>VMHT01122359.1_pt1 | contig 10210 bp, 8 predicted proteins | sample 4693611 | NCBI WGS metagenome assembly VMHT01 (sample SAMN12280063, study PRJNA550983) | marine metagenome | isolation source: seawater sampled from same location over 5 years 0.02-0.2 micron viral filtrate | place: USA: collected off the coast of southern California halfway between the port... ...
CTAGAGCAACTAAAGTCTGTTGCTGTGAATACAAACGCTAGTGTTGCAGCAGAGTTGGGCATACCACAGTCTACTGCTATCACATGTGTTAAGCCATCAGGTACAGTATCACAGTTGGTGGACAGTGCGTCAGGCATTCATGCCCGTCACAATCCATACTACATTCGCACTGTTCGTGGCGATAACAAAGACCCGTTGACACAGTTCATGATTTCTTCAGGTATCCCAGCAGAGCCTGATGTTATGAAACCAGACTCAACTACAGTGTTCAGCTTCCCTATGAAGTCACCAGATTTGGCAGTAACACGTACTGAGATGTCAGCTATTGAACAACTTGAGTTATGGCTTGCGTACCAGCGTCATTGGTGTGAACACAAACCATCCGTAACAATCTCTGTAAAAGAGGAAGAGTGGATGGACGTAGGCTCATGGGTATATGAACACTTTGATGAGGTGTCAGGAATCAGCTTCCTACCATTCAGTGAGCATACATATAAGCAAGCACCATATCAGGATATTGACAAGCATGATTACAAAGAAGCACTGAAACAAATGCCTAAGTCAATTGATTGGTCAAAGCTGCAAGACTTTGAGAAGGAAGACACTACATCAGGTGGACGTGAGTTGGCATGTACTGCTGGCGTTTGTGAAGTAGTGGACATAAGTGCAGCCTAATGTGGGAGTACTGGTGTAAGGCAATGGGCAGCAAGGCATACGATGATGATGATGAGAAAGCTAATAAGGTAGCAATACTACGAACAGCTTGGGTTATTCTTCACGTGCTTGCTTGCCTAGCCATCATCATGCACAATACGCAGAAGATGGGTTGGTGGTAATGGTATGGAAACAAGGCGAAGGGTGGGTTCAATATGACCCACCTAGAGGCCACCCCTGCTATGCAGAATGGATAAAATTAAAGGAGAAAGAAAAGGAAGAAAATGCTTGACTATACAGGCCAGTTTACATTATTATGGTGGCAATGGTGGTTGCTTGGAATGGTGACACTTAATACAGCTTTGAATACTGTTGTATTCTTTAAGCACAGATTTAAAAAAACAGAGTATAGTAAGCTTAAGAAAAAACAAGGTAGACCAGAAATACCTATTGACATGAATAGATTTTCTAAAGATTGTCACAAGCTAACTGTAAGACAGCTTGCTAAGAAATATAAGATATCACTAGGAAAAGCACATAGTATAATGAAACAAGTTAAAGGAGACAAAAAATGAGTTTACGTCAGGTACTTATTAATGCTTCCCGGTCACACTTTGCTGGTCATATAAATAAACATCTCGCAAATATTGAGGTGCTATTAGAAAACCCAGCAGGTATAGGTGAGCATCAGGATATATTAGAGTCAATAGAAATAGAGTTAGAACAAGTGGCTAACTACCACGATAAGCTAGAGATGCTAAGTAAGTTCTTTATTGTACAAGAAGAGGATACTGCAGATGACTCTGGAACAGCAAGCTAAACAGTGGATGAAGGAGAAATATAAAGATATGGAAATGAATGAGTACCAAATAAAGGCAGTAAAGTTTGCCATCTACCCAGCAACACACCGTATACTCTACCCTGCACTAGGACTTACAGGAGAGGCAGGTGAGGTAGCAAACAAGGTAAAGAAGTTCATCAGGGATGGGGCAGATAAGGAAGCATTTGAGGTAAAGAAAGTAGAGATTGCCTCAGAGATTGGTGACGTACTTTGGTACTGTGCCAACCTAGCTAACGACTTAGGCTTTACGTTGTCAGAGATTGCACAGGAAAATTACAGCAAGCTGGCTGACAGGGAGAGTAGAGGTAAAATAGGTGGGGACGGAGACAATCGTTAGACATAAAAAGAGGGGGCTTAATTGCCCCCTTTGTGTTTAGTTTATTTGAAATCTTGGACCTAACTTTTCAAAGTACTTACCTAGTCTAACAAGTTCCTCATAATCATACCCTTTCTCTTTGAAGTTAGGGTACATTTTTTCGTATCTAGCTTTAGCACGTTTTTGCGCAAAGCCTTGTATTTTATTAAATGCAGCACGTTGCATTGGGTCAAAACCATAACGCTCTACACCCGATGTTTTTGAACGTAATTTAACCAGTTCCATTACATCGCCACGGAAGTCATCAATGTAGGATTTTAACATAGCTGCTTGAAGGTCTGATGGTGCTTTTTTATATTTCTCACTATTCTGTAACACAGGAACAATATAGTTTGTAGAATATTCACCAATCAAAGCGTTAATAAGTTGGTCAGCTTCTGGTATGCCAGTTTTTTGTGATAACTTACGCCTAGATACCTTTAAACGTGCCATTTCTGATTCAAGAAAGTTTTTACGTTCTTGTAAAAGAACACCAGCAAACTGTCTACTAATAGGTGTCTGCCTACGCATTGGTTCGTCACGTGTAGGAAACTCATAAATCTCAGGTGGATTAAGTCCAATACTATCTGCAAGTAACTGCTCTAGTCTGTAATTAGCAGGTATACGAGCAAGAGATTTATTAACCATCAAGTCAAAAATGTTAGTACTGTTTGTCTGGCGAATAATAAGTTCATCATCTGGTGCAAGGAATGTATTATATAAATCCTGACCTGCTGTAAGTGGTATGGTAAAGGTACTGATGATATTAGCACCAAAGTTTGCAGATATAGATGCTGCCTTTTGCCCTGTATCAATATCATCCCTAAATAAATCTTTTAACGCACTATCAATTGCGTATATACCAAAACCTGCTCTAAACTGAGTTCCTGTTAGAGCCTGAATAGCATCAGTTATAAAGTTCCTATCACCAAATAATGGGTCTCCATCAACACTACGTTTAATCATGTCAGCAACAAATAAGTAGGGAGCAGCAGGAAAGAAAGGTCTTAGGTCATACGTTTTACCGTCTGCTGTTTTACCTTCCCACCAGTTTTCTCCAGCATACTCACTGCTTCTAAAAGCATATGCACCAGCAACCATACCAGTACCTACAAGTGCTTTAGAAATCTCTTCATAGTTATCTGCACCCTTTGTTTTACTGATAGCACCTTTACCCCATACATCAGACAGTAGATACAAAGGGGAATATTCATATGTAAAACGCATGGCGTTTGCAATAAAGCGAGGGAAAGGTACAAGAGAAGTGGTCAGGAAAGGTGCGCTATGAATACCTTGAATAATAGCACGTGCGGTTGGACTGCTGGGTGACTTCTGATACGTAAAATAAAGAGCATCTTCTACTGCTTTATCTAAACGCTTTGTTCCTTCTTTACCACCAAATGCGGTATTAAACTTACCTTCTTTAATTATATTAACTAAGTTAAAATCATCAGCGTTTGGTGTTTCGCCAGCTTTTAATTTAACAGTGTATGCCTCATTAAGCTGTCTTTTAAGCGAACCCACAAAAGCTGCTCTTTTAAACATATTGTCAGACAGAGTATTTAATGCATTTAGTTCACGACTGTAATGACGCATACGGGTCATTTTAGGTGTACCACCGACTTCAATGTCCTGCAATTCACGGAACAACTGGGATGCTTTTTTGTGAAAGCCCATCTCAAATATTTCACGAACAGCTTTGCTTTCTTTTTTATTTACTAAACCATAAGCAACAGCAAATATGTCTTCATTAGGTGTTTCAACTTTCTGTCCAAGAAAACGAGAAATACCTCTATCAACAGCTTTAGTAGCTGTATCAATACCAACACGTGAATATCCAGACACTGTGTTACGAACAGTAGTAGCTGTCTGAGATGTCATAGAAGCAAGACGAACAGAGTCTAGTTTTTTGAAAAAACCTTCCTTTATGTTTCCTTCCATTTCATCTGCAGAATCTAATGCCTTACGGACATCACCATCTTCAATGGCCTTTCCAACCTTTTCAACACTTTCTTTTGCTATATCATTCAGTGCAAAAAGGTTGTCAGAGGCAACAGCATTAAGATTTTTAAACACACGGGATGCTGCACCTGCCTGTTGTAGTTTACGGGCTGCATCAGATACATCTGCCATTAGCAAGTTTGCAAAGTCATCGTGCGTAAGATTATATTCTTTCAAAACTGTACGATAGAACTTGTCTCCTTGACCAGCTTTCTTATCGTTCAGTTCACGAATAGTACGTGCTACACCTTCAGTAACACGTTCACCTTCAAGCAAACCTTTATTGCTCTTTTTCATAATATCTACTGTAGCACCAAATATACGCTTTGTTCTTTTTTCATCAATAGATACTGTAAGTGTAGGTTCACCTGCTAAGATGTCTTTTTTATCTGCACCAAGAGTACGTGCCAAACCATCAACATCACCTCGTGGAGTAAGGCCCACTTGTTCAGCAATGTCATCTCTTACTTCTTTACCAGCCAATACCTGCTCTGGGTCTAATGGACGCAATGCACTGCTAAGTGTACTTGCAACTTCTTTATTCTTTTCAAGTGTCTTTTCAGCTTTAGCGATAGCTTTTTCATTAGCTTTATCTACAGCTTTAGACGCTTCCTCTACAAGTTCACCAGTACCTTGTTCTACCTTACGTGTAAGAATGCCCTTACCTACACTACCAAGCACAGCAACAGGTGCGCCACTTAAACCAAAAGCAAGCGCAGTTTCAGTTCCACTATAGTCATCACGAAGGTCGGCAGAGATTTCTGCCTTTTGTGCTGCCACGTTTTGAAGAGAACCTGCTACACCCTCTACCGCAACAGCAGTTCTAATTGGGTTTGCAGAAGCTTTGGCAGCAAGAGTAGACACGGGAGATTTAAGTGCCTGTTTAAGCGTTTGTTGTACAGCTATTTTAGATGCTTGTTGGGCGGCAACACCACTCACTTTACCTGCACCGGGCAACAACAAACCAACATAAGTTGAAGGAGCAGTTAGAATACCTTTAGCATAGTCTCCTGTGGCTGTAAGCCATCCATCAGAAAATGCTGGCATCTCTGCAAAAGATTGGTGTAGTAATCTGTAATCACTCAAACGCTGTGCAGCTTTTTCATTGTCACGTTTAGTTGCATCTGCTGCTGCTGCAGACACATAACGATAATCATTTGCTGCGGTAAGTTCATTTACATTGAAAGCACGAAAATGCTCAACGTATTCTTCCATAGCATCTTCTTCAGATATGTCAGTCATACCTAAACGGTCATTAGCAAAACGAACTGCAGCTTCACGTATAGCTGAGTTACCTTCAATGTTTTGTTGCGCTACAGTTGTGGATACTTCATCGTCTTGTTCTACAGTGTCACCACGAATAACACTGAGCATACTGTTTTTAGCAGGTGGTGTTGGTTTTACTTCAGAATCAAGTATAGACTTTTTGTTTTTGTCTTTATCTTTCTCCCTAATGATATCTAGCATACTTGCCATTTAATTATTCCTTCTTTCGGCAAATCCTCCACCAGATAACCGTCTATTCCTCCCCCTACTAGATTTAGGTTTTCTTTCTTTTTGACTTTCATGTAAAGACTGTATCTCTTCATAGTTATCATATATAAACTGTAATGCTTGATTATAATCCATATCAGGGGTTTTTTCTGCTAGGTTGTTAGCCACCTGTTTCGTATTTGTTAGACCACCTAATAAAAATGAACCCTCATTAACTACCTGCTGCATTAAATCACTGTTATCAGAAACAATATTAGCATCTTGCGTAGCCACTGTTTGCATGTCAGTAACAGATTTTTCATTACTTAGTTTTTTGATTTTTTTAATAAAAGCATCACTGTATTGAAGTGCTTCTGCAGAAGATATCATGTCTTCTAAGGGTACATTATTGGTTATACCACTTTCAAAGTATATGTCTGCTCCAACTAATGTGTCAGGAAACATTCCCCTAGAATTAGCTATATCTTCTTCACTTATAGGAACAACAGGCTTTTCAGGTTTACGCTCAGTAGGAATTGCTTCTTCTGTTTTGTCACCTGTAGTTGTAGTACCAGTTACAGTTGATACTGGCTGGTCACCACTACCTGTCTCTATAACGTCACCAGTAGTTTTTCTGTCGGATGGCAACAGACCCTTACTTCTTAAGTAAGCATACATTTCAGGCCAATCTTCTTCGCTGTATGTAGATGTTACACCAGATACAACACTACCTTTTACCTCCGCCTCTATAGCTTGCCCTTTTTTATAGGTCCTTAACTCATTACCCTCTAAAGAAACAATGTTTTGCGTTCCTGCTTCAATTTGTCCCATTATAGTTACATAGGCTTGACCAAGCGCACCAAGACGTGCCTGAGTTTCATTACGAATTTCAGTATTTAAATATGACTGTGCGCCACGAAGTTCGCTTGGCTTCATATCACTAGCACCAGTTACATTTTCTTCAATATCTTTGCGCTTTTCAATTTCAGTTATGGCTGCTTTTGCTTCAGCACTTCCCTCAATAATAGTACCATTAGCCAACCCATTCATTAGGTCAGTTTCAAGTTCAGTAGTTATTTCCTTGAATGAAGGCTCATCACCAGTAAGCCCCTTCTTCTGTTTAACTAACTCTTTTACTTTTTCAATATTTCCAAGATATTGTTGCCGCTTAATATTAGCATCAATTTCACCAACTTTATCTCCAGATGCCTTTGCTTCTGTAACCTCAGACTGATAAGTAAGTTCACTTATCTCATTAGTAAGAGCCGTCTTTTCTTCTTCCGAAGTAGTACGAGAAAGCATTTGTTTCTTAGCATCAATCTTAGTATTTATATCACCCGTATCCGCTGCCGCAGTTAATGATGTATTTAACATACCCTGCAACTCTTCATTACGCTCTTGTGTATTATCTGGATTAGCTAACTTATTATTGATATATTCAATACGTTCAGATGCTTTCATTCCAGACATCTTAAACTTCTCTGCATGGAATGTTATAGTAGGCAGAGGAACAGATTCAAATTTATTGTCTCCAATAGCTGCAGTTATATCCTCTTTGGCTCTTGTAAGACCCATTTGTACTACATCAATAGGTTTACCTACAACCTTACTTACAAGTCCACCAGCAGGACTTTCACCACGCATACCCTCTGGCACACGATAGTCACCTGCAAATGTTTTAGGCGCACCTAAGAAAGCATTAGCATAGTCATTTAAAGAACCAGTAGGTGCATCTTCAGAAGCACGTGTAAAGAATTGTCCTAAATCCTGTCCTTGGTCATTTTTAGAAGAACGAAGTTCAGTAAGACGCTGCCTATATGCGTCAAGAGAACCCATCTCTTTTAGTAAACCTGCTGAGTATTGTTTTGCTTGTGTTGAGTTAGCATCCCCACCAAAAAGAGCGTACCCTTCTTTAAGTGCTTCTTCAACTTCAGCAACTTCCTTTGCACGTTCTTCTTGTTCTTTCAAAGCCTTTTCCAATTGCCTTTCTGCAATGGAATCAACACGAGTATTAATACGTTTGATATCACTTTGCAGTGCTTCATTGGCAGATGTAGCAAGACCTTCAACGAGACCGTAGAAAAAGGACATTAGGCACTCCTAGACATTAAACCGCCAACACGTTCTTCTGCGGCAGTTTTCATTTTATCAATAACATTTCCAGATTTTTCTTCTGATAATTCATCTTCTTCTTCCTCTACACTTCCAACTTTTTCAATAGCGTTATCAACTAAAGAGGTACGAATTTTCTTATCTTTTTCTAATCCAGAGTTATATTCTATTTTAGCTGAGTCACCGACAAGCATTATAAGTTCTACAAGAACAGGAAGCACTAACATACCTACATCAATAGTGTGCTTACCTTCCATGACAGCCGCAAGCTGCATAGTATTAGCAATCACCGTAACAGGAATACCAAGTTCCATCACGTCAAGAAGTTGCTCAGATACTTCATCTGATTGCAAACGAGGAATGTAATAGTCTAGTGCCTCTTCCACAGTATTATATTGCGGTGGACTTTGCCACGGCCTAGCACCCAACTCATGCGTCATAGACATGCCGGGAATAGGTGCATCAAGCATTGGTTGCATCAACTCAGCCATTACTTATTTCCTCACGTTTAGCTTGAATCTGCTCAATGTAACTAGCCATACGCAATCTTGGCTCATCAATCCGCATATTATTATCTACTTTTTGCATAGACTTTTTTGGTCCAAGAAGACCACCCTTATCTTGTACAGGCTGTTTTTTGGTTTGCTTTATTTTTTCCATATACATCATCATGTTTTGATGAGCAAGCGGTGTAGGGTCATTTAATGCCACGTCTATACTCCATCTCATGGTTTTTAATAATTTTATCCATAGCAAATTTTATAATCTTTTTTAGATAAGGTTTATCACTAATATACTCTGCAAACTTTTCGCCATGTTTAGCATAAATATTAAATAACCATTTTGGTGCTTTATTTGTCATCCAATTACGGAACAATAACCATGTATAATCTTGTGGGCCATATACTTCACGTGCAACCCAACAAAATTGTATCCAAGCACTACCAAGTGTACCAATTAAACCTCCAAGTGCTGAACCAGCAGCAGATTTACCTGCAGCTTTCTGGGCATCAGCTTGTGCGCTTGCACTTAACTGAGCAACAGCAAGATTATTCATTCTCTCTAATTCACTTTCAGCAGACTTCCACGCCCATTCCATGCTATCAGCATAATACGTCCACAGATTATCATATGCCTGTTTACTAACATCCAGCACTGCACTAGCATTAAGTTCGTTAGCACGATTAACTGCAGCAGTATCAGCAGTAGCAATTTCTCTACGCCACTGTGCATTACTTTGTGCAATTACAAGCTGATTCTGTGCATTGAACTGGTCACGTTGGTTATTAAGTTCTGCGTTAAATCTTTCAATAGTATTTGTTTGACCCGCATTAAACTGAGACTGAGCATTTTGCTGTGATGCATTAAATTGTGCAGTTTGAGATTGTAAGTTAGCAAAGAACTGGTCCACTTGATTTTGTGAACTGGCATTAAATTGTTTAGCGGCATTTTCTGCAGATTGGTCTGTAAACAAAGATTGTACACGTTGCTGCGCACGAAATAATTCGGTCTGTTGTTGATTAGATAAGTTAGCCATATCAACTTGCAAGAAACTCTGTGCGTTCTGTACAGCAGCTTGCTGACGATTATTTAAGTTCTGTGAATCTAACTGTGCTAATGCACTAGCCTCTGCCATAACCATTGCCTGTGAATTAGACAGGTTCTGCAGGTTCATTGTATTTGCTACACGAGAGTTTTCAAGAGCAACCTGCTGTTCAGCAGTAAAATTCATATTAGCTACATCAGCTATTCGTGCAGCGTTTTGTACTTTTGTTTGGAATGTCTGGTCAAACTCTTGACCTAAAAACTTAGCACGTTGTTCTGCTGAAAGCATAGCAGATTGTTGGCGGTTTGACAAGTTCTGTTGTTCAAATTGTGCAATAATACTTGCATCTGCTTGCGCAATTGGAAGTGATGCTTCCATAGCTGCTTGTACAATAGCCTGACCCGCAATAGATGAAGCACTTAAACCACGTGCAGCCATTTGCTGATTGGCAAGTCTAACTGCACCAGCCGCCCATGCAGGTGGGTTAGTACCATTAAACTGCGTCATCAGATTTGCCATCTGACCTTGCACAAGAGCCTGTTGTGATGGCTGTGCTGACGCAGCAGCAGCTTGTGTAGCGGCAGTAGCCTGTGCAGCTTTAGTGGCATCTACACCAGTACCACTGATAAGTTCACCAGCCTGTATCTGACGCTGCTGTGGGTTATTCATCAAGATAGCATTACCCTGTGCTTCTTGAAGATTACCTACAGATGATACAGTTTGCTGTGCGGCAGTTATCTGCGCACGAGGGTCTTGTGGATTTGCTTGAGCAGCCTGTGTAGCATTCATAGCGGCATCAACAGCAGGTGCTACTTGTGTAGCTTGCACTTGATTAGCAGCAGTCTGTGCGGCAGGTGTGGCTTGCGCTGTGATAGCCTGTGCTGTACCTACAGCAACACCACCAGTAAGAACACCTGTAGTTGGGTCAACTTGCTGACCTGTAGTAATGGGTGTCATAGCGGCTTGTGTGACACCACCAGTGGGTACAGCAGGTTGATATATACGCTGTACAGTAGCATCACCAATGTTTAGTTGCTGTGGAGTTGTTGGTGTTTGTTGAGGAGTTGCTGCTGGCGGATTAGGAACAGGCATTGTTGACGCACCAATAAAAGGCGAATTAGGAACAGGCATTGTTGAAGCGGGAGCAATACTTGTAGTGCTTGCAGTAAATGGTGGGAAGCCAGACTGTGCAGGAGCAGAGGCAGAAACGCTACCACCGGGTGCAAAC
>VMHT01179038.1_pt1 | contig 10210 bp, 6 predicted proteins | sample 4693611 | NCBI WGS metagenome assembly VMHT01 (sample SAMN12280063, study PRJNA550983) | marine metagenome | isolation source: seawater sampled from same location over 5 years 0.02-0.2 micron viral filtrate | place: USA: collected off the coast of southern California halfway between the port... ...
AGATGTCAGGGGCAATAATGCTGGCGGTGTCGGTAATTTCCTTGATGGAACTGCGAACTATTATCCGAACACTTGGCAATTACAGAAAGTGGCAGATGATAGGGATATTTCTACTTATCAGTTAGCACTTTCTGAACTTTGCCCCTTTTTAAGACAGAACCAATTGCCCCTGTATATGATTAAGGAACAGGTCGCCTTAGAACTCACATTCTCTGGTGCTGGTGATACTCACTTTGCTTCTGACAGAATTACTCTTAAAGGAGGTGAGGCAACCACTTCCACTTATCCGATAGATACTGATAGTCTCCGTATGATATCTGACCATATCTTCTATCCTCAGGAACTTATGTTGCAGTATGCCCAGGCGAACCAAGTGTTAAACTTCACCTATGTAGATTATCGTTTATCTAAGCAATCGGTTGCTCGGACTGATGCTCAGTCTCAAATGATTAGAAATATTGGTGGAGCGGGTCGTATCGTATCCAAGGTTATCGCTGTTATGGGAGATGAAGATTTAATTGAGGATAAATTACTCAATGGTTATGTTTCTCAGGCGTGCTCTAAGGATTACTCAGCAGGAGCAGGTAATGCTGCATCTAAGAATGGTATATGCACAATCAATCTTAAATACAATGATACATTTGAGTATCCTATTGATGTCAAGAACCCTGCTCGCCATTTCCACAATGTTGTTCAGACAGAGGGAATGGTTCCATTCATTACTCGTGAAGAATATTCTAATGAAGGTGAAAGTCTCTCTGGTCGTAAATGGTGGGATAATGTAATAAAAACTAATTTACAAGGTAAGTTCTTCCATATTGCTACGAAACTCACTTCTCAGGAACGTATTAATAGCAGAGGTATAGAACTTTATTATCGTTTCCAAGACCTCCCTACGAATACGAAAGAATACACCCATCGTGTCTTCTTAGAGGTTCTGAGGACGGCGACCATCCAGAATGGATATACTGAATGCTACTTTGCCTAATCTGTCCAACCCAACCAGGGCAATAACTAAGTTTTTAACATTATTTTTATTTATTTATTATATAGTAATATAATGAGTAATCAGAGTGGTCAGTCTGCCCCCTATACCGATACATTCATTTTAGATTGTAATAGGAACAACTCAGTGGAAGCAGATGCTGGACACAACACAAATCCAGCACAATTCACTAATAAACAAGGAAAAGGATTAAAATTAAATAGAGGCGATAAGGTTTCATTACATTCTGCTATGATTAATGAAATCGGGAATACAGATGGAACTATTGAGTTTAAGGGAGAAACAATAAAAAACTCATCAGGAGATACGATAACTTATCAATTAGAAGAAACATCACAAACTTTATCTCAACCTCAACCATTAGATGATTTATTTAGTGATAATACTAACTTTCCATTCACTCCCTCAGGAGCACCAGTCCCAAGTAATGTTAAGCATAGAAGAGGCGAGATGGTTGGAATGAGCACGAAACAACTTCTCCAACCTTATGGAAATCATCAATCTGATTGTTCTTCTACGACAAGGACATTTGAGATGAAAGATAATGAAATGAATGTTCAGTGTTCTTATTTTAAGACAACGAATGGTGAAAATTATTTTCATCTTCCTCGTAGATTTGATTGTGGTAATAGTCGTGCATATGGATTAAAACATAATAAAGATAAAGATGGAAATGGAGAAATTGCCCCTACTGCGAGGATATCTTCTGGATTTCAGACAGATGAAGATACTTTACCTTGGGCGTATCACGGAGCACAATGGTCTCAGTGTCCAGCGACAGAGTTTGATGGAACGAATGAAATAGGATATCACGATAATGCATATAATGGAATGCCCCTACCAGATGTCAGGGTTCAGTCTCAGGTTCCTGAGGATTGGTTCTTCCAAGATAAATCAAGAAGACCGAAATGTGAGAATATGGCAGTTGCCGATGATGGACAGACCCCTGCTGTTGGTCAGAATATGAGAAATCTAAATACTCTTGGAACAACTCAGAGATTTAGATATAAAAATGATAATTCACGATTTATGATTTTTAAAAAAGAAAGAACTTATTTCACAACTCCTAAAATTATGCACGAGTTCCTCACACCTCAGCAGTTAGCAGAATGTGTGAAACCTGATAAATTAACAGGTTCATCTACTAATGATTTCTTATCATATGTAGATACCGACCGAGGAGATGGACACGCAGTGAAACCAGTTCCTGCTGATTTAACTATTAGATATTGGAATGTCAGAGACCCTGCTTGCACATCTGATTGGAACCCTTATTATGAAATAAAAAACATATCTGTTGAGAGTGGATTTAAAGCACCAGAAGATGTCGCAGAAGAGGTCAGTAGAAAACTTAATAAAACTGCTGAATTAACTGAAATATATAGTAGAGTTGGCGAAAAGTCAGATAACCCAGGATATCGTAATTACAATTGGGATGGTTCCCACGGAGGAGGTGGAGAAGACCCTACCAGAGTGAATACAGGAATGGCAGGGGCAATATTAGACCCGACAGTGCAAAGTAGTCATCAATGTGTTGGAATAAAGAAAGATGGTGAATTATTTAAAAGTTTTTATTCTACTAATCATCGTCATTTTAATGCTACAAATGCTAATAAATATTTCGCTCAGAGTGGAGATGGAACAACGACTAATTATCCTGAGAACTTGCCAGAGGTTGTTAGATATATGAGCGGATATCACTATATAGGAGTAAAAAGACCTAATCTATGGATAACTGGTAGAAAGTTCTGTCGGGATGCTCTTGGTGTTTCTTCTGATGTTGGTTCTACTTGGGGTGAGGTTGCTGAGAAATCACTTCATCCAGATGCTCCTGCGATTACGACTACTGCTAATATGCATCACGAGGCAGATATTATAACAACCATTCCTTGGTCAAAAAGACACTTGTTAAATGATTTTATTAAGTCTCAGGGTGAATATCCTGAATTATTTGATTATCCTTATTCTGCTATTAAGGTAAGAGGAAGTTATAAAGACGGAACATTAGCAGGTCAGAACGTCGCTTTTGATAAGTTCCAGATGGGAAACTCTAAGCAAGGATATACACTTGCTCGTTTCCTTCACATAGATATGGCGAAGAAGAATGCTAATCACTGGAAAGATAATGCTAATAAGTTTAAACACGATAGTCGGAGATTGGGTTGTGATAATTATTTATTTGCTCATCTCACGGATTATGACCCTGCCATTCCTGATACTGAGGGAGAAACTCCTACTGGATATAAACAAAATATTGAGAGTGTGGTTGGACGAGACCCAGTTAATTTGCCATCTGCCCCTAATACATATCCTGATGTTGCTGATAGAGTGCATAGAACAGGACAACTTCCTTATTATGATTTATCTTCTTCTCCTCTGTGGTTTTGGCACGACCACGAGAGACAGGATATTGATGGCGGAGGTCAAGATATGGATTGTGATGATTTTAACCTCTGTTATGGTTGTATGAAGAAATATAATCCTGCGAAGGAAGGTGTCGCTGACCCGACAATGGATGGTGATTTTATTGCTTTCACTACGAAGAGAATTGGTGGTATTCCTGATTATATGTTTCACGGATGTAATCAAGAGAATGCTACTGCTAATCAAACATTAGATAGTAATAATTTTATTGGAGTTGATAGACATTTTAATGCTTACGGGACGAATGTGATAATGCCCTACTCTGGATATCTGACAGGAACTCAACCAGATTTAAAAATATCTTATGAAGACCCTAAACCAGCGACAGGATATAATGATAATACACAATTTTATTATAGTAATCAACCAGGTATTCAGTTGCCTCCTAATGCGTGGTTGCCAGCGAATGTTCGTTGTAAATTAGAATATAGTTATCAACACGCTCTTCATACATATCTCGGTGCCAATCAGATATCACTAAATTATGATAGTGAAGGAAGTAAAAGATTTAATTGGTTAAATCTTCATACTCCTGAGTTTATTGGAAATAATTTTAATGCTGGTTCAGATGCGACTGACCCTAAATTAGAAGGAAGTTCTGACCAAGTTTATAAGATTAATAAAAGGTTGGGAGGGGCAAGTTTTACTCCTGAGATGGTGCCATACAATACAGATGTCTCAACGACTTCACTTGATGATAATAAAAATCCGATTGAGATTGCGACAAGTAATTGGAATATCCAACAATGGGATGCTATCTTTGATGCTCATTCAGGAATAACCTTTCATAACTTTGGAGGAACTTTGGAGAATAAACCTCATTGGAGTAAATCATTATGGGGTCTCTTAGGATTTTCATTTGAGCAATTTAATTATAAATATGAAAATGACCCGTTTAATATTAAAGACAGAGTATCATTTAATACTCGTATTAATCCAGGTAATCAAGGAAAAACTCCTTTCCAACTTACGAATGCCTTAGTGAAAACTTCTGATGTTTCAGTTTATCGTGAGAATATTTATGGTGCTGGAATGTTTAATGACCAAGGAGTTTCTTATGGAAACACTTGGCACGGAGGGTTATTAAGTCAAAATGGAAAGAAAATAACGCTCGCTCCTCAAAGAGAGTATCATATTAATAATCCAGCAGTATCTATTACTACAACAAGTGTTCCTTTATTAGCAGATGCTCAACCGACGAAGATGTTAAAACCATATTACTTGATAAGAAGTAATATCGTTGGAGATATGAAATATATAGGAGGGGGCAATTCCACAGATGGAGGACAGACTTTACCTATCATAGGAGTAGTTAATAAAGAAAATGGTTTCGGTGATTATTATTTCCAAACCAGTCAGATGGGAAGTTTTACGATAACTGATGATGTAGTAATATCAGAAATAAAAACATCAATTCACGACCCCGATATGACATTGGCGAGAGTTGATAAAAACTCGGCAGTGTTATATCTCATAGAAAAACAAAATAATAATAACTTAAATATTGTCTCAACTCTGATGCAAGATGGGCAATTAATCCCTGAGATGTTAGACCCTGATATGGTGCCTCTCACAGATGCTGAATTACAGCAATATTTCTCAGAAGGTATTATTAATACAGCACAGGAACAAGTCCAAGAAATGGAAGGAAATACAGCACAGCATTATCAGACAACAGGAGGAGAACCAGATGAGAATATTGGAACATTCGCTCAATATGATTTCGGACAATTTGCCCCTGTCGCACAACAACCACAGACCCAAGCACAAGACGATGTCCCAGCAACTCCCACGAATATTGGAAAGCGTATTAGAGCAAGAGTTAATCCTGAGAGGGAGTTGGGAGGGGCAAGATATGTCGGTGCTCCTGACCCAGCACCAGGAAGAATATATAAAACTCGGGCAGGGACAAGAAAATTAGAAGAGTTCAGAGGATATCAGGAAAGAGCAAGAGCAAGATTATATCAGAACTTCGTAAGAGCGGGAGATGCCCCTTCTCATCAATCGTCAGAAGTTCCGCCTTGGTATCGTGAAGTTGATAGAAACCAACCAGGTCTCGCTCGCACATTAAGTTTTGGTTCAGCAGAAACAGGGGCATCAGCAAGTGGAGGGGCAAGTTCAGAAGAACCGACGCCAGGAACAAGACCATCTGCTCCAATGACAGCACCATCAGACCCAGGGGCAATGACACCAGGTGGAAGGAGTTTCGCTGGTTCAGCAGGTTCTCGTCCAGACTTTATGAAGAAATAAAATGTCCCAGGCAACCAGGGTAAAATAACTAAAAATAATAAAATAAAAAAAATAAAATTATATATCAATATTTTAGTAATTTACCCTGGTTAGGTTGGACAGATAGAACTATTCACTATCACTATTTTCTATTATTTCTATTTCTATTTCATCTTCATCTTCATCAGATGAATGGTCAGATAATTCAGGGGCAATATGACATTCTACTTCCATCGGGCAAGGTTTATCCAATCCCTTGGAATTGATATTTTTATTAGCGACATCAAGAACATAATTAAATATAATTTTTTCATTCTCTGAACACTTGTCAAGAATTGATTTTATTTCCAAAACATTTCTGAGGTCAAGAACTTCCATCTCTTATATCTATTTTTAGAAATTAATTTTATTTCTGGAACATCCACACGAACTCGCTTGACTTGATTTGCACAAATGCCCGCCAATCAAGGTGCATATGCAATAACTACCCACCCCCAATCCGAAATGGCATCTGAATGCCCAATCTGCTACTCCGCTGTTGCTGACATCATCGTCTGCGAACATTCCCACGCTCTCTGCTCCGACTGCTACGGCAGGATGTTGAGGGATGCTCGCTCTCAGAACAAGAAGTGTGCTGAGTGCCGAGAACCAATGTTCCAGTGGAACGATGGAACCCAAGACCCAGTCGTCGCCGACAGGCGTGCGATTGTTGCCCCTGCTGATGCTCCCCTTCTCCAAGAGGGTCTCACCTACGAACAGGCGAGAGTTCGGGCATCGTGGATATTTTATTTTCTCACCGATACAGGTGTTCGTTCTGCGACAAGGAATGCTCAAATCCGCCACAACTTTCCCATCCTCTGGACTGGTGGAGGCGGTCGCCAGACATTCCGCTGTCTCGCCAGAACATCTGCTCAACTTGCCCCTTACGTCATAGGGGCAGGAGGAGGCATCACATTCCAAGACCCAGGGGCAATTCCGATGCCCGCTCCTCGCCCTCGTCGGTGTGGTCGCTGTCGTCAGACAGGTCATATCAGAACCAGTCTCCAATGCCCCCTCCATCCACGCAATCGCTAATAAAATTATCATCCTCCAATAAAATTATCATTCTCCAATAAAATTATCATCCATCCACTCAACCAGTTGGCGGGCGTTTGTGCGATTTGCACGAATGCCCGCTAAACTGCGTGCATATGCAATAACTACCAACAGCAACCGCCAGCGATGGCACCATCTCCTCTACTCATCCCTGCTTCTCACAAACCTCAGCGTCCAGAGAAATGCCACACATTCACCAAGTTCTGTCGCAACAAGCGAGCGTTCTTCGGCGACCCTGACAAGCAACCCGACAAGCGACCTCCCTGCTCGTATCACGGGTTGTTTGCCCCTAAGTCCAAGACAACCACTCTCCAAGAACTCCAAGTTCTCCCGCAGGACATAGGAGATATGATTGGCAAGCACATCCTTCACTTGGAACTGATGGGGAAGAAGGGATATGACCACATCACCAAGGACGTCTGTAAATGGATGAGAGCGGGTCAGGACTTTGAGGATTGGGTTGGTCATCGCTTCCAGCAGAGGGTCTCCCGACCTCACTGCCGTCTTGACCTACGACCCAATATGCCTGCCACTCGCTCATCTGGCAATGAGGACTATGTCTCCTACAAAATCCTATCCTACAACAACGCCGATTGTCTGATTGTGTGGGTTCCTCTCTGGTGGGTTGAGTTGTGGCACAAGGGACGCAACACAGCAGTCCGCTACGCCAACACTCACCAGTTTGAGAGAGATGTTCAGGAAATCAACTGGTATCACGCCTTCTCTCGTTCCATCCCGACACTTGGTCAGTGGATTTATCTGTCCATCTGCCAGAACACTTGGATTGAGAGTTCCTGTGGAAACACTATGAACTTCCTACAACGTCGTGAGTTCCCTACCTGCGATAGGTTCTACCAACAGGGGCAAGGCACCGAGGGTTGGAAAGACAAGTGGTTGGAGTTTGCTGGCGGGTTCCTTTACAGGGGCAGGCGTCCAGTCTCCTTCGTCGCTCACAGGGGCAATGCCCAGGAGCAACACCTTGACTACCAGGGGCGAGGTTTCCATTCCTTTGAGCATCTCGGCAACATTCCCAACTTCGGGATGTCGCAGTCTATGACCTTCTGTGAAAACACATTCTTCTATCGTCGCCACTAAAAAATAAAAACATAAAAAAATCTAAAAATAGATAGGAACCATCCACTCATCCATCCACTCAACCAGTTGGCGGGCGTTTGTGCGATTTGCACGAATGCCCGCTAAACTGCGTGCATATGCAATAACTACCCACAGCAACTGGACTGAACCTCCAACAACTCACAACAACTCACAATGACCAACGCAATCTCCAAGCACGCTCACGGCGTTTCCTTCGCTCCGAAGTTTGCCCCTGACGCCCCGCCAGAGATGGCGTATATGTCAGAGAACTGCCGAGAGAGTTTTGAGAACCGAGGATACAAGTGGAACCCCGCTCAGGGCAACTGGGTTGATAAGTGGGGATTGCCCCTGAGGATGGCGAAGCAGATTAAGGTTGAGACCAACACAGACGGCGTCCAGACCTGGACGCAGAAGGGAGAACAGAGTTCCGCATAAACTTGCCCCTGCTCGCTCCACACACTCCACCAATAAAAACATAAAAATCTAAAAATAGACCACATCCACACACCCAGTCAATGGCGGGCGTTGGTGCGATTTGCACCAATGCCCGCTAAACTGCGTGCATATGCAATAACTACCCACAGCAACTGAAAAATATAGGAAAAGAAATCAAAAGAAAACAACTCTCTCAACTCTCATCAGAATGGACACTTCCCAATACTCTGCCTGCGTCTCCCAGTGCGACGCTCAGGATGGAGGGGCAACTCTCAACGCCGTCAATGGCGAGGACTGCCTCTACCAAATCGTCGGGTATCACAAGGGTTCCGCCTTCCCGACCACTCCTCGCCTGACCCTGAAACAATGGGAGGAGGCGAAGAAGGTGATGGACTTGGCGATGGTCTCTGCTCTCCGCAGGGGCACGACCCTCAAAGACCTGGGAGACACGATGATGAAGGAACTGGATGAGTTGGAGGCGGGACTTGTCAGGGTTCAGGCGATTGGTGCCCAGAGCGGTCGCTCATACACCACGGGCAAATGGTGGCACGAAGAGGGTGAAGCACTCTACGAGGACATTATGGGCAAGACCGCCTCAGAGTGCCACGCAATGTGGTTCGGCAACATCCACGCTCTCCTGAAAATGAAGAGGATTGAGGATGGTGAGATGGAGGGATGGTCTATCATTCCTGCTTGGATGCTCGCTCTGACCAACGCCTTTCACGCCTGCTAATTGCCCCTGCTCCATTCCACACACTCCACCAATAAAAACATAAAAATCTAAAAATAGCATCCACACATCCATCCACTCCCAGTCAATGGCGGGCGTTCGTGCGATTTGCACGAATGCCCGCTAAACTGCGTGCATATGCAATAACTACCCACACCAGCAACTCTGAACTCTCAAAACTCTCAAAACTCTCAAAACACTCAAAACTCTTCGCCAGTTAATTCGGAAGAACAACGAGTATGATGTCCCCTCGCTACACTCTCACCATTGCCCCTGCCACCGACACCAAGACCTTCTCCGCTATGGACTACGGCGTTGATGGTTGGTTGGACTGGGATGTGGAGACCAAGGAGCAAGCAATCCTCCGTGAGTTGGAGGAACTCCGCTCTCAGGTCGCCAAGAAGACCAAGACCAAGAAGGAGAAGAAACCCAAGGCGGTTCCCAAGTATGTCTCTGAGGCAGGGGCAAATGCCAAGGCACAGCGTCGTCTCCAAAACGCTGGCAAGTTGGAACCATTCCGTGAGGGTGGTTGCCGATGCCGAACCTTCGGCAATGGTCTCGGGAACCAATGCCACGCCAAGGCGACCATTGATGGGTTCTGTAAGACCCACCACAAGAAGGTGGTTCTCAACGGCAATGGTCTCTGGACTATGGGTTTCTACGATGAACTCCGCCCAGAAATCTGGGGCGAGGAGAAGGATGGTCTCTGCCATCCAGTTCCTGGCGACCGCAAGGAGGGCAACACCATCCCTTGGAAGATGGACGCTGAGAACTTCACCAAGGCATTCGCTGAACTGAACCGACTTGACCAGGCGGGTCGTGTGGAGTTGGACTTGGTTGAGGCGGAGGGTTCAGACAACTCTGCCCCTGCTACTCCCGAGCAATCGGATGAGGAGGTCGCCGAGACCTGCGACTTCTGTGAGAATGAACGCTCCATTCTTACCAAGAGGGACGCTGGATACGACGAATGGACTTGCGAGAAGTGCCACAAGGAGCAATACCCCGAGCAGTATGAGGGAGAGGAGGAAAGGTTGTTGGCGGAGGTTGAGGGTGGGATGTGCCCAGGTGATGAACCGCAGACGCCAGAGAGTGTCCGCTCGGATGAGAGTGATACCCAACCATTCTCTGATGACGATGAAGCATCAGACCTCTCTGACAACGCTGACTTCGGATATTAGAAACTAAAAAATAAAAAA
>VMHT01205767.1_pt1 | contig 10210 bp, 10 predicted proteins | sample 4693611 | NCBI WGS metagenome assembly VMHT01 (sample SAMN12280063, study PRJNA550983) | marine metagenome | isolation source: seawater sampled from same location over 5 years 0.02-0.2 micron viral filtrate | place: USA: collected off the coast of southern California halfway between the port... ...
ATTCATAGAGCTCCAGGAGTTTGGGAAAATAAAGAAGAAATAGCAGACTTACAAGCCCGTTTAGCTCAATTATATAGAGATATGGAGCAAGAGGCTGAACCAGAAGGAGGCCCTATTGCAAACCAATATGCAGATGAAATTGAAAAATTAGAAAGAGAAATATCAGCATTAAAACCTAAAAAAACACCACTTACATATGACCAAGCAGTAGGTAAAGTACCTAAAGATCAATTTATTAAATCTAAAAAGTTTGATAGAGGTGGTAACAAAATAGGTGGATCCCAACAACTAAAATCATTTGATCCAGACACTATTAATTTAGTTAGAGAAATGTTACCAGTTGCAGACATACACCACAATGAACTTGTTGGAGGATACGATGAAGTTTCATCATATTTAGACAAAAGAACAGGTGGAACAATTATTAAATTTCCACATTTTAATGGTCCCCAAGGTAGAGGAGCAATGTTTGGAAGAGAAACAACAGACAGAATTAATGCTTCAAAAGTAAAAGCAAAATCAGCAGCACTTAAAACATACACTCAATTTAAAGAATACATAGAAGATTACGAAATATCAGATGCATCTCCAGCAGGAGTTTATGGTAACATTTATTTATTTATAATGTTTGATGAGTCAGCAAAAGACTACACAGCACCAAAAGGGGGAACTCAATTATCTCAATTTGAAGATATAGACGAACAAGCACCACCTGCAAAAGGAGGAGAACCTGCAAGAGGGGGAACACCAGTACCAATGGATCCTGATGCAAAAGCTGAAAAAAAAGAACTAGACGATTTAGAAAAAGAAAAATTTAACATAAGAATAAAATATTTAAATAGAAGAAAAGCAAAAGCATCAGCACAAGCTGCAAAACAATCAAGTACTTCAATGAAAAGTATACAAACTCAAATAGACCAATTAATACAACAAAGAAGCAAAGTGGGAACAATACCTCCAGCTTCACCACAAAAAGAAAACAAAATTATGAAAACAAACCAATTATTATCTAATTATTTAAAAGAAAATGAAAGTAACAATTTACAATCAAATTTAAATGAACACCAAAAATTAGCAAAAAGACAAATGTTAATGGAAGGTGCTTTAAAACAATTTTTTGAAATGTTCGATGCGGGTAAAACTGATGAAGAAATAGTTTTAGATTATGCAACTAAAGGCGTAAGCGTACCAGAACAATTTGTAAAAAAAGCTAGAAGTCAGTATGAAACTCTTTCAAAACTAAAAACAGAATTAGAAATGAGTGAAAAAGAATTTAAAAATTCAGCTTCTAATATAGTAAATAACCCAGTAACGGGAGAAGCAGATATGTTAGATGATGAAAAACAATTAGCATCTGCAATTACTTCAGAAGAAATATAAATACTAAAACTTAAAAACTATGGCAAACTCTTGGAAAAGAATAGTACATCCTATTGTTGTTGCTGATGATGCAGCTGTCACAGGATCAATATATAAAGTATGTAGTAATGGAGCAGCAGAAGAAATTCATAGTGCTTCATTTGGGTTTCAAAATCAGGGAGTAAATCAACTTGATCCTGGTACACCAACTTTAGATTTAAAATTCGCTTTACATTACCATGCTAATGCAGGAAATACTTGTATAGAAGCAGATTTTTCATATGTAAGTGCTTCTATTGGTACTCATGTGTATATAAAAACTAATGGTGGTCAAGGTTGGGATGCAAACGGATCATAATGAAAAATCTTAAAAACGAAATACTAAAAGAACTAATCAGACTCACTGAAAGAGATTACCAAGCTCCACCTGAAATTCTTGATGCTTTAAAGGAAAAACTTAAAATGAACCCTTTAATTCGTTATGTTGATTCTTTAAAAGCAGTTAATTCTTTACCTCCATCATATGAAATTCGTCTTTTAAATGGACAATCTTTTGATATTTATTATGAAGATTTTTCTTTAATGGTAAAAATTGGATCAAAAGAATATTATTTAATGGATATGAGTGAAAGAAGTGAAGCTATAGAACATATAAATAAATTATTAACTATAAAACCACTTCCACCTTTCACAGCACCTGAAGAAGAAGAGGGAGAAGAAACAACAGGAGGAACAACAGGGGGAACAACACCTTCACCAGGAGGAGGAGATCCTAATGTTGCAATGGAACCTGATGATGAAGAGGAAGAAGAAGAATCAGAAGAAGAACCAGAAGAAGAAGTATAATGGAATTAAAAGAGGCCTTAAAAGAAATATTTAAAGTGGCAAGAGAAGAATTTGGAATACAAAATACACCTCAACTTCATTTAAGACAAGATGAAGAAAATGCTCAAGGCATCTTTGGAAAAACAGCTTATTATAATCCAACAGATCAATCTATTGTATTATACATAACAAACAGACATCCAAAAGACATTTGTAGATCTTTTGCACATGAATTAGTTCACCATCACCAAAATGAAAGAGGTGATTTAGAATTAGGAGATGCTTCTCAAGCAACTTACGCACAAGATGATCCACACATGAGAAAAATGGAAATGGAAGCATATTTAAAAGGCAATCTACTTTTTAGAGATTGGGAAGACAAAGTAAAAAACCAATAATAAATGGCAATACAAACAAGTTCAGCAGTATTAAAATCATATTTTGAAACAGGAGATGTACCTACAGCAGCACAATTTGGTGATCTTATTGATTCAACAGCATTATATGATGGTACTTTAGAAAATATAGTATTTAGTGGATCAAGTACAGGTTCTTTTGGTATGGTAAGAGCTAAAGAGCTCCACCCATATACAGGATCTACTACAATGAATGTATCCGCTTCTTTACTTCCTCCATTTATTGGACCAACAGGAGTTGGTATGGATTTAGGAGCTACACTTACTCCTTGGAAACACGTATATGCTGCTTCAGCAAGTGTTGATCATTTAAATGCAAGAACAGGATCAGTAGTAATAGTTTCAGGAGGTTTAGCCCCATTAATTAATTCATCATATGATTTAGGTACTACAGATCTAAAATGGAATATGTTACATATTAGTGGAGTTAATATAGATTATATTAGTTCAAGTGTAGAACCTGATCAAACAAATCTTAGAAATTTAGGATCAGCTACAAGACAGTTTTCAACTATTTTTGCAAAGTCAGCTTCTTTAGAATATATTAGTGCATCTAATGGAACATTAGGTACAACAATACAAATAGCAAAAATTAATCAAGTAAGTGGAGCCCTTTTACCTATGGTTGATAATGTATTTGATTTAGGTTCTGGAGCAAAATCTTGGAAAGATTTACATGTTCAAGGAACAGCAACAATTGGTACTTTAGCTATTGGTAATGTTGCAACAATGGTTATAGGAACAGCTTCATTAGGAGTAGTAAGTTCAAGTAGAATAGATGGTATAGGAGGATATGGAAACATAATAATTAGTGGTGGTTTAGTACCAGGTACAACAAATGTATTTGACTTAGGTACCACAGTAAAAAAATGGAAAACATTACATGTTAGTGGAGCTTCAATTGATTATGTAAGTTCAAGTCTAATTCCAGACCAGGATAATCTTAGAGATTTAGGAACATCAGCTAGAGAATGGAAAGATTTACACCTTGATGGAACAGCTAATATAGACACATTAGCAGCAGACACGGGTACAGTAGGTAAACTTACAGCGACTACAGCTTCACTTACAATAATAAGTTCAAGCAGAATAGATGGTGTAGGGGGATATGGTAATATTATTATTAGTGGTGGTTTAGTACCAGGTACAACAAGTAAATTTGATTTAGGTACAACAGTTAAAAAATGGGGAACATTACATATTAGTGGGGTTAATGCAGATTATTATAGCTCAAGCCTAATTCCAGCTGGCCAGTCGACTTTCGATTTAGGATCAGGTGGGAAACAATGGAAAGACTTATATATTGATGGAACTGCAAACATTGATACATTATCAGCAGACACAGCTTCTATAGGAAGAGTAACTAATTTAATACCAACAACAGATGGAGCTTCTTTCTTGGGAAAACCAGGTTTTAGATTTAAACACATACATGTAGTTTCATCAGCTATAGATTTTGTAAGTTCAAGCTTAGTTCCTCATAAAACATCTACATATAATTTAGGATCAGCAACATTACAATGGAATACAGCATCTATAAAATATATAACAGCTTCTCATATAGTAGTAGATACTTTTACTGCTAATACTGTTAATTTTACAGCAACTAACACAATTACTGGTTCAAATCAGTTTGGGTCAGGATCAACTAATACAAATTCTTTTTCAGGAAGTATTTCAGCTGTAACAGATATAACAGCTAGTGGAAATATAAGTGCAAGTGGGACTATAACAGCAGCTAGTTTTGATTTTACAAATGCTTCTATTAACACTACAGATATTTCAGCTAGTGGACATATATGGGTTAGTGGTGGTAATGCATCAAATTTAGTATTCCTTAGTAGTGATGGTGGTCATATATCAGCTTCAGGAAATATAAGTGCAAGTGGATATATTTCTGGTTCAGGTTTAGTAATAGCAGGAACAAGTACATTTGAAAATATTAATTCAAGTGGAACAATAATTGCAACAGCAGTAAGTACATCTGGAATAATTTCATCATCTAAAGGATTTTATACTATAGGAGGATTTGTTAGTGCATCAGATGCTTCAGGATCTGTTCAGATAATATCAGGAGGTATTCATCATAGTAGAATAGAAGGAAGCTCAGCTGATAGTAACCAATATACAGTACATGGTAGAAGATTTACAGTAAAAAATAAATTACAAGCAGCACTTCCAGCTTCTCAAAGTTCAGGAATATTTACGGTAAATAATCATAGTGTACAAGATGGAGATATAGTTATAGGAACATTTATGGGACTAACAGGAGCAGGTGTAGGAACTTTAGCACTAAGTTCTTCAATCCATTGTTTTACAACATCATCTCTTAATGCAGGATTTAAATTTTACATACACAATAATAAAACAACAGAAATAGCAAACAATTCTGACTTTACAGCATCGTTTGTAGTATTATAAAACAAAACGTTATGAGCATATTAGGAAAAATATTTAGTAGTGGAGCAGCCGACCTAGTAAAAGGTGTAGGCGGAGTTATAGATAACTTACACACATCTAAAGAAGAAAAATTAAACGCAGAAAGAAAAATCAAAGCTTTAGTAGCAGAACACGAAGCTAAAATGGAACAAAACATAACTGATCGTTGGTCAGCAGATATGAACAGCGACAGTTGGTTAAGTAAAAATGTAAGACCCTTAGTCTTAATATTTTTAGTAGTCTCTACAGTTCTTATGATATTTATTGACGCAGGAACAATTCAGTTTACAGTAGAACAAAAATGGACAGACTTGTTACAACTAGTATTAATTACAGTGATTGGTGCATATTTTGGTGGTCGATCATTTGAAAAAAGTAAAAAGAAATAATGAAAAAACTACTAACAGAAAGGTTTCAAGAATTAGCAGGTCTTAAGCCTTTATATACATTACAAGAAGAATTCAGAGACGTTAAAGATATACTAGTAAAAGCTGGATTCAGATTTGATGATGGTATTTTAGGAGGTGTAGGTTCAGGTGGTGCTGGATACTATGATAGAGCAAATGATTTAATATATGGTTATAATCAGTCAGGCCCTTGGAACGAAGAAGAATTCAATAAATTTTATGATAATTTTGAATTCAATTCTAATTTATACGAAAAAGAATTTGCTGAAGAAAATGGGGATCCTTATGACTACGATATGGTAGCTCAAATGCTTAAACCTGGTATTTATGCTGTTGATGATATGGGGTATGTAGAAATCCGTAGTAATGGCGATATTGAAATTTATGCTATACCACAATTAGCTGCTGAAGATGATACAACATTCCTTCCTGCATTTAAAATGGATGTTAATGGAAAAGCAATACCACAATTCAGTAAAGACGAAATGAGGAAAATGTTAAAAGATGATATGATGTTCATCTTATAAAAAAGAAATAATGATAGATTACGTTACGTTAAATATTTTATTAGTAAAAAAATAAAAACATACAGTTCGATTCATAGCCGGACGATTTAAAATTTAAAAAAGGAGCTGTGGCCCAATCATTTGGTTGGGTCACTTTTTTTTCGTATATTAACCAAAAACAAAAAATAAATATGACTAAAGTAGTAATTGTAGGAGCAGGCGTTGCAGGTGTAAATGCCGCTACAAAATTAGTAGATAATGGATTTGATGGAAAAATTACCATTATTGATATGGGATTAGATCCTTATAGAAGACCAGCAGCAGACGTAATGAGAGGTTTTTTAGGAGCAGGTGGTTGGTCAGATGGTAAATTAACTTATCATACATCCATAGGGGGACAGTTGTCTAAATATACAGGTGATGAAAAAGCAATGGAATTATTTGATCAAGTAATTGATAATTTTAAACGTTTTCATCCTAAACCAGAAGAAGTACAATGTTCAAACCCCATAACAGAACCTGATTTTATTAAACCACATTTTGGTTTAAGATTATTCCCTGTATGGCATGTTGGAACCGATTATCTACATGAAATTGGTAAGAATTGGTATGATTATTTAGTATCTAAAGGTGTAGAATTTATATGGGAAACTAAAGTCACTGACATTGATTTTGATAAAAATATAGTAAAATATTCAGAAACTAATGCACATGCAGATTATTGTTGGGAAGATTATGATACATTAATATTTGGTGTAGGTAAATCAGGAATTGATTTTGGTAAACAATTAGCAGAACAATACAAATTACCTACAGAACCAAAATCAGTACAAATTGGAGTACGTTTTGAAGCACCACAAAAACACTTTCAAAAATTAATTGATATTAGTTATGATTTTAAATTATACCAAAAGTTTGAAGAAAAAGGTGTATCATTAAGATCATTTTGTACAAATAATAATGCAGCTTATGTGGCTGCTGAACACACCTATGGTGATGTTAGTTACAATGGACATGCTAAAAAAGACGAATCATATAGAAACGATATGACTAATTTTGGTATATTAATGGAAATTAGAGGTATAGATAAACCATTTGATTGGTCAAGAAAAGCAGTGGATAAATTACAACATGAGGGTGTAGGAATGTTTTATTCACCATCACAAAGAGTTCCATCTAAAACATCAGAAGGTGATTATGTAGAATGTCATGTTGTAGATAGTATAGACATTTTATATGATGCAATTGGAGATTATGCAATACACATTGAAGATTTTATTAATGATTTAGAAAAAGTATTTCCAACATTAGGTAAAGATTGGGGCATTTATATGCCTGAAGTAAAATATTTATCACCAGAACCATTAGTTAATTACAATGATTTAAGTCTTACTAGGTTTCCTAATGTACATTTTGTAGGTGATGCATTATCAGCAAGAGGCATAACAGTATCAGGAGCACAAGGAACATTAGTAGCAGAACAGTTATTAATATTAAAAAAGGAGATAAATGATTTTTTAGAATGGGCAGATGAGCCAGGATCTTGGTCTGAAGAAGATGATAAAATCTATACTATAGGTGGTTTAACTAATGATAAAGAAGGATCATTTATGAAATTTGTAAAAAATAAAAATAAATAATATGACTAATTTAACAAAAAAAGATAAAGAAAAAGCTTTAGCAGAAGAAATACAAAATATTAAAAAATGGTATAATCCTAAAGCTAAAGTTAGAAGAGTAGCTAAAATTGAAGAAGATGGTTCTAAAACTATAGCTCTAGCCTTACAAATGGGTGATAGAACAGTATTTCATAGTGAAGAAGGTCCAGCTTTAATTAATAAAGAACAAAAAATAAAAGAATATTATTTAAATGGAATTGAATTTACTTATGATGATTGGAATGAAATAATGAAGGGTAAAGAGGGATTACCATGGTATAAAAAACCAGCACCTAAAGGACAAAACCATAGAAATTAAGAATATGAAAATAGGATTTTGTGGAACAATGAGTGTAGGAAAAACTACACTAGTAAATGCTTTAAAAGAATTACCTGAATTTAAAGATTATCATTTTAGAACAGAACGTTCTAAACATCTAATGGACTTAGGTGTACCATTAAATACAGATAGTACTTTAAAAGGACAATTAGTTTTTGCTTCTGAAAGAGCAGTTGAATTAATGCAAGAAAAAATTATAACTGACAGAACAGTTGTTGATGTTATGGCATTTTGTGAATTATCTAAATCAATGGAAGCACATGAAAAACATTATTTAAGTGCTACTTTATATTATCTTATAAAAGAATATGATATTTTATTTTATGTTAGTCCTGAGGGAGTAGAAATAGAAGATAATGGTATTAGAGAAACAAACGCAGAATATAGAGATGCAATTGATAAAAAAATTAAATCAATTGTGAGAATGTTTAGAGGTAATACTATTACAATTAGTGGTACTGTAGAAGAACGTATAAAACAAGTTAAAAACGCAGTAGCTCAATATGTATAACATATAATATGGCTCAACCAAATATAAAACAAATCATAAAACAGGAGTACATTAAATGTGCTAAAGATCCTGTATATTTTATGAAAAAATACTGTTGGATTCAACACCCAACAAGAGGTCGTGTACAATTTAATTTATATCCTTTTCAAGAAGGTACTTTAAGATTACTTCAAAAACATGATAGGAGTATTATTCTTAAGTCTCGTCAGTTAGGTATTTCTACTTTATCCGCAGGTATTTCATTATGGATGATGATATTTCAAAAAGATAAATCTATACTTGTAGTTGCAACAAAACAAGACACAGCAAAAAACTTAGTAACAAAGGTAAAATTTATGTATGATGAATTACCTTCATGGTTACAAATTGGATTTACAGAAAATAATAAATTAGCATTACGACTAAAAAATGGCTCTCAAATTAAAGCAGTATCTGCAGCAAGTGATGCTGGTAGATCAGAAGCAATTTCTTTATTGATTATTGATGAGGCTGCTTTTATTGAAACAAATAAAATAGATGAAATTTGGGGTTCATCACAACAAACACTATCAACAGGGGGTAGAGCAATTGTACTATCTACACCAAATGGAACAGGTAATTTTTTCCATAAAATGTGGACTAAAGCAGAAGAAGGAACAAATGGATTTGTTCCTATTAAACTACATTGGTCAGTACATCCAGAAAGAAACCAAGAATGGAGAGATAAACAAGATGATGAGTTAGGTTTAAGAATGGCAGCACAGGAATGTGATTGTGATTTTACAACATCAGGACACACAGTTTTTGAAAATGAACTTATGAAATTTATTGAAGAAACTAACATATGTAATCCCTTAGAAAAAAGAGGTATAGAAGGAGGATTACATATTTGGGAATATCCAGATTATACAAGAAAGTATATAATAACAGCCGATGTTGCTCGTGGTGATAGTAAGGATTATTCTGCTTTTCATATTATAGACATTGAAGAGTCTAAACAAATAGGTGAATTTAAGGCACAAATTGGTACTAAAGAATTTGGTCATATGTTAGTTGCAATGGCAACTGAATATAATAATGCATTATTGGTAATTGAAAATGCTAACATAGGTTGGAATACAATTCAAGTAGTAATAGATAAAGGTTATAATAATTTATATTATTCACCTAAAGGAGAAGCAGCAACAAATGCAGATGCATTTTTAGCTAAAGGATATGATATAACAGATACAACAAAAATGGTACCTGGTTTTACAATGTCAATGAAAACAAGACCATTAGTAATAGGAAAATTAGATGCATATTTAAAAGATAAAGCAATTACCATTCAAGGAAAAAGAACATTAGAAGAAATGAAAACTTTTATTTGGTTAAATGGAAAACCAGAAGCCCAAATAGGATATAATGATGATTTAGTAATGTCTTTAGCAACAGCATGTTATGTAAGAGATACAGCACTTAAATTTGCTCAACAAGGATTAGATATAACAAGAGCCACAGTAACAAATTGGCAACGAGATACTACTCCAGGTATTTTTACTGGAGGTATAAATAAGAAAAACACAGGATGGACACAAAATTTAGGAGAACAAGGAGAACAAGATTTGACTTGGCTTCTTGATTAATATGTATTAAAAAACAACAAGATGGCACAAGATATTAGTATTTTCACAAGATTAAAACGGTTATTTTCAAATGACGTTATCATTCGTAACGTTGGGGGAAAACAACTTAAAATTATGGATACAGGTAGGATCCAAAAATATGGAA
>VMHT01035952.1_pt1 | contig 10209 bp, 11 predicted proteins | sample 4693611 | NCBI WGS metagenome assembly VMHT01 (sample SAMN12280063, study PRJNA550983) | marine metagenome | isolation source: seawater sampled from same location over 5 years 0.02-0.2 micron viral filtrate | place: USA: collected off the coast of southern California halfway between the port... ...
AAATCTAATTTTTGTTTAATTTCAAATAAATACTTATTTGTATTTAATGACTTTTCACGAACACAAAAATTTTTAGGTAAAAACAAATGATTTAAATGTTTAAAAAATCGTTTCTTTTGTATGTAAGGAAGACCTACAAATAAAATTCTTTTATTATTGATATTATAAAAATGAATTAAACTTAAAATTCGTTTTATGTTTAATTCAAGAAAGTCTAACGAGTTATAAAAAGAAATTTTAGATGTATCATTTTTATAAATTTGATGTTTTAATAAATGTAATCGAATTAACGTATAACAATATTTAGATTTAAAATTTTTTAGCTTCATTTAAATTTTTTTACCTTCTTTTAATTTAATATGTTCATTACTATATAGAATTCCTTTACCTTTATAAGGTTCAGGCATTTTATAACTTCTAAATAAAGCAGCAATTTGAGAAACATAATTAAATCGGTTACCAGAGATAAATAGTTTTATAGCTTTATAACATTTAATAGAAATTGAACTAGGAATTCTAAAATAAATACTATGACTATACCCAAGTTTAAAATGGATTACGTTTGTTGCTTTATTTTTAATTATGAAAATTTTATACCCAACACCAACTAATTTTAGTTTTTTGTAAATAAGCGTTGAGACTTCTAAAAATGCTTGTTTTATTAAAGAAACAGTTGTTCCTTGTAAACTTTTCATTGTTTTTTTACTTGATAATTTCTTAAAAGATAAATTAGTAACATTTATCAATTTATTTAAAGTAAAAACTTTTAATTTCATTTGTAATTTTAAAATTTTGTTTCCAAGAGCACCTTTAATTAAAAGAGCTTGTTTTTTATCACAATAAAAAATTGCGATATCACTTGGTACTTTAATTAGATAGCGTTTTAAATAAACCATTATCTTACAACTATAAAAGGTTCCCCACCAAAACTTTTTTTTTTACATTCTTCTAAAGACATTAATCCATTATTTGTTGAAAGAAAAATTACGCCTTTAATTGAATCTAATTTCCAAAGTTGTTTCACAGAATAATAAACGCGTAAACTAGGTTTACTTATTATTTTCATAGAACTTATTCCTGGTTTTTCATTTTTATATTTTAAAAAAATTTTTAATTTTTTGGATCGTTTTAAAGAAATCCTATAACTTGAAATAAAACCTTCATCCCATAAAACATTTAAAATAGATTCACACAAAGGAGTTTTTTCAGAATATATATAAGCTTTTTTTGCTAATTGACCATTTTTAATACTTGCAACTAAATTAAACAAATTATTTTTCATAACTTTAATAATTTTTAATGTTTAGAGACAGAATCGAACTGCCGTCACAAGGATTTTCAGTCCTTTGCTCTAACCAACTGAGCTATCTAAACAAATATTAAATTTTTAAATTTAATTTCCCGTAACTATTTAAAATATTAATATATATTTGTAAACTTGATTCAGTTTTTAACAAACCAAAATTATCCGAATTAATTTTATTTTTTATGTTATGTTTAAATTTGAATTGTTGACTAGAAAACTCTATTTTAAACTTAACATCAGGAAATAAATAATAATTTAAAATTTTTATCAAAATTAAAACTAAAAAACTTTGATAGGATTGGACTTTAAATTGTTTATTGTATAAACAATAGATAAAATGCTCTTGTGCTGATTTGTTTACATGAGGCGACTTTAAAACCGTAAAAAATGATTTTTGTGTTTTATTAACAAAAACCTGCTTAAAAATAATTAAATTTAATTTTTTTATGAAAATTTTATTTGAAAAAAAGTTTAAAAATCTTTTTATAGAATTGTAATTTTTAGTTGAAATATATAGATTAAAAAACATAAATATCAAATCTTATATAAAGTTAGTGTGATAAATTGATGCTATCATTTAAATAAATACAAGTTAAAACAGTAAATACATACGCTTGAATCATAGCCACACCTAATTCCAGTCCCATTAAAATAACTAGAACTAGTAAAGGGATTATATGTAAAATTGATAAAAAATTTTCTAACAACAACATACTCCAAGCAAATCCAACAATTACTTTTAATAAAGTATGTCCTGCCATTAAATTTGCAAAAAGCCGAACACCTAAACTAATAGGTTTGAAAATGTAAGAAATTAATTCAATAGGAACTAGTAATAACCCTAATGCAATTTGTGTATTTGGTGGTAAAAATACAGATAACATATTAATTTTATGTTTCTGAATACCAATAATGACAACACCAATAAAAATAGGCAATGATAAACCAAGAGTTACAATTAAATGACTAGTAATAGTAAAACTATAAGGTACTAACCCAATTAAATTATTAAACAAAATGAATGTAAATAAAACAGCAATAAATGGAAAATATTTTTCACCTTCTTCATTTAAATTGTCAAAAGCTAATTGTGCAGCTGCTTCGTAAACAATTTCAACAAACGTTTGCCAAGAGTTTGGAATAAAAAAATAACTAGTTTTATTTAAATAATTAATATCTGTACTAAATAAAGAAACTAATAAACTAAAAAGAAATAATACAATCATATTAATAAATAACATATTTGTTAATGAAAAATCTAAACATAACACTTTGATAGAAAAAATTGAAATAATTTGAAATTGTTCTAAAGGAGTAAAAAATAACATATATATTTATTTGTAACCTAAAACTGTTACATTTATTTAAATAATAATTTTCGGTAATTTAACGAAGTATTTAAATCGATATCTTTTTTAGAAGATTTATTTTTTGAAAATAGCTCAACGCTTTTTAAATCTTTTTCTAAAAAAATTAGTTTTAGATTGCTATTTTGGGTTTTATATTTAACGTTGGTTAATAAACTTCCATTAGAAAAAATATATAAATTTTTAAATAATTTTTTATTAAAAACAATCATTTTTGAAAAAATAAATTAAATTTTATAGTTTGTTAATCGTGTTTCGATTATTCCAATTAATGGTATTAAAACGATAAAAAATAAAAAATAAAATACTGTAGCTATTTGACCAACAATCACGTAAATATCTTTTACAGGCTTTTGACCAACCCAACCAAGGATCAAAAAATCAGCAACAAGTAACCAATAAAAAATTTTAAAAATTGGACGAAATGTCGTACTTCTAATTTCCGAAGTATTTGTGAATGGAATCAAAAATAAAATAATTAATGCTCCACCCATAGCAACAACCCCCCCTAATTTATCAGGAATTGATCTTAAAATAGCATAAAATGGTAAAAAATACCATTCAGGAACAATATGCGCAGGAGTTTGCATTGGATCTGCAGGAATATAATTATCTGGATGACCTAGCGCATTTGGAAAATAAAATACAAATGTTGCGAAAAAAAACAAAAAACAAAAAAACGCAAATAGATCTTTAACAAAAAAATACGGATAAAAAGGCACTTTATCCACTTTACTATCAATTCCTAATGGATTGTTTGAACCATCTTTATGTAATAAGGCTAAATGTAATACAGTTAAACCGGCAATTAAAAATGGTAACAGAAAATGTAAACTAAAAAAACGATTTAATGTTGCATTATTAACTGTGAAACCACCCCATAACCAATCAACAATTGATTGACCAACGATTGGCACAGCGGAAACTAAACTAGTAATTACAGTAGCACCCCAAAAACTCATTTGGCCCCAAGGCAATACATATCCCATAAAAGCAGTGCCCATCATCAATATAAAAATTAATACACCAGAACACCATAATAACTGTCGAGGATGCATATACGAACCATAATACAAACCTCTGAAAATATGGCAATAAACTACTATAAAAAACATAGAAGCACCATTTGCGTGAATATATCGAATAAGCCAGCCGTTATTAACATCACGCATAATATGTTCAACACTACTAAAAGCTAAATCAATATGTGGAGTATAATGCATTGCTAAAAATACACCTGATAGTATTTGAATAACTAAACACACACCTGCTGACGACCCAAAACTCCAAGCATATGTTAAATTAATTGGTGTTGGGTAATGAATAATATGATTATCAACAAATGATAATACATAATTTTTATTCCATCTAAGTGTTTTAGTTACGAACGATGCCATAAAACTTGAGTTAGTTGAATTTGAAAAAGAGGTAAAAGAATTTGAAAAAGTCTCAAATACGGAATTTTCTAATTTATAGGTTAATTTCATATATAAATCTATTAAGAAAGTTTGAATAAAAGTTTTTAATTTTAAAAATACATAAGTTCAACTAACATGTTAATACTAAAATGTATCATATCTAAAAATACAGTTGGATAAATTCCCATAACAAAAGTACCTAATATTAAAGGAAAAAAAGTTAAAAATTCTCGTTTATTGATATCTAAATAATTTTTAAAATATTGAGTTTTTAGATTTCCATAAGCAATCCTATTAAAAAGCCACAAAGCATAACAACCTCCAATGATCATACCTGTTGCACTTAAAAAAGTTACAGTTGTATTTGCTTTAAATGAACCTGCTAAAATTAGAAATTCACCGACAAAACTACTTGTACCAGGTAATCCAATATTAGCCATTGTAAAAAATAAAAATATAAAAACATAAAGCGGCATAGTATGGACAAGTCCTCCATAATATTTAACCATTCTAGTATGATGCCTATCATAAACAACACCAATAAGTAAGAATAACGCGCTAGCCACAAAACCGTGACTTAAACTTTGTAAAACTGCTCCTTCTAATCCTATAATATTAAAACTAAATAAACCAACCATTACTAAATTCATATGGGCAACTGATGTATAAGCAATAATTCGTTTAAAATCAGATTGACGTATTGCAGTAAATGATGTATAAATAATTCCAATTATAGACATTGAATAAACAAAAGGTGCAAAGTAAAAACAAGCTTCTGGAAAAAGAGGGAAAGAAAATCTTATAAACCCATATGTTCCTAGTTTTAATAAGATACCTGCTAATATTACAGAACCTGCTGTTGGCGCTTCAACATGAGCTTCAGGTAACCATAAATGTACAGGAACCATAGGCACTTTTGTGGCAAAAGATGCAAAAAACGTAAACCACATGATTTTCTGTTCTATTGCAGAAAATGAAAAAGTTAATAATACTTCATAATCTGTTGTTCCAATTTCATAATAAATATACAAAATTGATAATAACATTAAAACTGAACCTAATAAGGTATATAGAAAAAAAAAATACCCCGCTCGAATTTTTCTTTCTCTTGAACCCCAAATACCTATAATTAGAAACATTGGAATTAAAACACTTTCAAAAAAAATATAAAATAAAAGTAGATCCAAAGTACAAAAAACACCTATTAAAAAAAACTCCATAATTAAAAAGGCAATCAAATAACTTTTTAAATTAATTTGAATACTGTCCCAACTTGTTAATAAACATATAGAAATCAATAAAGTAGTTAAAATTACAAAAAAAATAGAAATTCCGTCTATCCCTAAAGGAAAATTAATATTTAAAATAGGGACCCAAAAAAATTTTTCAACAAATTGAAAAGACCCAACAGATTTGTTAAAAAAAACCAACAAAAAAAGAGATATTATAAATGTTAAACATGAACAACCAAACGCAACAAATTTTAGTAATTTTTTATTAGAAGGTGAAACAATTAATAAAATGAATACCCCAATTAAAGGAAACATTAAGATAGATGATAATATATTTGTAAAATTTAACATAATTTTAATAAGTTAACTAACAAAATTTATAAAAGAATAATTCTTTATTGCATTAAACTTTTGAGAATTTCATTAAAAAGAAGATTTACGACGTTTAGAAGTTCTACTATTAGTATGTGTTCTTTGCCCTCTTACAGGCAATCCCTGTAAACGTCTTAGCCCACGATAAGATTTAATATCAATTAAATTCTGTAATAAAAAAACTTGTAGTTTTTTTAACTCATTTGTTATTATTAAATCCGAATTTATAATCTTTTTAATCAACTTGGTGATTTGATCTTTAGACAATTCAGAAGTTTTTAAATTTTTAGAAAACCCTAATCGTTTGCAAAATAAAAAAGAATGTCGTTTACCGATTCCATAAATTTTTTGTAGAGAAAATTGTATAGGTTTATTATTTAAAATTTCTGTTTCAAAAATATAAATCATAATTATTTAAAAATTTAACTTTTTACATTTTATAGGATTCGAACCTATGACCCACAGCTTAGAAGGCTGGTGCTCTTCCAACTGAGCTAAAAATGCAAATTCTAATTCTTTTTATATATTAAACCCTAACAATAGACTAAATTTGTAAGAAAACAAATATAATAAAGTTGGATTAACAAATAAAAAAAGAAATAAAAAAAATAATATTGATACTATCACCGAACTTTGAGTTTTAATAGGATAATATAATTTTCCAACTAAAGTTTTTTCAAAATATAAAATTTTAATTAATCGAATATAATAGAAAGTACCCACAACACTACATAATATTGAAATAAATGCAACAAAATACATAGAAGATTCTATCGCAGTTAAAAAAACACTTATTTTAACTAGAAACCCAATCATTGGAGGAAAACCAGCAATAGAAAATAAAACAGTTACAAAAAAAATTGATAGCATATAATTTGATTTACTTAAAAGAATAATATCGGTCAAATCCTTATTTTGTTTTTGTAGATGATTGTTTTTCAACCGTGTTAAAATAAAAATGGACCATACACACAAACCTGAAAAACTATAAATAATCAAATAAGAAAATAATATCTGAAAATTTTCAAAAGTTCCTGTACTAAATGCTATTAAAGAGTATCCCATGTGACTAATAGAACTGTAGATAAGTAAACTTTTCAATTTTCGTTGTTCTAAACCACCAAATGACCCAATAATAATTGATCCGACAACACTAATCATTACAACATAACGCCAACTATCAAAAAAATTGTAAAAACTACAATAAAAAATTCTTAATAACAAAACGAAAATTGCTAATTTAGGAACAACTGACATAAAAAAAGTAGATGCTGATGGAGAATTTTCATATACGTCAGGAGCCCATGTATGAAAAGGCGCAATCGCTAATTTAAAAAATAAACTAATTAAAATAAATAATAAAGCAAATTTAATCAAATTAACATTAAAAGAAACCGATTCAACTGTGTTTATAGGGAAACTCAAAAATAAACATTTAAACTCTTCAAAATTAATTGTACCAGTAATACCATAGAGTAATGAAGCACCTAATAAAAATAAACTAGATGAAAATGCCCCTAAAATAAAATATTTAATACCTGCATCTACTGAAAACATTGAATTTTTTTTAAAAGAGGCTAACACGTAAAATGCTAAACTTTGTAATTCAATTGCTAGGTATGCTGTTAATAAATCATTGGCTGAACACAACAAAAATAATCCCAAAATAGCAAACAAAATTAATAATAAATATTCAAAATGATTGATTTTTTGAGCAGATAAATAAGGCTGAATCATCAATAAACAAAACAAGGATAAACTTCCTGTAACTAGCTTTGATGAAAAACTTAAATAATCGTTGATAATCGTATTATTTAAAAAATTTGTTTCTACAAAATTAAAATTATCATTTAATATCAAACAACATACTAATGCTAAAACTAAAACACTTAAATATAAAACTGAGTCTTGAATTAACGGATATTTTTTTTGAATTACTAGAAAAGTACAATGTAATGTCAAATAAATTAACGAAATTCCTAAAAATAGTTCTGGTAAAATAACAACTTCTTTAAACAATAATGTATTAATATTCATAAAAATTTTTAAACTAAGCTTAAGTAGATTTGAACTACTGACTTTACGCTTATCAGGCGTACGCTCTAACCAACTGAGCTATAAGCTTTTAAAAAAACATTAACGGATAATTAAACAATTAAAACATTTTTATAATTTCTTGACAACTGTTTAAAGATAACCTGTTTTCTATTACTTTCTACTTTATTATTTAACGTTAAAACAACAGCAGCTATTGTTGCTAATAAAAGGATATTTCCTGCAATTAGGAACTGCAACACATATTGTGTATACACAACTTGACCAATTGAGTGCATCTCTGTAAAAGAATCTAAATGTTCGTACCAATTAAAATATGAATTTTGTAAAAACGACGTGTATGGATTTAATTTAAAAGTTTCATTAACAATTATTAAAATTTCAGATAAAAAGATACCACTTATTAATACACCAAAAGGAAAATACTTAAATGTATCCTTTTTAACATTAATAGTTTTTACATCAAGCATCATAACAACAAATAAAAATAATACCGCAATTGCTCCTACATAAATAACTATAAACATCAAAGCTAAAAACTCACATTTTAAGAGAAACAAAATACTTGCTGAAGAAATGAAACTTAGAACTAGAAATAACACGGAATAAATTGAATTTTGAACAAAAACTACCATAAAAGAACTTAACAACAAAATTATTGTAAATAAATAAAATAATATATTAATAATCATTTTTAAATTATAATGAAAGAGGGATTTGAACCCCCGACATTTGGATTATGATTCCAACGTTCTAACCAACTGAACTATTTCATTTTGTTCCAGCTACACGTTCCCGTACAGCTACCTTGTTACGACTTCATCCAAATTATTAATTTCTCAATGGTTTTCTACAAATTAAAAATCTAAGTTTTTAATTTCATATCAAAAAAACTTCAAGTAAAACTAACTCTCTGCATGTGACGGGCGGTGTGTACAAGGCCAAGATACATATTCACCGCAACATGCTGATTTGCGATTACTAGTGATTCCAACTTCATATAAACGAGTTTCAGTTTATAATTCGAACTGAGAAAATTTTTGAAGATTAACTTTAAACTAAAAAACGTAACCTTTTGTAATTTTCATTGTAGCACGTGTGTAGCCCAACCCATAAGGGCCACAGAGACTTGACTTGATTCTTACCTTCCTTCAATTTATTATAGACTGTTTCTTTTAAAGCTTAGAAAAAGTTTATTAAACATTTTAAAGTATAAAACGATAAAAATTTGTTAAACTTTTTTAAGTATTAAATTTAATAAAGACAAGAGTTACGCTCGTTAAAGGAATAAACCGAACATCTTACGACACGAGCTGACGACAGTCGTGCAACACCTGTAGAAAATCAAATTTTTAATCCTTTTTACTAATTAAAGAATCAAAAACTCTTTAATATGTCAAGGGTTGGTAAGGTTTTGCGCGGATTATCGCATTAAACCACATGCTCCACCACTTGTTGTAGGCCCCCGTCAATTCCTTTGAGTTCCAACCTTGCGGTCGTACTCCTCAGGCGGAGTGCTTATGGCGTTAGCTTAAACAATCTAATAAAAAATGTTATTAAATTACAGCACTCAGAATTTACAATGTAGACTACCAGGGTCTCTAATCCTGTTTGCTACCTACATTTTCGTCCCTCAACGTCAGTTTTTACTAAAAAGTTGCCTTCGCTAGTGATATTCCTTCACGTGTTTAAGATCGTTGCTTCTCGACGTGAAATTCTACTTTTCTGTAAAAAACTCAAGTATAGCAGTATTAAAAGCTTTTTTAATATTGAGTTTTAAGCTTTAACAATTAACTTACAATACCATCTACGAACGCTTTACGCCCAGTTATTTCAGATAACGCTTGCCCCTCCCGTATTACCGCGGCTGCTGGCACGAGATTAGCCGGGACTAAAACTTCTTTTAATAATGTCATTATCATTTTAAACGAAAGAACTTTACAACTAAAAGCCGTCATTATTTTTTAAAAAAATAACTATATATCTTTGATATCATTCACATAGTATTGCTGGATCAAACTTTCGTTCATTGTCCAATATTCCTCACTGCTGGCTAAAAAATTAGCCTGGACCTTGTCTCAGTTCCAGTGTGGTTGGCCATCCTCTCAAACCAACTAAAGATCAACGGCTTGGTAAAATCTTTTACTTTACCAACTACCTAATCTTACGCAAAAATATCTTTTAGCAAACTATTTTGAATAGTTTTTTGAATATTTAGATTTAATTGAAAATTTTTCAGTTTACAAATTTTATATATACTGATTAATTTTATTCTAAACTAAAAGGTAATAACTTACGCGTTCCTCACCCGTTCGCTACGAAAAAACTACATTTTTTTCGTTCAACTCGCATGTGTAAAGCATACTATTAGCGTTCATCTTGAGCCAGGATCAAACTCAAAAACAAATAGATTTATTAAGTAAAACTTACTTAAACCTCTTTAAAATTTAAATCTCTAT
>VMHT01163691.1_pt1 | contig 10208 bp, 6 predicted proteins | sample 4693611 | NCBI WGS metagenome assembly VMHT01 (sample SAMN12280063, study PRJNA550983) | marine metagenome | isolation source: seawater sampled from same location over 5 years 0.02-0.2 micron viral filtrate | place: USA: collected off the coast of southern California halfway between the port... ...
ATTTGACCTGCATGAAAATCAAGATGGTTGTGGCGATGAGGATGAACGCCAACGCTCTGGGCAGATTGTCGGCGATGGCATCGAGGTTGTCGGCGTTGTAAGCAGCAAAGCCAGCCACAAGAAGGCGGTCGTTTTCTCCCGTGAGGGCGTCGAGGAAGGCACCTCGGTCGTCCCGTATCTCCTCCACAACCTTGCGCGAATCAACGTTGGTCTGGTCGCCCACCAACTGGACCGACATCATGGTGGCCTCTTCGCCCACGAAAGCGGCGCGCAGGCTTTCTCGGATAGCGACTTGTTCGGCTGGAAGGAATTCATCGGATGTATTCCAATATTGCACCACATCATCAGCACTCATTGTTGGTGATGGCAGGCCAACACCAATGCCTCCTGAGACACGTTCGTCATCAAGTAATGCTACCATGTAAGCATGCTGCGCCCTCAGGTTGACTTCGCTGAGCGGGTCTGCTCCATCGGTATCAATGACGAGGAAGATGGAGTTTGCCGCCTGGTCTGGCCACAACTCATCGATGAGTTCCATGCCCTGTCGCGATTCGTCGTCAGGAGGGAGGGCTTTCCATGAGGAAAGCGAAAATTCAGCGTAGGCGAAGGGAAGTCCTGCACCGATGAGGAGGATAAGGGTTGGAATCAAAACAGCCCATGGGCGGTCCATGACGCGCTTGGCGATGCGGGCCCAAACACCGTCGTCCTTGGCCCTCATGTCAAAGGCGTAGGGGATTTTTAGCTTGTTGATACGGGGCCCCAAGACCGCCATCACCGCAGGGAGCACCACGGTTGAGTAAATCATGGCAATGGTGACGGCAATTGTGCCGCCGATGCCCAATGACGGAAGGGATGTATTGGTGAAGAAGAGCATCCCCATGAGGCCGATAGCAACCGTGATTCCGGAGTAAAAGACAGCCTTTCCGGCGGTGGCACAACTCATGGCTGTGGCCGTTCGTATGTCGTGTCCTCGTTCCATCTCTTCCCGGAATCGGTTGACCAAAAAGAGTGAATAATCGATGGAAACACCGATGCCGATCAACGAAACAATGTTGGTAGCATACACGGTAACATCCGTGACGTTTGACAACCAAATCGTCATCCCAACAGCTGCGATCAACGTGCCTCCTCCAACGCCCATTGGCAGGATGGCGGCAATGAGTGAACCAAAGATCAATCCGAGGATGAGGAGCGTCAAGGGAATGGCGACCACTTCGGCTTTAATGAGGTCCTTTTTGATGCGGTCGTCAAAGGTCCAATCAACGAAGATGCCGTCGGTCATCCACCCAGAATAAGCGTCGTCGATCTCCACGGTAGGCTCCAATTCTGTCAGCAGAACCTTTGCATCTTTTCGATCGGTGTTGAATCTGATCGTGTTGATGGCGTACGTTCCATCCTCATCGGTAGCGAGGACGTCTTCTCGGTCAACATCGTCAACGTCCCAAGAATACTCAACCTGGGCACTGGCATGTTTCTCAACTTCACTGAGTGCTTCCATGACGGCTTCCCTCCACTCAGGGGAAGTGTCGTTGAGGGTTGGATGGAACACAATGTAGCGGAACGAGGGTCCTCGTTCTTCACTATCGGAGGCGAATCGCTGGTTGATCAAGCGTCCAGCATTCACCGATTCAACGTCGTCCTCACCGAATCCCTCGGCCCAGTCTGGCCCAATCGAGATGAGGCTACCCATCAAAATGCAAGAAATGAGTCCGAACGCTATCATCGTTTTGCGGTGGTCGTGGATGAACAAACCCATCTTGAAAAACGCCCTGTTTTTCAGCATTTCAGGGTCTGTCGCTCCTTCCATGTTTTGAGCGAAAAATTAGGTGTATTTGAACAGGCGTTATGGGGCCAGCCGGCTGCTCGATTTGCTTAACGACACTGAGCACAATCAATCGATGACTTATGTCAGCACATCGAAGGTGTAAATGAAGCCCAAAAAGGCATGAATAAACACCATGTAGATAATCAGGTCAGCGGCTCGTCCGTGCTTTAGTTTGGCAACGGCAAAGGATTCACCCGCCACACGTTGGTTCCGAGCCTGCTTTCCGAGGCGCGTCATGAAGACCATCAAACCAAAGCCAACGGGGCCCATGAAACCGTGGAGCGATTGTGGAACGAGGGAAGACCAGAGGTTTTCGCCAGCGTACCAGCCGGTAAATCCACGGGCCATGAACGCCACCAAAATGACGCCACCCGTAGCCCAAAGTAGGCGTTCGCCGTTGGTTTCATGACGAGTTAAATGAGCGGCCCGCTCCTCTCCTTTTAGCACATAGGACTTCTTACGCCACGCGTATTGCCACCACATCCAAACCACCAGCGCGCTCGCAAGGAGGGGGTGGAGTAACAGAGCAACGGTCGGAATCAAGTCCATGCAGTCTCAGCAATGGGGAGGTGGCTTTGGTTCATGGAAGTATGCTTTTCATTCTCAAATTGGTCAACACAGCCCATCGGTGGATTGAAATGGCTCCCGTCGTGGGGAGAAATGAGGGGATGAAAGGGTGGACGAATCGTACATGGAAACCTGCCTGAAGGCAGCGTTTTCAAAACCCAAGTCGGGTGCTGTACGCGTCTCCATCATGAATCGTGAATCGGCTTGGAAGATGTTGGACAAGCCCTTGCGAGCCCACCTGGTCATCGCCGCACACGAACAGGAGCCTCCGGCATCGGACGACGAAGATGACGATAATGCACCACGCCGGCCAACCATGAACCGTCCACGGGGCCGCATGCGTCGGTCTGGACGTCAAACGGGTCCCGCCCACATGACTTGGCTCCACGCCCCTAAAGCCATCATCGATGAATCACCTTACACCACGGCTTACCAACTGGCGACACTTCTGGTTCACAAGCAAATGGACCAAGACAACTGGGATGAAGCATGGAATTCACACGAGAACCTGCTTCGGGAAACTTGCATGGTCGAGGGTGTCCATCCTGTTTGGCATACGATTGGGGAGAAAACACCACTCCTTGGACAATTTCTGGCCTTTCCAAAGGCGAAGGTCGAGACGGTCAAGAAGGCGACCAAAATGGGAACGGACTTTTTCTGGATTGACCCTCGCAACAAGGATGATGTCATTACGGTGCTCAAACTTGCGAGCGCAGGCGTAAATGACCCCGACATCAAAGTGGCCATGCAAAAAGCCACGCATCAAATTTCAGGCTCCCGCTCCGTTGACCTCAATGGCCCCCTCGGTGCCTTGACCGAATCGATGGCGTTCATCACCATCGTTTTGGCTCTCCATGGTGGTCAAGCGATTCCCGAGAAGGCTCGAAAAGCAGGGAAGAAAGCCGATGCAGAGTTGGCTAAAGCGCTGGAAGATTTCGAACATCTCGTAAAAGGAACCGTGAACGATTGGTCAACTGTCCTCTCACTGCAACGGGAGGATTCGCTCTCCCATGCACGACGCTCCCTCGCCTGGCAACACGCGCCCCCTGAGGCTGAGGCATGCACTTCTGAACAACTTGAGCAAGGCCTCGCCCTGCTTGTAGACGCTCATGTCCATGAGGGGCGAGATCGTTTGACATGGTGGCGATTGAACGCCTTGCTCCGTGAAGGAAAGGAGGACGAAGCCATGGGTGTTCTCGAAGGGCGACGCCTCGACGCTTCCTCGGATGTCACGGAACTTCTTCCACTTGTGACCTCTTTGTCGAACGAGCGAGCAACCGATTGGCTGATGCAGTTCATGGACGACGTTGACCAGCAGGCTTTGCTTCATATCATGATGGCGGATACCCTCGCTACCGAACTTCGTACCAAAGCGGCTCAACGCTTGTGTGATGAACAAGGACCCATGTGGGAAGAAGGTCGTGCGCTGGCCCTCGTGCTGTTGTTGCAGAAACTTGACCTTCATCGGCTGGCCAAGGTGTTTACCACCGACTCCATGCTCCCGCTTCGTCACCCATACATTGCCCTCTTAGTGAGCCATCTAGCGCCCGCCAATTTTGAATCAACCTTGCGTGAACACATCTTCACCGCCCGTAATCAGGCTCTAAAATCGATTCAGGGCGCTGAGCTCCCCACCTTCCTCTCTCCGTTGGCTGAACACCTCCTTTTGTTGATGGAAGGCACCTACAAAGACACCCCTGAAGTCGTTGAGGTCCTCAATGCCTCGGCCTTGAAAGCCTTCTCACCCATCAGCCGGGCGCTCGCTGGCGATGGCGTTGTCAGTTCCACCCACATTCGCAACATGGGCAACAGTTTGGACGATCTCGATTTGACCTTGATTGAGCGTCGCTTGTTTGAAGTTATGCTGCTTTCTTTGACCATGAACAGACACCTGCAGGCGTACAACATCGGCATGGCCAAGTCCAACGATGCGGCTGACCTTGATGCTCTCTTGGAAAACCCAGTCATTCCATTGAGGTTGATTCAATCCTATTCCGTTCTGATGGTTGAACACGACTTGGGACTCCCCAACCTCGTCGGGTGGTACCAAAAGAACGACCCCCTGTCTCCTTGGGCACCGTTGGCTCGTGCAGCCCTGTTTGCTACGGAGGGAGATGAACTCAACTCCGCTCGAGAATACTCCCGCGCCGCCGAACTGTTCACCAAGCAACGCAAAGCTGGAGGGGCTTCCACTGAAGGTGATGCAGAGGACAACGATTTCGTCCTGTCCCTTCCGTTGACCTTGTACCGGAAATCATTGATTCATTACGCCCACGCCAAGTCTTGGGCTGAAGCAGTTGATCTCTTGGAGCGAGTTCCTTCCCTCAAAACGGCCATCACAGAACGTTTCAAACTCTACTTGCGGGTATGTCATGCCTCTGGTACCGACACCAACGCGGCTGCGCGCATGATTCGCCAACATGTTCAACAACGGAAGACGATTCTTGAGGAAGACGTTGAGGGCAACATGATTGAAAAGACCCGAACGACCTACAACGAAGAGGAACTTGACCTCCTCAGAAATTATCCATTCGAGCAGGCTCACCTCCTTCCCCCTGAACCGTTCCTTGGACGGGTAACAGCGGCCTCAACGCACATCAGTCGGGACCTGCGGCGCTCGCGAACCCAATTTGAGCACCAGTTCCGTCAAGCCATGCAAGGGTCATCCCCTTCGATGGAGGAAATTTACGAAATTGCCAAGAACGCTGCTGAAGAGGGTGCGTTTGAAGGTTTGATGTACCTCGAACGGGCACAAAACTCCACCAAGTTCCCCATCACGGCCCGCAACCGTCTCGCCGGTGTTGAGCAAGCGCTCTTCTCACAGTACAAAGACGACATCCCGACATCGAAACGGCGTTTCTTACACAACCTCTCCTTGACGCCCCTGGTCATCATTGACACCAACGTGTTGGTTGACGCTTTGGTGGAAAAAATGTACCAGCACATGGATCTGGTGTTCGAAACCAACCTCAACATCATCGGCTCAAACCGGTTCCATCGAATCCTTCTTCACCACGCAGAGGCCAAGCATTTGGCCATGATGATCCCTGATGATGTTCGTGGTGAATTGAAACAATTTGCAAAGGACCAACGCCTCTTGCCCCGTTTCAAGAGTTCGATGGTCAATGCTGAAAAGTTGGAGGAAACGCTCAGTGAATCGGTCATGATGAGACTTGTTGACAGTGTGCTCTCTGAGTACAACACCTGGTCCCCAAGCGCCGATATGCTCGAGGACGTGCCCGAATCGTCGGACCACCTGGATGCGTTCTTGATTCGACACAGCGATGTGTTCGAAGAGTTGACCGAGCTGAAGGGATACCGCGGGGTGACCTACCGTACCGAACTGGAAGGCCGCGCCATTTACCCCGAAGCCACCGATTTGGACATCTACCGGCTGGCGACCCACCTCGCCTCGCTCCCGCTGCCCAACATCGGAGCGGTCATGGTCGCCACGATGGACGGTGATTTCACGCTCGTTGACCGAGCCATTGAGGAACGGTTCGGATTTAGCATCGCTAAGAACAACCGTTCGCTCAAGCCATGGCTAAAGCGTCAATCAAACTAAATCGCGTTCAAGCGGGCTCGTTTAGTCGCTGGTAATCCAATTCAAAATTTGATTGTATTTTGAATCGCTTTGGTAGGGTGGATGATGCCCTGCGGATGGGCTGTGCACTTGGGCACAATCCGAGAACTTCTGGGCGAGTGCCGGTGCCATATCCTTGAAACCGTCGTCGTTTTCTCCCGAGAACACCATGGCTGGCGTTGAGAACGGTGCAGCTTCATCAATGGTGTCGATGAGCCCTTCGTGCGTGGTCGGCAAGTAGCCGTTGTACATCATCACTTTCTCGAACGTGTTGTCCGTGTTGGCGAGATAGACAGGGATCATTGCGGCACCTTGGGAATATCCCAATATAGCGTGGAATGGGCCTTGCTGGTCAACAATTTGGTCAAGGTAAGAAATGGAGGTATCAGCCCATCCCCGGTCGGTCGTGGGTTGGCCCTTTCCTCCCGGCGGGTCGCGTATCCAGACATTGTTACTCTCAGGGGTGCTGGCAAAAACAAATTCATAATCGCTCAGGCTTGCCATTAGATCCTGCATCCCTTGCATGCTGCGAAGACCGTTGGCAGTTTGTCCGCCGCCGTGGAGAGCGAGGATCTTCAACGGGCCTTGCGGTCCAATTTGGCTTTCTGAACATCCCACTTCGTTGACGGTTTCACCACTGGGTGTGTTGGGGCATGTATCTATGTCGTTGCTTACGCCATCGTTGTCGTCGTCCTTTTGCGATTCAGAGCAACCGAAAGCGTCGACTTGCTCTCCGGCAGGTGTGCCCGGGCATGCATCAACGTCGTCTGAGAATCCGTCGGAATCCGTGTCCTTTTGGGCGTCAGCACACCCGTCGCCGTCCACACTTGCACCGGTGGAGGTGTTCGGGCATAAGTCGTCAGCATTGACCACGCCGTCGCCGTCGTCGTCGGTTTCCGAGTCCGAACATCCCGTAGAGTAGACCGGTTCTCCGGCAGGAGTTTCCGGGCACGCATCAACGTCGTCGAGTACACCGTCTTGGTCATTGTCGTCGATTGGCTCGGGTGGAAGTGGTAGATCGACCGATATGCTTTGTTCGGATTCTTCAAACATACCGCATTTGGCGACAAGGATGCCCTTTGTGCTGTGTTCCTCGGTATCGATGGTGAGCGTGTAAGTGGCATCGACCTCGGAGAAGTTTCCGGGGATATACACAGCAGAGTTTTGGTTGCTTGGTTGGTATTTCACCGAACAGGTTTCGGGAAATTCATGCAGAACAGCACCCTCAACGATTCCCAGTGTTTCGTTCTCCACTGGAGGCGTCCATCCAAAGGTAAGGCGAACATCGTTTTCCTCGGGTGGGCTGATGACGAGCATCACGGGCTTTCCTTCGCTTTCCTGTTGTTCTGCATCGTATGCAGTGATCTGAAGAATGAACGAACCCGGTCCGGTGATGCTTGTTTCGCTGGTCCATTTTCCGGAGGGAAGCACACTGAGATTCATCGTTTCAATCACAGCGAAGTTTTCGTTTAGTACGGACACCGTTACCCAGGAGGTAGAGAGGTTCTCGTCGTAGATATATCCCTCGATGGAAACTGTGTTCCCATCCCATATTTCCGTGATTTCTTCGTCAATCATGAGTTTTGGCGGATAATTTTCCACTTTGTACTCGTCCTCTACCTCAGTTTTCTCTTCTTCCCCGTCCACGGTGGTGGTGTTCAGAGAATACACGACGGCGCCTGAGCTGCCCATGATGGCGGCGACAAAGAGCGTGAGGGCTATGGTTTTCGTATCCATGACACGGAATTTTCCTAAACCGATTATAAATCTGTGTGGTAAATGCCCACAAGTCAGTCTTCGTGCCAGTTTGAAGTTTACATGTGCTGAATCATGGTCTCGCCAAAGGCACTGCAGGAAAGCAGCGTGGCATCGTCCATCAATCGCTCAAAGTCGTAGGTGACCGTTTTGTTGGAGATGGCGCCTTCCATGCCCTTCACAATGAGGTCGGCGGCGTCCTTCCATCCCATGTGTCGCAGCATCATCTCGGCTGAGAGGATGAGGGAGCCGGGGTTGACCTTGTTTTGGCCGGCGTACTTGGGTGCAGTGCCGTGGGTGGCTTCGAAGATGGAGATGCCCGTGTCGTAGTTGATGTTGGCACCTGGGGCGATGCCGATACCGCCGACTTGAGCAGCTAAGGCGTCGGAGATGTAGTCTCCATTGAGGTTCATTGTGGTCAAGACGCTGTATTCGGCTGGCCGCGTGATGATTTGTTGAAGCATAGCATCGGCGATCACGTCCTTGATGAGGATGGTGTTGCCGGTGTTTGGGTTGGTGAGGGTGCACCATGGGCCTCCGTCCAGCTCAGTGGCTCCGAACTCTTCCTTGGCGAGGGTGTATCCCCAGTCTCGAAATCCACCTTCGGTGAACTTCATGATGTTCCCTTTGTGGACGAGGGTGACGCTCGGCTTGTCGTTTTCAATGGCGTATTGGATGGCGGCACGAACAATGCGTGCGGTCCCTTCCTTGGACACCGGCTTGATACCGATGCCGGAGGTGTTTGGGAATCGAATCTTGTCAACGCCCATTTCATTTTGGAGGAAATCAATGACGCGCTTCACGTCGTCGCTCTCGGCTTCCCACTCAATGCCTGCATAGACGTCTTCGCTGTTTTCTCGGAAGATGATCATGTCCACGTCTTGCGGGGCCTTGACCGGGGAGGGTGTACCATCGTACCAACGAACGGGTCGGACGCACGCATAGAGGTCCAATTTTTGTCGAAGAGCGACGTTGAGTGAGCGAATGCCACCACCCACGGGCGTGGTCAATGGTCCTTTGATGGACACAAGTCCATTTTTCATAGCGTCAAGGGTTGCTTGGGGCAACCATTCTCCAGTGGCGTTGAACGCCTTCTCGCCAGCAAGTACCTCTGACCATACGATGCTCTTTTCACCACCGTAGGCTTTCTCGACGGATGCATTGACGACGTTGATCATCACCGGTGTGATGTCAACACCGATGCCATCGCCTTCGATGTAGTGAATGATGGGGTCGTTTGGGACGCTGAGTGCGCCGTTTTCCATGGTTACTGGTGTACCTGACATGTCTCTCGGATTTGGCCACAAGCATCTCCTTCAAGAATCAACCGCCCTTGGCCTGTCCATGAAGGGGCGCGTAGAGTGGACGGGCGAAACCACCATGGATGGAATTAAGTCCGCAGGTCAACGGATTTCAATGGACTGGGAAACGGGCCCTACTCCCATGCAACTGATGTTGCAAATGGTGGGCGCCTGCTCGCTGGTTGACGTGGTGGGTGGCCTCAAGGACCGCCCCTTTAGCGCGGCTTGGGTGGAAATGGATTCCACGCGTGCAGAATCGGCACCGAGGAAGTTCACCACGATGACCATTGAATACCATGTTGAAGGCGACGTTCCAAGAAAATTGGTCGAGCGAGTGGTCGCCAAGAGCCATGAAAAGTATTGCAGCGTGTCAAATTCCTTGGACCCAAGCATCACCATCGATTGGCGTGTTGTCTTGCATCCACCTTCACAGGCTTGAGGGACGGCCCTGCTTTGAGAGCGCCTCGGTTAGCGCTTTGCAGAGCGAATCATACACTGGTTTCCATCGAGCGTGGAGGCCTTGTGGTGCCGCCATCGGCTGCCATGTGTCTTCCACGGCGAGCACGGTGGCGAAGGGTTTGATCGGGTTTCCACCCATGTCGACGATGAGGGAGAGGTGGTAAGCGTCCCGGTCTCGTTCAATTTTGAGACTGTTGATGTCAATTTGACCTCCGGACAACGATGCGCTCAGGCGCTCGTGGTCGAGAAGGCCCCGCGCCAGAGTGGCAAGAAGGGATTCTACGGCTTCGGTTGACATTGAAGGGGTAGATTCGACGAAGATACCAGCGGGGATTTCTTCTTCCTCATCGTCGTCGTCCATAAACGCCGCAAGCGGGTCGTACAGGTCGTGGGCGAGAGGGGTATCATCGTTGTTTTCGATGGGGGTGTTGAGGCCTAGAGCTGCGTAGATATCGATCTCTTCGTCATCCACTTCCGGTAGTTCAAAGTCGCTCATCATGAACACATATCTGTTCTCTTCGTACTTAATGGATGGTTTCTCATGAACCTACATGCATCATCCAAAATAGGTTTCGTTCTTTCCACTGTTCATTGACAAAAAAAGGTCCACGTCGAGCCATTGTCAGACATAGGGGGGGTGCATCTGAACGGGCGTTGGGTGGCATTATCTGAAGATAATCTTCCTGCCACTGTGAGCATATCGAATCATTTCGTTTTG
>VMHT01180485.1_pt1 | contig 10208 bp, 13 predicted proteins | sample 4693611 | NCBI WGS metagenome assembly VMHT01 (sample SAMN12280063, study PRJNA550983) | marine metagenome | isolation source: seawater sampled from same location over 5 years 0.02-0.2 micron viral filtrate | place: USA: collected off the coast of southern California halfway between the port... ...
AAATGCTTGCTGCCAAACAACAATATGAAAAAACTCCTACCAAAGCACTTGAGAAAGAAATTGCCAGATGTAATAACATTCAAATGGCAAAAAAGATTTCTCTTAACTCTGCTTATGGTGCTATCGGTAATCAGTATTTCCGGTATTACAAACTAGCAAATGCTGAAGCCATTACGTTGTCTGGTCAGGTATCCATTCGTTGGATTGAAGGGAAGATGAATGGGTATCTAAATAAACTTTTGCAAACTGAAGAAGTAGATTATGTTATCGCATCTGACACTGACTCAATCTATCTTGACATGGGACCTATTGTTACTAAATTTTTTGGTAGTAAGTCTGGTGATAAAGCAAAGATTGTTTCAATACTTGACAAGATCTGTGAAGACAAGTTGGAACCATTCATCGAACAGTCTTATCAGGACCTTGCGGATTATGTCTCGGCGTATGAACAGAAAATGCAAATGAAGCGTGAGAATATTGCTGACCGTGGCATTTGGACCGCGAAGAAGCGATATATTCTCAACGTATGGAATAGTGAGGGAGTCCAATACTCAGAACCCAAACTTAAAGTCATGGGTATTGAGTCTGTTAAATCATCAACTCCAGCTCCTTGCCGCAAGATGCTCAAGGATGCATTTAAACTTTTGATGACTGGGACTGAAGATGATGTAATTGACTTTATTGAAAAGTCTAGGAAGGAGTTTAAGACCCTTCCGCCAGAACAAGTATCATTTCCACGATCAGCATCTGATGTTGAGAAGTATAAGTCTCATTCGTCAATCTATGCTAAAGGAACTCCGATTCATATCCGTGGAGCCTTACTATTCAATCACTATATTAAGCAGAATAAGTTGGACAATAAATATTCACTTATTCAAAATGGGGAAAAGATTAAGTTCTGCTATTTGAAAAAACCAAATACACTTCATGAGAACGTAATCTCATTCATCCAAGAGTTTCCAAAAGAACTTGATATTGACAAATATGTGGACTATGACTTACAATTCGAGAAGTCTTTTCTTGAGCCACTCAAGACAATTCTTGATTCTATTGGATGGAATATCGAAAAGCAAAACACCTTGGAGTCATTTTTCGTATGAAAGACCAAAACGCAATTACCGATGATGAAACTAAAAAAGAAAAGTGGAATCGTGGTTTAGACATTTTTATTGAATCTGTTATAAAACCCGATCCAGCACTTCGACAGTGTGCTCACAATCAAAGATGTTATCATGAACTTATGGATGTTCGTCAAAATGTATTGGATTATTTAAAAAGCTTGAGGTGGAATTAATGGATCTTCCTATTAATGATAAGGAACTTGAAACTATTATTAGTGCCCTTCGTTTTGGTGGAGACACATCTCTCTATCAAAAACTTTGGACTTATAAAATGAACTATAGAAAGCAAAAAGTTAAGTGATGGATTTTCTGAAAGAAATTGTAAAAGAAATAGGAGATGAGTACACAAAAGTCGCAAGAGACATTGACGACACAGAAAAATATGTGGACACGGGTTCGTATATTTTTAACGGACTTGTTTCAGGGTCTATATTTGGCGGTGTATCTGGGAATAAGATTACTGCCATTGCTGGCGAGTCTAGTACTGGAAAAACTTTTTTTAGCCTTGCGGTCGTCAAGAATTTTCTTGATTCTAACCCTGACGGGTATTGTCTATATTTTGACACTGAAGCCGCTGTTAACAAGTCTCTTCTCGCAGATAGGGGCCTAGATCTTGATCGTGTGGTAGTTGTCAATGTTGTGACAATCGAAGAGTTCCGCAGTAAGGCACTCAAGGCAGTGGATATTTATTTAAAAAAATCTGAAGATGAACGCAAACCGTGCATGTTTGTGTTAGACTCTTTAGGGATGCTCTCGACCGAGAAAGAGATTACTGATGCCCTGAATGAAAAGCAAGTTCGGGACATGACTAAATCTCAACTCGTCAAAGGAGCATTCCGTATGCTTACCCTTAAACTGGGCCAAGCAAATATTCCTATGATCGTTACTAACCACACCTACGATGTCATTGGCGCTTATGTACCTACAAAGGAAATGGGTGGAGGCAGTGGACTCAAGTATGCAGCTTCTACAATCATCTATCTCAGCAAGAAAAAGGAGAAGGATGGAACAGAAGTCATTGGAAATCTTATCAAGGCAAAGACTCATAAGTCGCGTTTAAGTAAGGAGAACAAGGATGTTACGGTGCGTCTTTATTACGATGAGCGTGGTCTTGATCGATATTATGGTCTTCTTGAACTTGGTGAGATTGGTGGACTTTGGAAAAACGTTGCTGGTAGATACGAAATAGATGGTAAAAAAGTCTATGCCAAAGCCATCTACAAAGATCCAGAATCATACTTCACTGAAGAAGTAATGGAAAAACTAGACCAAATTGCACAAAAGGAATTTAGTTATGGAGAAAGTTGAGGTTCTTATTCTTAGAAACCTTTTATATAATGAGGAATATCTCCGTAAAGTAATTCCATTTATCAATGCAGAATACTTCGAAGATCTACATCAAAAAGTATTATTCGAAGAGATGTTAAAGTTTGTAGAGGAGTATAATACTGCCTCTACAAAAGAAGTTCTCTGTATTGAAGTGGAGAAGCGTAACGATATTAACGACACTTCTTTTCAAGAGATTACAAAATTAATCAGCTATCTTGAGGATGTTCCTACAGATTATGAATGGTTAGTTAACACTACAGAGAAGTGGTGTAGAGATCGTGCCATCTATTTGGCACTCATGGAATCCATCTCACTTGCTGATGGTAAGGATGAGAAGAAGGATCGTGATGCTATTCCAGGTATCCTCTCAGACGCTCTAGCAGTGTCTTTTGACCCTAATGTAGGTCACGATTACTTACTTGATTATGAGGCAAGGTATGAGTCATATCACCGCAAAGAAGACAAGATCGAGTTCGACCTTGAGTATTTCAACAAGATTACGAAAGGTGGTCTCCCTAATAAAACGCTTAATATTGCTCTCGCTGGCACTGGCGTTGGTAAATCTTTGTTTATGTGTCATGTCGCTTCTTCGGCACTCCTTAGTGGAAAGAACGTGTTATATATTACGCTTGAAATGGCTGAAGAAAAGATTGCAGAGCGAATTGATGCAAACCTTCTTAATGTTCCAATTCAGGAGATAACTGAACTTCCTAAGTTAATGTTTGAAAACAAAGTAACTAAACTTGCTGAAAAAACTCAGGGCACTCTTATAATTAAGGAATATCCTACGGCATCAGCTCATGCTGGACACTTCAGGGCACTTCTTAATGAACTTGCACTTAAGAAGTCATTTAGACCTGATATTATTTTCATTGATTACCTTAATATATGTGCTTCCTCCCGTTATCGCGGAAACAGTACTGTCAATTCATATTCGTATATTAAGTCTATTGCAGAGGAGCTTAGAGGATTGGCTGTTGAGGCAAACGTCCCTATCGTATCTGCCACGCAGACCACTCGTTCTGGTTATGGTAGCTCTGATGTTGACCTTACTGACACTAGTGAGTCCTTTGGTCTCCCTGCTACTGCTGATCTTATGTTTGCCCTTATTAGCACTGAGGAACTTGAACAACTTGGTCAGATAATGGTGAAGCAGTTGAAGAACAGGTATAATGATCCAACTATCTTCAAGAGATTTATTGTAGGAATTGATCGTGCCAAGATGAGACTTTATGATTGTGAGCAGTCGGCACAGGAAGACATCATTGACAGTGGGCAGGATGAGGAGTATAATAATGAGGAACCAAAATCAAAGAAAGCATTTGAGGGATTCAAGTTTTGAATGGTTACTATTCAGTGTTCAATCCTAAAGGTGAAAAAATTGCTGACTGTGGAAAAGAAAGAGATGCTACCTTTCTTATCCATAGCAGAAATAAAACCTGGGATGGACATTACTATCAGTTCAATCCTTTGCCAGGAGACATAATTAATGTCTTACCTGCTAAGCAGCTTCCTACTCATGATATCGTTATCAACATGGATGGCGGTGTTGGCGGTAGTTGGGAAGTAAAATATAATGAGCAACTCCCAAAATCTAATTCTAAACCAATTGATCTAACATGACCGTTTCTATTTCGACTGAAGAAGCAACTCCAAATAAGGTAGATACTGACAAGTATCTTAAATTCGTCAAAGGAGTTACTAGTGCTCCAAGTCTTGATTACTTAGTTCTTGAAGCTCGTCTTCGTGAACTGGATGCTAATGGCACCAATACTACTCAACTTCTGACTGCTGCTCTTGGTTTAACTGCCGAGTCCGGTGAGTTTACTGAAGTAGTTAAGAAAATGGTATTTCAGGGCAAACCATACAATGAAGAAAATGTGTTTCACATGAAGCGTGAATTGGGAGATATCTGTTGGTATCTTGCTCAGGCATGTATGGCTCTGGATACAACTTTTGACGAAGTGATTGCCATGAACGTAGATAAACTTACATCTCGTTATCCTGGTGGTCAATTTAATGTTTACAATTCTGAAAATCGTAAGGAGGGAGACCTGTGATTGAATTTGATGATATTGAACTCCTGCAACTTCAATTTTGTATGAGTCAAACAAAGAAGATGATGGCACATCCAAGTGAGCACATGCGCCACGCATCTATTACTAAGAAAGTAGAAGCAGAAATGAATCGTCGTCGTGAAGAAAGTGGTACTTATACCCGTGAAAAAATTCTTCGTGATCTGGAAGCACAAATTAAATCTATGGAGAAAGATCTATGAAAACTCTTACAGTAGAAGATTACAAAGCAGCTGGTGATGAGTTTTGGCCAAAGTATTGGTACATTTCCAAAGAACTTGGTGAAGGTGCAAAGGTAGAAGACGTTCTAAAAGTAATGGAAACTATCGGTGGTATAGCACTCAAGAAAAAACTTGAAGATAAACTTTCTGGTCCTTTTGGATTCAATAAAAAGAAAGAAGAAGAATCTGAAGAATCTGAGACCCCTTGAGGGTCTTTTTATAAAGGGGAATTAGCTCAGTTGGTAGAGCGCGGTCTTTGCAAGGCTGATGTCAGGAGTTCAAGTCTCCTATTCTCCATTCTAAATACTTAAAAAGTATTGATAAAATGGCTACGAAGAGTACTGAGAAAAGAACTTCTCTTGAACCTTCTGAGGTTTTTTGTGCTGCTGGACTTTTAATGCCAACCAGTAAAATTAATGAACTAGTTAAAGATAATACTGGTGGAGGTTTGATTGCTTGGGCATCCACAGATGGTTTGAATGTTGTTTCTAAAGTTAAACCATTGGATCCTAAATTTAGAAAAATGTTTTCTGATGCAGAGACTTTGAGTGGGAAGAAGCGGGATGATTTAGTTGCAAATATTGTTGCAGGTTTTTCTGCTGCGATTGGAGTTAAAAATTTTATAAAGAGTATGGGAGATAACGTTGATATTGTTGGTAATGTTTATTTAACTGGAGCAAGATGGCCTGCTGCAGTTCAGAAATTCCAGTTAAAAAATGAAAATAGTGGGTTTGATTATAACTCATCTGATTTCGTTGTGGAGGTTGATGATAGAACTTTTTACGGGATTTCTTTAAAGAAAAAGAAAAATGTAAAAGGAGCAGATCCAACGATTATTAATAAAGCATATTCTACATTTATTGATGGACCTGCCTTTGCAAAACAACGAGATAAACTAAATCAAATACGTCAAGAGTATTTTCCTAATGTTGTGAGAAAGGCTCAAGAAGCGGGTGTTATCACTATTAGTGGGTTGGAAAAAATGTCTAATGTAGACATTTGGAGTATGAAGGTACAAGCACCAAATGGTGGAAAAAAGTATGATCTCATTAATATTAAGGGATTTAATAGTAATGATAGACCTGTTGATTTGAGTGATATTGGTGGAACTGTAGAAGGAACAACTTTTTTTGATGCCACAAAAAAGGGGCAAATTGGATTGAGAGATTTTATTAATGCAGATCTTGCTAGAAAAGATAATGAATTGTATCAAGGATTCAATAAGATCATTCAAGAAAATGCTGAATTTTTTGCAGACAGTTTAATTGATATTGTGTTAAAAACTAAGATGCAAACAAAATTACAATCTAAAGATATTGGAGATTATTTCTTTGAGTTTGCTTTGGTTACCGGATATGCAGATTACTCTCCTAAAAAGGACAGGAGTAAAGATGTATTGATACTAAAACCTGCAAAAGTATATCCACAACATACAATTCTTTGTGGATTGGCATCGTTAGCTGCAAACAAAAAACCTTATGTCATGGAATATGATGGTGATGCGAAGGCAGATGCTAACGCTGCTAAAGTTTTTTATAAACTGAAAAGAGACGGAGTTACTATTTTAGATTTGCAATTAAGATATAAGGGTGATTTCAAACAACAGCCACAATTCTTTGCTACTTTGTCTGATGAGTTCATTACACAAATGCAAGACGAGTGTGTGATTGGAAGATGATAAATAATACATACCGACTAATATGATGACGAAGAGTTTATCACAATTTCTAACCGAAGCGAGAACATCTAAAGCAGCAGATCAAGCGAAGAAGCTTAAACTGAAGGGAGATGGGCATGGAGGCTGGTACGATGAAAAAGGAGAATTTGTTGCTAAGACTGTTGACGGAGAACTAAAATTTTATAATCAAGGAGAGAGACCAGGACAAGATCCTCCGCAGGATAGATCGCCCAATAATCAAAGACCAGTTGCCACTCAGACTAAATCAACAGCACCTGCACCTACACCAGCAGCTGCTGCACCAGAAGAACCAGCAGCAAGTTCTACGCCAACTTCAACTCTTACTGTTACATTTGGTAGATTCAATCCACCAACAACTGGTCATGAGAAGTTGTTACAGGCAGCCAAAAGAATTTCTGGTAATGGAACTCTATTAATCTATCCTTCTAGATCTCAGGATGCTAAGAAGAATCCTCTTGATGCTGGAAAGAAGGTTGGATATATGAAAAAGATGTTCCCAGAATTTGAAGAGAATATAGTTGATGATGATAGTAAGAGAACTATATTTGATGTACTGTCGGCAGCATCAGAGCAAGGATATAAAAAAGTTAATATTGTTGTTGGGGCAGATAGAAGAGCAGAATTTCAAAACTTAGCTCATAAGTATAATGGAGATCTCTATGAATTTGATGAGATTGATGTAGTATCTGCCGGTGCCAGAGATCCTGATGCAGAGGGTCTTGCTGGAATGTCTGCTTCTAAACTGAGAAAAGCAGCTGCTGAAGGGAACTACGGCGGTTTCGCTGCCGGTATGCCAAGCGGTTTTGATGCCAAAAAGATTTATGCTGATGTCCGAAAGGCGATGGGTGTCAAGGATATGAAAGAATCTTATGGTTTATGGGAGATTGCTCCAAAGTATGATTCAAAAACGTTGAGAGAGAAGTATAGAAATGAGGAAATTTTCAATCTCGGTGATATTGTAGAGAACATGAATACTGGAATGATTGGTGAGATTGTAAGAAGAGGGACCAATCATCTTATTTGTGTAGCAGAAGGAAACTTTATGTTCAAGGCCTGGATTCGTGATGTTGCTGAGGCTGTCGTGAACTATCCTGGTCCATCTGGAGTTGACAGTGATCAGAGATTAGTTGGGACTGATGCCTTCAGAGAATATGTAATGAGGATGACTGGAACAACAGGAATTAAGAATTTCATAAATAAATATAAGAAAAAGACCTAGTAGTAACAAAATGTCTGATCATTTGAAAAATCTTTCTCAAGTCTACCTTGAGCAAATTGCCGAGTCTGCTGTTCCTGGTAAGCCTGCAGAAAAGTTAAAGACTGATCGTGCAGGATACAGTATTCCTAAGGCAGATCAAATGTCTGCTGCTGAGCGTATTAAGAAAAAGACTGCAGAGAAGAAAGCAGCACTTGAGAAGAAGCATGGTAAGAAAATGGATGATCATCCTGAGTATCCAAATAAGAAATATGTTGATGAGGCAGAGGTGATGTCTACTCGGGCAGAGAAAGAAGAAGTTGAGTTAGATGAAAACCGCCGTGCAGCCCGTGCTGCCGGCGGTTACAAGGATGATTCTAAGAAGCAAACTGATCCTTCCAAGGCAGGTTTTACTGGTATATCTGGTAGTATAAAAGATATTATGAGACAGAATAAAGAGATTGAGGCAAGAAATAAGGCAAAGTCAAAAACTGAAGCCCTTGATCCTGTAGGTAAGGAAGACGGTGATGTTGATAATGATGGAAAGAAAACCACAAGTGATAAGTACATCATGAAGCGTCGTGAAGCAATTCGTAAAGCGATTGCGGCTAAAAAAAAAGTCTCTGAACAACTAGGTGAGGAACTTGTTATTGAAGTTTCTGGTGAAGAGAAGGATGGGAAGATTAAAGAAAAGAAAGTCAATAATAAAATTTCAATCAATCCAGAGCTAAAAGAATCTATCTCAGAGATTGGTGGAGAAGTTCTTTTCATCTCTGAGGTTGATGAGGTTGATTCTATTGCTGAAAGTGTTCATATTGAATTAATTGAGGAAGGTTATTCTGAAGAGCAGGTTGTGGAAGCAATCAAGTATGCTATTGATGAAGTAACTAATCCTGCCAAGGTTGCTTCTTTCAAGATGAAGAAGGCAAAGTATACTCCAAAACCTGAGACCAAAGAAGAACCTAAAAAGTCTTTGAAGGACAGAATCAAGTCTGTTGCTAAAAAAGCACTTGATAAGGCTTCAGAAACTGCTGGTAAGATTATGAAGAAGAAGGCAGAAATTCAAGCAGCACCAGCGAAGGCTAAGAAGAAACTTGGATCTTATGTTGATCGTGCCAAGGCAGTTGCTAAATCTGGATATGAGAGAGGAAGAGGTCCTGTTGAGAAGAAACCAACAACTTACAGAGGTGCTGGTGCAGGCCGTAAGGAAAAAATTGGTGAAGAAGTAGCATCTAATCCTAAGATGCAGCAACTTCAGAAGAAGCAAATAATGCTTGACCGTCAAAAGTTAGCCGCTAGAGTTCAGGCAATGCAGAAGAAGAAACCTGCTCCTGAACAAGCACAGGAAGGACTATCGATCGACGACCAGATGAGAATTTCTCGCGAAGCAGCAAAGGGAAGAAATCCTAAACCAGACCACAAGGCAATCCGTGGCAAGATGTTAAAGAAACCTCTCCCCAAGGACACTAGAACAAACGCTCAGAAAATGACTGATGCAGTCGGTAAACCCAGAATGGGAAGTAGTGACTGATGCCAGCAGTATCTAAAGCACAGCAGAAGTTCTTTGGTATAGTTCGTGCCATCCAAAAGGGTGAGATGGCACCGACTACTCCTGAAACTGCTAAGGCTGCTGCTTCCATGAAGAAAAAAGATGTAAAAGATTTTGCATCAACTAAGCATAAGAATCTCCCCGATAAGAAAGTGGAAAAAGAAGAAGTCAATTATTCTCAGAAAGATAAAATTATGAAGAAGGCAAAACCTCTTCATAAACATCTCTTTAAGAGTTTTAACAAGGGAGATCGTAAGGGAGACGTAAACGAAAGTCGTTACGACAAGTATGATGATGAGAAGAGAGAGTTTAAGAAATCAGACAGCAGAATGAAGTATGGCAAGAATTGGAATCAGTATGTTAAAGACGCTCAATCGGCAAAAAACAAGTTGAGACCTGGAGAAGTTAAAAAATTTAATAAGGAAACTGGTAAATGGGAATCAAATAAAGACTGAACCTGCTATATAGAATATAATCTTTTGTTTGAGGTCATCATGCTTTCATTTCTTCTTCCCCTGGCATCAAAAATCATCACAGATGCTGTATCTAAAATTCCTGAGAATGAGGAACTTGGCGAAAAACTGATTGATATTTGTCTTGTTATCCTTGGTAAAGCAGTAAAACTGACTAAGACTGATATGGATGATCAACTTCTTGAGGCAGTCACTAAGGCTATCAAAGCAAGAGAAGAGTGATAACTGTCACCATACAGTTTTTATAAATATTTCTACGATAATTTTTTAGTAAGGTAAAACGAATGGCACTCTGGGGTACAGCTGATGCGGTGTATGCTACAGGTACTATCGCTGTAGACTTGGCAAATAAAAGAATTACTGGAACCAACAGCACTTTCACGAGTGCCGCTGCTGGTGATGTAATTTCTGTAGGTGCAGCAAAGACATGGGGAGAAGCAGTTATTTCTTCAGTATCTTCCGATACTGTAGTTTCTATTGCATCCACTCAACATCTTGGATATTTGGTTGATGGACTTACTGGTATTGCTTATACCATTTCTCAGA
>VMHT01079432.1_pt1 | contig 10206 bp, 12 predicted proteins | sample 4693611 | NCBI WGS metagenome assembly VMHT01 (sample SAMN12280063, study PRJNA550983) | marine metagenome | isolation source: seawater sampled from same location over 5 years 0.02-0.2 micron viral filtrate | place: USA: collected off the coast of southern California halfway between the port... ...
ATTGTGAAGAAAAAATCCATAACTACCTACACCAATTCTGCTTCCAATTCCATGAAAGTTTGACTGAATTAATGATATTCCTAATCCACTTTCGTCTACAGCATTCATATATGCTGTTCCCCCACCATGAGGTTGTGGAGAATTAAATTTTCCGGAGGAGTTGCTATTAAATTGCTTTATTTTTTCGTTTATATAAATGTTGTCAGTTCCATTAAATTTATGGTCTTTTCCCATGTAGTCATAAGTAATGTTGTCTCTGTCAGCAGCAAAAATTCGATAAGATTCAATCAATGTATGAAGGTAGTCATCTTGGTCATCTATGATTTCGAAACCTTTTAAAGCACTCAGAGTTAAGTAACCTTGAGTACTTGGCGGACTTGTCCAACCATCATATCCATATATATTGAGGTGTAATGGCTCTCTCCATGAGGGTTTGTAGCTTGATAAATCATCTTCAGTAATAAACCCATTTACTGACTTTGAAATTTCTTTAGCAATTTCACCGTTGTAAAAATACTCAAGTCCATTATCTTTCAATAGTTCAAGTGTTTTACCTAGCTGAGGTCTTCTAATCAACGTTTCAGGACTAAATGGTTTACCATTTCTATAAAAAGCATATCCAGATTTTTGTCCATTTAATTCTTCAGCATATTTTGCTAGTGAGCCATAAAGTTCATCACTTAATTCAAAACCTTCATGACAGAGATTTATTCCAATATCTAAAATGTCTTTAATAGGAAGATTGCCATACTTATTACTTAATTCAACCCAACCTGCAACAGCTCCAGGAACAGTTACTGACATTGGATGGTTCAAAGGAATATTTTTGTAATCAGCAAGGCTTTCAAGGCTTACTAATGAACCAGCATAACCTGATGCATCTAAAAATTCTGGCTTATTTTTTCCAGGTATCCAGATAAGTGCAAATAGATCACCACCAATACCACATGTCTCCGGAGCAACTATACCTTGAACAAGATTAGTTGCTATCGCAGCATCTACAGCATTACCTCCTTTTTTAAAAACAGTTGATCCAAGTTCAGTTGAAAGATAATGTGGTGAAACGACAACATTGTTCATTCCTTTAATTATAAAGATAAAATAAAATTTATTTATCCCATAAAGTTACTTGTATAAATTCAACACCTATACAATAAATTTACAATCAAGGAGATAAATGAAAGATATAAATGCGGAAGAATATAACCAATTATTAAATTCTGATGCACCTGTTGTAATAGATTTTCATGCTACATGGTGTGGTCCCTGTAAAGTTTTGAGTCCTATTTTAGAAGAGTTGTCAGATGAAGTTGCTGGCGTTGAGTTTGTAAAGCTTGATGTTGATCAACATCCTGAAATAGCTGGAGCAAATGGCGTAATGGGAGTGCCAACTGTTGTTATGCTCAAAGGTGGGGAAGTTAAAGAACGTTTTGTTGGTGTTCAGCCAAAAGAAGTTATAAAAGAAAAAGTTTCAGCATTAATTTAATTTGTTAAAGTTAATACTTTTTTTCCAGATAGTTTTACTAACACTTTTTCTAGGTGCTGGATATTTTTTATATTCTGAGTTACAAACACTTTCAACTGAAGTAGATAATGCTTTATTAGTAATTAATGATATTCAAAGCTTATTGCCTAAATTAGAGGTTGCAATAGACACAGTAATTTCACTTGAAGCAGCTTTTCAGAGCTTATCAGGCATAAATGATATTTTAACTTTATTGTTAGATCCATTACAGGGTAATTCTTGAAATGAAGATAGATTTTTATACTACTGACTGGTGTGGTGATTGTGTTAGATCAAAAGCCCTATTAAAAAAATTTGATTTAGATTTTAAAGAGATAAATGTTGATTTGGATGAAAATGCAAATGAATATATTAAGACATTACAAATAAATCAGAGAAGAATTCCTACAATTGTTTTTGAAGATGGTTCCTTTTTAGTTGAGCCATCTGATGTTGAATTGGAAAACAAGCTTAAAGAATTAAAATATATTTAAAATCCTTTGTTAAATCTTTGTTAACTAGTCCTAAGACTTTTTTAACAATATAGAATTACTTTTAATTCAAAGAGTGGTTGTAATGAAAAAAGGTCTATTAAAAGAACTAGAAGAATTTATCAATGAAATGCTAGATGTCTCTGGCAAAATTGCTTTAGAAAATTTTCGAGAGATTAGAGAAATGAGTCTTAAAGGAGACTCTAGCCCAGTCACTAAAACTGATATAAAAATTGAGCAATATATTAGAACAAAAATTTTAGAAAATTATCCTAATCATAAAATTATTGGTGAGGAACTAGATTATGTTGATGGTACAGAAAATATTACTTGGTATATTGACCCAATAGATGGTACGAGGAGTTTTGTAGCAGGAAAACATGATTTTGGAACACTTTTAGCTGTAGTCATGGATGAAGAAATAATTGGGGGAGTTGTAGACTGTCCTGCTTTAGGAGAAAGATGGACTTCTTTTCATCCTAAACAAACTAAGGTAAATCAAGTAATAACACAATGTAAAGCTGTTGAAGATATAAGTAATGCTGTGATGGCAACCACATCTAGTCATGAGTTCGGAATGAAAAAATGGAGAGCTTATCAATCACTAGAACAGTCTGTAAAAGTAACCACAACAGGTAGTGATTGCTATAACTATGGCTTACTAGCAAGTGGATATATTGATATAGTTGCAGAGCGTTTGACTGCTCCTCATGATTATTTACCACTTATCAAAATTGTTGAAGGAGCTGGTGGTATCATGACAGACTGGGAGGGTAAAAAGTTAGATTTTAACCAAAGTAATGTTTACGTTTTAGCATCTGCTTCAAGTGATATTCATGAATTGGCTCTGAAAAAACTACAAGACACAGAATGAAAATACTGATTTGTGATTCTTTAAATGAGAAAGTTTTAAAAGAACTTCAAGCTATAGGCGATTGTATTGATATTTCTTCTTCCCCTACAAAGAATGAAGATTTAGATGAAAACATTGAAGATGCTGAAATTGTTGTTATTAGAAGTGGAACTACTTTAGATAAAGCAATCATAGAAAAAGCAAAATCCTTGAAAATAATTGCACGCTGTGGTGTAGGAGTTGACAACATTGATGTTGATTATGCTAAATCACAAAATATTTTTGTCACCAACTCTCCGTCAGCAAACTTAATATCAGTTGTCGAACTTACAGTAGCTTTAATAATAAGTGCTGCAAGAAAAATTAATCTTTCCGACAAGCACTTGAAGGAAGGAAAGTGGAATCGAAAAGAATTTGTAGGTATAGAGCTGTACGGTAAACAACTGGGAATTGTAGGATTTGGTAAAGCTGGAAAATTAGTTTCTGACAGAATGAAAAGTTTTGGAATGTCGATAGCTTTTTATGATCCTTTTGTAAATGATTGGAATGGACCTGAAAAAAAATTAGAGCTTGATGAACTACTTAATACATCAGATGTAGTCTCAATTCATGTTATTAAAACTAAAGAAACTGAAAACCTTATTTCAAAGGAAAAACTTGATTTACTAAAAGAAAACTCAATATTAATAAATACATCAAGAGGAGGCATTTTGGATGAGAATTATCTTATAGAACTTCTAAAATCTAAAAAAATATTTGGAGCGGGGTTAGATGTCTACTCCGAAGAACCACCAAAAAATATAGATACTTTCATTGATCTTAATTTAATTTCTACGCCACATATTGGAGCATCAACAAGCGAAGCACAATTGAAGGCTGGTTTAGACACAGTCGATAATATTAAAAAAATATTGGCTGGAGATACAACTGTTGATATTTAATTTTTTTAAAAATCTGTTGTATTAGTTTAAAAAAAATATAATAATGAAAATACGAATTAGTTGTTTAGGCTGGCACCAATAACTTTTTCTTATCGATTATATTTACTTTTAACAGTTTCATAAACTGGCCATCCATAAGGAATACATCCATCTGTACCTTTACTTTGCTGCATCATTACTGGAGCAACAGCTCCTTCTTTAGGACAGCCAACATGACCCCAACCTAAAATATGGCCTGTTTCATGGTTTATCAGATAAATTCTGTAGGTTTCCATATCGTTTTTAAAATCTACTGCACCTTCCTGCCATCTAAAAAAGTTGAGTACAATATTATTTTCATTTCGACAAGAATATATACTATTTGTTTCAATAGGTGCGCAAAGCTCGTCAGTTTTGTTTGGGGAAGCAAATATATAAACATAGTCAGATTCTTCAGCACTTGTTAATTGAAATGATTTTTCAGTTACATTTGTCCATCCCAAATCATTGTTTAATATAAGAAACAAAAGATTTTTAATGCATAATGGATCAAGACCTAACGAGGGTTCAATTCTGATTCCATAGTTAAACTTTGTGTCATCCTTAGGATTTACATTCTCAGGCTCTATCCATTCTTCTTCGGAATTTTCATTAATCAAACTAGAGTCAATACAACCAGTTTTTAAATCACTTGTACCAATATTTTTTGATTTATTAACTATGTCATTATTAAGAAAGATGGCTGTCGATGTTTCTTCCTGAACACTTTTGACGTTTAGTACATTAGTGACTTCAATCAATTTTTCATTCCATATTGTTAATTTTGTTTCTATTTTTAAAGATTCAAGAATGTTATCCACAGCATTTTTATTAAGACTTTGATAGTTTGATATAAAGTAATTTAATGCATAATCATAATGAGATGCATACAATGTACTTCTTTCATCAATATTATTTAAAACTAAAAACCATTCATTTAGACATTCTTCTGAGAGGCTATACCAAGACCCAAACTTTACACAACTATCTGTTATTAAATCTAGTTCATCATCTATAAAATCATCTAAGGTTATTTCTAAAGGTATGAAATCCTCAGTACTTACCAATTGCTGAGTAGTTGTAGTTGTTGAAGAAGTTTCAACTTGTGGAATTTCGCTCTGTTGATTTAATGAATTAGTGAGAAACCTAAAAGCAAAAAAGCTTATTCCTAGCAAGCTTATTAGTAGTAAAGAAGATTTCAAATTTTGATTCATACAACTTATGTTAAAAGGATATTAACTCCTAATAAAGTAAATTATTTTTTGTAGCCTTTAGGATCAATAAAACTTTCAGGTTCTAAACCAAGTCCATCAGCGACTCTATTAATGTAATTGAAATATGAAATAATTTGTACGATCTCTGATATTTCTTTATCAGTGTAACCAAACTTTTTTACATGATTTATATCATCCACATTAATTTTTCCAGGACTCAATGTTAATTTTTCAGCTAAATAACAAATAGCTTTTTGCTTTTCTGAAAGGCTACTCTCTTTCCAGCTGTCAGCAACTTCGTCTACTAATGTTTGATTCTCTGTCTCCGACCGAAGATCATATAAATGAGCTCTTATTCAGTATTCACATTCATTTGATATAGATGTGACTACTGCAAGCAGTTCACGATCAAATCGAGGTACTTTTGAATTACCAAACATGGTTGAGTTATAAAGCCTCATAGAATCCCTGAGTATTTCTGGAGTTTGTGATTGAATTGTAAGGACATTCCAAATTCGTCCAGCTCTACGTAAGCCTTTTTCATATTCTTTTTTCAAAAGACCGCTTGAATTTTTAATATCAAATAATTTAATAAAAGCCATATTGTTAATTTTTGCTTAAAATAAAAATGTATGCAACTTTCAAATGAACTTAAAGAAGCAATTGATAACAATGCTTTCTGTGCAATTTCAACACATTTAAATGATAATGAAATACAGACTCATCTTATGTGGGTTGATTATGAAGATGATTACTTAATAATTAATACAGAAAAAGAAAGAAAAAAAACAGAAAACATCAGGAATAATCCAAATATATCTTTAGTTGTATTTCATCCAACAGCAATGTATTCAAGTTGGGAGATACGGGGAGTTGTTGCAGAAATTTTATCAGATCACTCAGCTGATTCACACATAGATAAACTTTCTCTAAGATACACTGGTAAGCCTTACAGGAGGGAACTCGGTGAGGAATGGAATTATGAAAAAATTAAAAGTAGAGAACTTTGGAAAATAAAACCAAATAAAATAATTTCTATGCTTAGACCTCAAGCAAAATCTACTTCTGAGTAGAACTTTAAAAATGGATTACTTTCAAATATATTTTGATCGACTCCAAGATATTCTTTAATTAAATTTTCAGCATTTAAAGATATATCTCCTCCTCTAGAATCAATGTGCCCTGACTTTCTAAATAATTCTTGAGGTATTTTCTTCATAAACCTTTTAAAATTCTCTTCAGAAATTCTTAAAAATTTTGCTAAAGAAAGCTCTACTTTTACTGAATTAGGCAGAACGTTACAGCTGAATACATAGAGCGAGGCGAACATTGCCCAGTCTAAATTAGATGGTCTTCTTCCTTTTTCAAAAACAGTAAAATCATATTGAGGAAAGTATGTGTAGGGGGAGTAGGCAAGGCCTGCTTTATCTGATAAAACTTTATATATATATCTATCTAATAATTTAATATCAAGATTTGGGATGTTATTTTCTATGCTGAGTTTATTAATTTGAAATTCACTTTCTAATGGTGAGATGTTAATACTGTTTATAGTTATTTTTCCATAATAATTCTCAACTTCAGCCATAATCTGTATATTTTTTGGAATAAATATTAACCCATCATTATCCGAAGAATCAATAAAAACTGACAATTTTTCGTTTAATTCAAAACTATTGTTATTAATTTTCATATTTCTAATATTGTAATTCTAAAGTATAATTTTAGGGCTAAAAAAAAATATGGGGGTGAACTGGCTTCGACTTTGAAGCGAGTCTCTCAGTAGCGAGTCGAGGGTCCTAGGGCCTCGTTAAAAACGTAGGAAAACAATATAATTGCCAAACCTAAGTTGGCTTTAGCAGCATAAGCTGCTCGTCACCTATCGGGGTTCCCACCTCGGGTAGTAATGGCGTCGAAATGTGGGATGCTTAGTTAGGATACCGACTAACTACTAAGATTTAGGTAAACCTTTCAGGCCATAGGTTCCGATGACTAGCCTGATCGTACTTTATCGGATGCACTCGGAGAAGCTGTTTGATAGCTTGGAAGGACCGGGGTTCGACTCCCCGCACCTCCACCAATGAATAAAATATACGACGTTGCCGTTATTGGAGCTGGAATAGTTGGCTTGTCTACTGCACTCAAATTACAAGAAAAAGGTAAAAAAGTTCTTGTCCTAGATAAAGAAAAATCTCCAGCTACGCATCAGTCAGGTAGAAATTCAGGAGTAATCCATTCGGGTATATATTACAAACCGCAATCATTTAAATCTAATCTTTGCATAAGGGGTCGAGAATTATTAATTGATTTAATGAATAAAGAAAATATTCCCAACAGAATTGAAGGAAAAATAGTTGTTGATAATGATATAGAGAAAGTTGCTACTTTAAATAAAAGAGCTGAAGAGTTGAATATGGATGGTGTGAAAGTTTTAGAAAAACATGAAATTTTAAATTTTGAACCAAATTGTAAATTTAACTCAGCTCTGTATGTTCCGCAGGCGGGGGTTGTTGATTATAAAGTAGTTACAGAAACTATTGCAAAAAAATTTGAATCCCTTGGGGGAACAATTAAATATTTTCAAAAAATCAAAACAATAAATACAAAAAATAACATAAAAGTCCTAACAAGTGATTTGGAAACTTTTAGATCTGAGTTTCTTGTTAACTGTGCAGGTTTATTTTCTGACACTGTTGCAATCCTTGACAATATCAATCCAGATTTAAGAATCATACCCTTTAGAGGCGAATATTATGTACTGAGTAAACAAAAATCACACTTGGTAAATAATATGATTTATCCAATTAGTGATCCTAATCTTCCTTTTCTAGGTATACATCTTACTAAAAATGTAGATGGTCAAATTGAAGCTGGACCAAATGCTGTCTTAGCCTTTGCAAAAGAGGGATATAAGTGGAGTAGCATCAATTTTTCTGAATTCAGTAAAACAATTTCGTATAAAGGAATGTGGAAGCTAGGTAAGGAATACTTTGGTACTGGAATTTCAGAAATGTATAGATCTTTAAATAAAAAAGTATTTTTAAAAGAAATATTAAATTATATTCCTGATGTTGATCTTAGTGATTTGCAACCAAGATTAGCCGGCGTAAGGGCTCAAGCTGTGAGTTCTAACGGGGATTTGATTGATGATTTTGTGTTTGAAGATGGTAATAATTCACTACATGTCTTAAATGCACCTAGTCCTGCAGCAACTGCATCTTTAGCTATTGGTGAGTTTATTGCAGAAAAGGTTAGCTAATTTTTACGCCTGTTTGAACAGACCACAGTTTTGAGTAAACACCTTTAATATCCAAAAGACTTTCGTGATTTCCAGATTCTACAATTCTGCCATCTTCTAGTACATAAATAATCTCTGCATTTCTAATAGTCGATAAACGATGAGCTATTGCAATTACAGTTCTCCCTTTTTTAAGAGTGTTAATAGATCTTTGTATTGCCGCTTCAGTTTCATTATCAACTGCAGACGTTGCTTCATCTAAAATTAATATCTCTGGATTTTTTAAAATAGCCCTAGCTATCGAAATCCTTTGTCGTTGACCTCCTGATAGTTTTTGACCTCTTTCTCCCACAATTGTTTTTTCTTTTTTTGGTAATAAATTTATAAACTTATCTGATTCCGAAAGTCTCGCAGCTTCCCAAACTTCTTCTTCAGATGCATTAAGATTTCCATAAGCAATATTTTCAAATACCGTACCTTCAAATAAGAAAATATCTTGACTTACTAAACCAATTTTATTTCTTAAACTATCAATTTCTAATTCTTTAATATCATCACTATCAAATTTTATTTCTCCAGATGTAGAATCATATAATCTCAAAAGCAATTTTATTAATGTAGATTTACCAGAACCAGTACTTCCAACAATTGCTGAAGTTTCACCTTTTTTAATATCTATAGAAATATCATTTAAAACTGGAAAATTTTCAACGTACTCAAAATTTAAATTAGAAATTTGGATTTTATCATTAAAATTTATTAATTTATTTGATCCATTTTCAATTGTTGCTTTAGTATTTTTTAAATTTACTATACGCCTGAATGACGCCATTGCTTTTTGATATGCATCAAATATGATACCAAGTTCAGTCAAGGGCCATAATAATCTTTGGGTAATAAATAACATTACGGAGTATGTTGCTACTTTAATTTCTCCGTCTAACGCTAAAAAACCACCAATTAAAAGTGTTGCAGTAAATCCAAATAATATTGCTATTCGTATTATTGGAATAAATGCTGCTGAAAGTTTTATTGCATGGTAGTTTGCACTTTTAACTTCTCTTGAGGAAGTTGTTATTCTTTCACTTTCTTTTTTTTCTCTATTAAAACTTTTGACGGTAAGTATTCCTGTGATTGAGTTTGAAAGATTTGCATTTAGATTTTCAATGTCATTCCGAATTTTACTGTATCGCTCTGCAATCCTGCTTGTAAATTTGAGTGATCCAAAAATAATTATTGGAATAGGAATAAACGCAAACACAGCTACTAATGGTGAGATGTATAAAAATGTACTACCAATTACAAGAACAGTAGTTGCAGTTTGAACAAGCCTGTTTGCACCATTGTCTAAGAAAGTCTCTAGTTGGTTAACATCGTCATTTAAAATTGCCATCAACCTTCCAGAAGATTTATTTTCAAAAAATGCTAAATCAAGTCCAAGAACATTGTTAAAAGTGTCAGTCCTTAAAGAGTGTTCTATATCTTGAGAAATATTCCTCCATGTGACTGCAGCAATGTAATCAAAAGATGATTCGAGACCCCAAATTATAAAAGTTACAATTGAAAGTATTATTAATTGCTGGCGCCTATCAGGATATCCAAGGTTTCCAATAAATGAATCGGACCCTTCTACAACAATATCTATAGCGACACCTATTAATACAGGGGGAGCTAAATCAAATAACTTATTAAGTATTGAATAAACTATACCTCGGCGTACTTTAGTGCCCTGTTCAAGCGCGTAGTTGAATAAATCTTTTAAATTGTTTTCTTTCATAAATGTTTATTTATTTGCTTATTTTATTAATTCCGTCTCTAATTTCTTTAAGTAATTGAACTTCTTTTGATTCAGACGCAACAACAGTTTCATCTTCTTCGTCATCAACCATCTCTTCGAAATGATTATAAGCTTTTATTACTAAAAACATAACAAATGCAATAATGGTG
>VMHT01086379.1_pt1 | contig 10206 bp, 12 predicted proteins | sample 4693611 | NCBI WGS metagenome assembly VMHT01 (sample SAMN12280063, study PRJNA550983) | marine metagenome | isolation source: seawater sampled from same location over 5 years 0.02-0.2 micron viral filtrate | place: USA: collected off the coast of southern California halfway between the port... ...
CACCTATATCTGTTGATGGAACAGTGGCTGACATTTTACTATTTCATTTATTTTAATTTGGACAAGCAAACTTTTAATTCATCGATTTGAGTTTGTTGGGCTTTGATACATTCGATAAGTAACGGGACAATTTTTTCATATTGAACAGTCAAGTAATTGTCTCCTGAGGAAGAATTACCATCTTTGTCTCTATCAAAGGGTGCTGGTTTAATGACTTCCGGTAAAATTTCATTTATTTCTTGGGCTAAAACACCCACTTCAGGGATGTCTTCCGGTTTGAACCCCACTTTATTACATTTATCTATGTTCCAACGGTAGGTATAACCCGAAATAGTGCTTAGTTTAGATAAGGGATCTTGTATAGGGACAATATTTGTCTTTAATCGTTTGTCAGATGAATAGGCAGTAATATTCCCTGTAGCTGTAATTGCTCCAGTTATATCAATACCTGTTGAGCTTACATTAACTATTTGTGCCCCTCCAGTTGTTATACCCACCTCATCATCTCCTGGAAAATAAATACCGGTATCCACATTTCCTGTATTGGTTATACTGGGTTCTGAATTAGAACCATCGGGTGCGCTTAAAATATTAGTAAACGTTATATCACCTGTGGTAGATGAGGGGTCTACACCGACTCCTAATCCACCTTCAACACGGGTTCCACCATTAATATCTATTTGTCCGCTGGGCGCCGATATTAATATATTTTGACCTGTGTATAAACCACGCAAGGTTCCATTATATGTTTTTGTTCCTATATCTGTAGTCACACTTAGACCTGTGCTATTACCTAATTTTAAATCAATATAATTCCCACCAAAAAACAATGTATTGGATGAATTCAATGTAAGTGTTTTTGAAGTATTTCCAATTAATGTGCTACCACCCGAATCACTAATACGAACTTGACTAGTACTTGTGCTTGGTTTAATAATTAAATTTGTGCTTGTGGGCGATGTTATTTGTGAGCATTGAATTTCTCCCGATGAACCCGTTGCCGTAACACCGACTCCTAAACTACCTAATTGTATATTATCTGTGGCACCGATACTCGATGAAAATTGAGTAAATGTTATATCTGTTGTTCCTAACGTTGCTCCCCCACTGTCTGTTCCGTCAAATGTATCTGTCCCTATCATAACAAATCCATTTCCACCATTACTTGTTCCATGTGTCACAAATACAAAATCACCAATTTTAATATCAGTTAAACTATCAAAATCAGTGGCTCTTGTTAATTGATATTTTGTAGAACCATCGCCTTGTACACTTACCGTATAAACACCGTTTTGTTTTGCTAAGGATTGATTTTTAACCAAAACACGATCATTTACTGCCAATGCTTCCCCATCAATCGAAATAGCACCATTCGAATTATTGATTAAAGTTGGTTCAGCGGATGCTCCATCTGGAGTGATAGCTGCGGTTGTCGCTACTTTGACTGCGCCTAATACATGAAGTCCTTGAGCAACAGCATCTACATATGCTTTAGTAACGGGTCCCTCTGTTATAAATGCGGGCATTTTATAATTAATAGTTATATTTTAATTTGTTCATTAAACTTATTTTTTATATACACTATTATATTATGGGTAAAAGTGATATTATATCTAAACTTAAAAAAATAAGTATACCAACTAATTTGATATTACTTGTTATTATTATTTATTCCATTTATTATGTACAATCAATAAAAGAGGGTGTTATTAGTTCTAATTGTTGCGGGGGTGTTCAGGCGGGTGTACATTATCGTGAAAGTGATACATCACCACCCGAATATATAAGACGCTGTTTTAAATCCAGAAGAGATGAAGGGTCCGTTAGATATGAATGGAATGGATTTCCATGTTCCAGTGAAGATGGTCCCGATTGTTGTACTAATTTAGATGGTTCTGATCTGGGTGAATGTGTTCCTACCACTGGAGGTGGTTATTGTGATGGAAATAGTCAAACTATATTTAGACGAGGTGAATCTACATCAAGTCCATATGTAAGACGTTCTGATGATACACTATTAGATATTAACAATACAATAGATATGGAAGATTACTTTTATGATAGAAGTGAAGGAAGGATTGAAAGAGATTTATCACAAGATATGTTAGATTTCTTACAAAGGAAAGATCAAAATAATGCATTTATTCAATCACATATTGTAAGTCACAACCGTGAAAAAATTCAACAAGAAGCTACAGCAAGATTAACTGCTGAAGAAAATAAAAAGAGTTCTCAAATACGTGTATCTATATTAGCAATTCATTTGATATTTATTTTATCATTTTCAATATTGATTAAAGAATTAATTATAAAAGATATAGATAGTTTTTACGATTTATTAAATCTTAGATATCTTGAATTTACAGGTAAAAATGTGGTAAAAACAATCGTTGAACCTGTTACTAATTAAACAATTACAATTGCATTCTATCATATTCCATTATATTTAATTTAACTATAGTATGATTCACACTCTTCATGTTTTGATATTTATCTTTTTTGAGTATTTCATAGGTTAGATCAATATCATTTAATCCGTTTGTTTTCCAAATAATTTTATCATAATCAACTTTTTCTCGTTTTAGATTTTCTTTCATTTTATTTTCTTTTAGATATTGATTCTTTTCACCAAAGTTTTGGAAGTCTTCTAAATCTATCACAGGATATTCTGGTTTATTTATTTTAATTCCAACTGTATCGAACCGTTTTTTAAGAGCATCATCTTCACCTCCCCATCCCCAGAAATTATTAGGATAACCATTAGATTTAGTGAAATCATCTTTGTTAACAGACAAGACTCCACCTAAAAATGATTTATTTTTACCATCTAAATTGTAACGTGTTCCTTTGTTTGCTAAGTGGATAGGTTTTTTAGGATATGTTAAATAGTCTTCAATTAAATTAACAGATGGTATAAGATCTAAATCACTCATAATATAATGAACATCCTTTGAAGCATTTTCACTTGCTATATGGAATCCTATATTTTTCAATCTTCCCAAATTAAATTTAGCCATAGAACTATTGGGTTGTTTAATAGTATCAGGCACATCTTGGATATCGGATCTATCTGATTCTTGTTCTATAATATTGATTGTGTATTTTTTAACAGTATTTTTTAATATATGATCCATTTGTTTTACAAAGATATCTAATTGTGATTTACGCAATCCATCACCAGTATCTCTATAAGCTACAATTACATTGATATCTCTTGGAATAGTTTTGATAGTTGGTTCAACTCGTATTTTAGATAAATCTGAGAGTAATCCTTCGAACCAATTGTAAACACCATCTTTTTCTAAATATTGTTTGTAAAAATTATAAGCATTGTCTGCTATTGTTTTACATTTTGAATCATTGTCACGACACCATTCTATTTGTGATTCTAAATCAGATAGATCATCTGAAACTGGGACAAAATGCACATAGGGTTTTAATTTATCTTGGAACCATAATGTATAAGGTGAATCAACTAATAATATAACTGAATGCATTCTCATTTCATTACTTAATCGGAATGCTTTCACGTGTCCATCGATATTAAGTACATATTTATGATTTGATTGTTCTTCAAGATTCATATAATTTTTCTGTTTATTGACTATAAAATCATTGGGGAAATCTTTAGGATTAATTTCAGTTAATATTCCATTATACATTTTAGGTTTCCTATTCCAACTTGTTAATTTAGCATCTAATAGATCTTTACCTTGTTGTTTAAGTTGGTAAGACATCATTGCTGCTTTAATTCTCATATTTGTATCGAAGGTGTTACCACACCCAGTGGCAGACCCTCTGAAAACACAGATAGGTTTTTTAGTTTCCCATTTATTATTAAATTTGTATTCGGTTTGATAGTTGTTACCACATCCATCATTTTGTTGATATATTCTATCATTATCTAATCGTAGCATATCATCTTCTGTCGGTATAGCTATATCGTGGAATTGCTTATTGCTACATTGAGATAAAATAGGTGTATATATATCGCTTTTATATTCATCTTCTATTTCTTTATCACCAAAGATATGATCATAGGGTTCTAAGTAGTTTTCTTTTAATACAGGGAAATCTCTTGGATTGAAAAAGAATTCTACATCATTTATTTTCTTACCTGATTTTTCTATATGTTCCATAAATTTAGTTAAAAATTGTTTGAATGGTGCGATTGTTTTATCACCTTCTTGAATAAATTTAGCAAATTGAAATCTCATTCTTTCGGGTCTAAAAATACAATTATTTGCATACCATTGTGTTGGGTCTGCTAAATTTTTATATTCTCGTTTGTTATTCCATAGTTTTTCATGTCTCATTTTATCCACCATTTCTTTATTTTCAGGTTTTCTTAGTATATCGACCCAATTATTAACATAATTTGCATTACTAAATGGTAAGTAGGCGGCTAATTTGTTATTACGGATAACTACATAGACACCCTTTTTAAGTTTATTAAACATATATTCAAAGGTCTTATATGTAGTTATGCTATTGTTACCATCAAAAATAGTTTGTAGTTTGTTTGATTTCTTAGGATAGTGTAACATACGTGATTGAAGGAACCCGTATCTTTCAAATTGTAATTCATCGCCCGCATGAAAATAAATATGATTAAATGTGATATACTTAGGGTTTGTAGAGATTTCTTTGAGGTAATCAGTATATTCTCTATTTGTTTTGAGTTTACTTAATTTCATCCAAGTTATATTATTTTTACAGTCTTCCAATTCATCTTTTTCATACACATCTTTATTTTTAGCAAATTTACCTATATCTGTTACTTTATTAAGTTCATCTACTTCTTCGACATCTTCATCTTCTTCCTCAATATCACTTGTAGATTCTTCTTTTTCAACTATACGTGGTTTAATCTCTTCCTTTTCTAAATTGGGATTATCTTTAGTTATTTTAGGTTCTGATTTCATGATAAAATTATTGATATCATTACATGTTTCATTTAATTCTATATATTCAGACATTATTCTTTGGTTAATCATGATATAGTCTTTCATTAATTCTTTTTTTTTACCTATATCGGTTTCTCCGTTTATTTTGTCTATTAAAAGACTTTGTTGTTTTTTAAGATCCATTCTGTCTTTATGTATCTTTTGAATCATGGTTTGTCTTCCTTTGAGTCCATTCAACTTGATATATTCTTTTCTCACTTCACTTAATTCTGTTTCTATAAAATCGTTCACGGTTTGATATTCATTGATTTCATCGGTTGAATATATATCGGGGTGTTTTGACTTATCTATTGTTATTTGAGATTTGTAATATGTATCTATTAATTCGGGAAAAAAAGTATACTTAGCAAGATCAATTGCTACCTTAACACCACAATTACCTGAATCAGATCCACAGGTAAAATATAATTTACCTTCTCGTGTAATAAATTGTTTTTTATTTGAACAACCTTTACAAATAGATAATCGTTTCTTTAATTTTGACTTCAATCTTTCAGAATAAAATAATTGAAGTTCATTAAGATAATTGGAAGAAGCACTCATCATATATTAGTATGAAACATTATTATTTTGTCCATTCAACATAGAGTGTATAATATGATCATTCATAAAATCATCAAATTTCATAAGTGTTTGTTTAGCTTCTAATTCTCTTTCTTTTTTATATTTATGTCTAAAATAAAGAACTAAAAATCCGGTTATAATGATTAAAAATAGAGCGATGTTCATATAATAATTTACATCATATTGTATTTGTCGTTTAGATTTAATTATCACTGGTTTTGGTTTATCAACAAAAGCAGAGAGGTTTGTTAACTTTGGTTTTAGCATTAGTATAGTAGAAAAAAAAAGATATCTTAAACATACTTACCTTGTTTAATTAAAAGTCCATAATAGGTAGTAAACCCAATAACAGACATAACTATAAAAAATGAAAAAGGTGTTTCATCTTTGTTTAGGCCAAATTGTTTGAATTCACCATTTTCTTTAAACATAAACTTAGGTTTCATATCATATATAATATATCCGACGATTAATAAAATCAAGATAGATAATTTTAATTCTCCACTGGCATTCAGCATTATATTTACTTAGATATTTTATATAAGAATAAAATCATCATTTTCGATAAGAGTCCATTCTTTGTATTCTTTTAAAATAGATTTATCGATATTGTTTGCGGATAATTCGTTATCAAATAATATAACATTGATACCCGTATTAGTATAACAAATTCCATAGAGTGTATAATTATCTAAAAAATTTATAAAACTTCCATAGACAGATTTTAAATATACAGATAAGGGTTTCTTTTTTTGATGATTTTTAATAATTATATGTTTTGTTCTTTGGTTCAATAAAATAATAAGGTCAGACAAAGGTAAAGTATTATTTTTAGAATCATGTAATATCTCAATGATATATTTGTGTGCATATTCTTCTCCCTTTTCCTTTGAAATGTTCCACCTATTATTCTTTCGAACCATTTTAACTTGATGGATATTAAAATAATGTTTTAAAATATTGATAAAATATCTATTAATTTATTTTCTATTTTTAGATATTGATGGTAAAAAAAAAGACTCGAAGAAGAAAATTTAAATTATCCATTTCCAAGAAAAAATATTACACACTTGTGGAAAAAAGAAAGAGAAAAAAAAAGATATCTTTAAAAGAAAAGAAACAATTGGATAATTCGTTATATGTAAAATATTGTCAATGTTTAAAACAATTTGAATCAAATGGTGAAGCTACAAAAGGTTATCCTATATGTATGAATTCTATTTATAAAAATAGGGGTTTCAAACCACCAAAGAATGCATCAAAGAATTGTAAATTAACTTTTAATAAAAATGTTAGATAATAGTATAATGACAAAACGTGCTAAATCAAAAATAGGTGCTAAATCAAAAATAGGTGCTAAATCAAAAATAGGTGGTAATCCATTATACAAACCTTATTCGGCACCTCCACAAGGGTCACTCGTTCAAACGCCGCCATTGTATTCTCCACCACCACCACCTCCATCTGCTGTCCCAGTAGCTTCAGTGGGCGTTCAACCACCCAACCCTATAAAACAGACAACACCCCAAGTATTGAAGGTAGTCACAAAAACGAATAATTTATTATCAAAAGTGACTCCAATGAATATACTATATAGTATCTTAATTATTGCTGGGTTATTGATATTATTTTTAGTAATCATGAGTTACATGTATCCTACAAGACCTGCAAAACGTGCAACACAAGAAGAAGAAGAAGAAGAAGTAGTTGAAGAAGATGAGGGTCCAGATGGTGTTTTAGATGAGGATCAAATTGATGAAGGGGAAGAAGAAGAATTAGAAGGATATGCCAATTACAGTGATAATGATTATTATTCTTGTAGACCCGATTTAAAAGATACTAATAAATTATTGATGGGATTCTTTGAATAAAATATGTGTAATTAGTATAATGAAATACAGGGGAAAAAAATATAGAGGAGGTGCACCAGAACCCGTAGCAGCGCCCGTAGCAGCGCCCGTAGCAGTACAAGGTCCATCCGTATCGGATGGTCAACCGCCCAGCGGAATGAAAAAAATGATGGATGACTTATTTAGCAATATAATGAAATTTTTTGGTTATTTAAAAGAAACATTTCCCTATTCACTTGTGATATGTATATTTGTGTTATTGTATATTTACTTTTTATTTTTCTATAATGAAGTCAGAGAATTACCCGAAGATGAAAAAGTTCGATGTGATTCATTTGATGAATGTCCAGCAGGTCAAAGGTCGAATGAAGATTTAATATGTGATGAAGAAACAGGTTGTGATGTAGAAACATGTTGTATAGCCATAGATGTATGTGATTCATCAATATGTTCAAGTTCATCTGTATTAAACCCCGACATGGATGGTCAAGAATGCGAAGAAGAAGAATGTTCTGAAGAAGAATGTTGTTTGTCTACCTGTTATGAATTTAATAATTGTCCTTCATCAAGAGTTGTAAACCCAGATAATATATGTGATAATTATGATAACTGTACTGTACAAGAATGTTGTGTTGCACAAAATGATTGTTCTTCACATACATGTTCTGGTGATTATTCAATGAATATAGGAGATAGTGTTCAATGTTTACTATCTGGTTGTGATGATGAAACTTGTTGCGGAATTAAAACATGTGAAGAAGCACATACTAACCTTGAAGAATTTTGTAGGAGTGAAAAACCAGATGGTTATGCTTATCTTAATAACTTACCTACCAATGAATGTTCTTCGATTTCTTCATGCACCACTGATAGTTGCTGTACATATGCGACTTGCTCCAATTACAGTTGTACTTCGGGTACCTTAAAATCTAACTCAGGGGATATATACTGTTCTTCAACCACATGTAATGATACTGAATGTTGTGATCCAACATCAGGGGGTGAGTCTGAACCAACATGTTCAACTTATGAATGTCCTCAAGAGACCAGTTTAATTGATAACGCTGAATCATTACTTTGTTCTCAAAATGATAATGATAATGGTGTATGTACGCAAAACTATTGTTGTAATTAAGATTAATAACAATTATCACATATGTATATTACATCATGTTCATCACATTGATATATATCATCAAATGTAAAATCGTGTATATGAAATTTGCATTGTTTAGCTTTTTCTAATAATATTTCAAAATTATATCTTGATAAAACCTTCAGTAAGTCTTCATAAAATTCATTTATAATAGTATCAATCGAATCATAAATATTGATATCTAAGTAAACTTCGAAACCTAAAAATAATTCACTGGAAGCTACAAATTTCCTAATTTGTTTCATGAGTATACATAAGTTACATAAATATATGTTTATATAATAAAATGGACCGCAAAGATTTGAATACTCTATATGGGAATGTATTTTCAGATTATGATAATAAACAAGTGGGTGGAAAAGATAAAACCATTAGTCATAAAAGTAATACATATTCTCCTCAAAGTGATAATAAAGAAACAGATAAGGGGGTATCTAAATTATTAAAGGAAAATAGGTTATTAAGGAAAGAATTAGAAATAACCAAGGATAAATTAAATAAAACTACCTTACTTTTGAAGCGAGAACAAGCAAAAAAAAAGATAACTTATTAAATTTGATTTAAAGGGTATATTCTTAATACTATTAAAATGGCAACTGTTATTTATGATTTTGAAACATCTGGATTAAATCCACATACAGAAGATATTATCGAGATAGGTGCGAATTGTATTACAAATGGGGTACAATTTCAATCATTGGTTATACCGTTATCTAAGAAAGCTATATCATCCAAAATAACTGAAATAACCGGAATAACAAATGAGTTATTAAAACGTGAAGGAGTTAAAACTGAAAAAATCTTTATAAATTTCTTTGATTATTTAAATCATATATATAAAGAATATGACGGTCTCACTATGGTAGCACATAATGGGATGCAATTTGATGATATCTTTTTAAGGAGGATGCACAGGTATATTCAAACCACAGGAAATAATAATTATGATGAATTATTTCAAAATATAATATTTATAGATTCACTCATGGTATGTAGATATATACATCCAAGTAGAAAGTATCATAATATGAGAGAAATGTGTATGGTATATAATGTAAAAAATAAGCAAGCACATCGTGCCATGGGTGATGTAAATGCATTATCAACAATATGGGTATATTTGATGAATTATTTAAAACAACTTAAGATAGATGTTAGTGGTGAAGGGTTACGGTCAAGTTTGTATTATTATTAGATTTATTTACGCTTTGATTTAGACTTTGATTTAGGCTTTGATTTAGACTTAGACTTTGATTTATTTTTCCTTCGAGTTTTCTTTGTTTTTCTATGTTTCTTTTTAAGTTTACCGGTAGTTAATTTAGATGGTATATTTAATATTTTATACCATTCTTCAATATCATAACCACACTTATCACTGTTTAATTCAGGTGGTACGGGTATTTCGTCTTCTAATTTTATCATGGTATTCCTGTTAGTACGACATTCTCCTTCTATATATTCATTATCTCCTATAAATACATCATCACATTTATTTTTGTTATATTCATCATATACTTTGTGTAGATTTCCATGTGTTTTTGCATCGAATGATTCATATGTATGGAATTGTAATTCAAATATAAATTTTTTATCAAATTCCCAGGATGTATTTATACCTTGATACATATCTCCAACACACCACTGTTGTTTAACCCATTTATGTTTTGTA
>VMHT01012382.1_pt1 | contig 10205 bp, 6 predicted proteins | sample 4693611 | NCBI WGS metagenome assembly VMHT01 (sample SAMN12280063, study PRJNA550983) | marine metagenome | isolation source: seawater sampled from same location over 5 years 0.02-0.2 micron viral filtrate | place: USA: collected off the coast of southern California halfway between the port... ...
CTAAACCCAAATGCTGTAGAGTTGTTTTTTAACACCAAGAACCTACCAGTCTTTGCCAAGTCTGAAGCCTCGTTAAATAGATCGTCACCAAGAAGTGGGTTTGATTCTGGATCTTGACCAAAATCTACACTGTCCACGATGTCGAATATGTAGTTATTGGGATATATCTTGTTTTGATCACCCCCCTCAAAGTATGAAATAACCTTTAGCTTATCGCCTTTCTTAAAAGTGTAAAGATCGCTTGCCCCTTCGGGAGACACAGCCCCAAATGCGCCAGAGTATGACACGTTGGCGTTCCCCTGTAAGTAGTTTAGGGACACGTAAATATTACCATCGTCATCATCTGATTCAGCGGCAACAAAAGCGCCTCCCGTAGTGTACTGAACAAAGTCGTCTGTAGAGCTATTACCAGCGTATACGATAGCGTAGTTGTGCGCCCACTCTGGTGGGGCTGACAGAAGCTGGAATCTCATCGTCACTCTCCCCTTGTTAGCACCTCTCTCGACACCAGGGTATCCACCAACATACACTCTATCCAAAAAGTTTACACTACTTCTTCTTCCGCGCTCGTCAAAAAACACGATACCAAAGTCATGGTTTGCTGACGACTTGAATGATCTATTGGAATCAGATAACCCTACTGCGGATGAATTAAAAGACAGTTCAATTTCAGAAAGTAAATCCTCATTAAACTCCCCTTCATCAGTAGTTGCATACCCCGTTACCATGTTAAATGATAAATTAAAGGTACTGGTAATTGGTTGAAACAATGGGAATCCCCCTAAAGCAGAAAACTGTCCCTCAAGTGTATCGCCAATGCCGCTATGTCTAACGAAAGCCCTCCCAAGAGATCCTTGAAATATAATTGGGGAATGAATTGATCCAATACTGGTGACATCAAAAAATTCAAGACCGCCCTCCCCATCAACAACAGTAAACCCATTAAACTCAGAAATAAGAAATCCGTTATCTTCTAAACGAGATAATCTTTCTTCTGTGTTCAAAAACAATTCATTTCCAGATAGCTGAAGATATCCTATAATTCTTTTTCTTTGATCGAAACTCAACCCGAGCTCTGGCACAGGACCGACGAGCTCAACGCCATCAGGTTCAAAATCAAATAAAACACCATTACCATCCGATGCAAAACTTGTGGCTAATCCCTCTATCTCATTTTCTTGAAGAAAATCTCTATCGTATACAACCCAATGTTGAATAGAAAGAGCAAGATTGCTTGTACCAAGTGGACCAGGTCCTTGCAAAGCTATCTCAGGAATACACGTTTTTATATCGTTTTCTTCAACTTGAATTTGATCTACTTTTAGATACACAAACGAATCGTCTTCGTATTGAAGACCGTCACCTTGGAGCTCCACAAAATTGCTATTAGCGCCTTGAAGGTCACTAGAAAGAGAGCAGACTACGTTTGCTTTTGATACAATAAAATAACCACAGGGGGCTAGGCTTTGATTGAATGAAGAATTGGCAATTTCGTTAGCAAAAGAACTAGTAATTCCATTAGTCGGAGTACCAGACTCAATCTCGTCTTTTACACCTACAGCATTTATTAAAAATTTAGACTCGTCAGCAGAAAAAGATATTACCTCCCCATTCTGTATGTCTAGATTAAAATCATAAGATGATACACTCTGTGAGTCAGTAAGTACAAAGCCCTCTTCAGAAAAGGAACTGGGGTTAGTTAAAGCAGAGGCTATTGCTCTAGATACTCTTTGTTTTGTGTTGACAGAAATACTTTCTGTAGTTGTAATCGCACAGGAGAATGACATAGTCCCTCCCCTAATCACTAAGGGGTTTGATGCGGAAGTTCCATAAACAACATCTACACTAGTTCCAGCTACTGGCCCTTGAGTAGAATACCACTTAGGAAAATTATCTCCAGAAGAAACAGCGACAACTCCAAGGTTCTCTCCAAAAAATGGAGGCACGTCAGAGTTGTCTTCATTTCCGAACTGCAAAGATTGATACGATTCCGATATAGTTTTATCTATCGGTATGTTTAAACCAATGCCGTTGTCAAAAGCGTATTGACTTCCGTGATAAGAACCCTCAGAATTATATATGTGCAAATGTCTATCTGGTGTCAGGTAGACTTGGATAGAAACAGTTGTGTTTTCATCAATAAAATCTGGAACATTTGATGAATCGATTCTAAATCCAGCAGCCCTTTGGGGTGGTTCAAAATTAGAAATAGGTCCAATTGGCCCAACAAACCCTGAAGAAGTAGGGAAAACATGAGGAACTGCCTCTACTTGCAAGCTAATAAAGTCAGCATCTCTTGGTTGATATTCAGGGGTAATCTCTGCCTCTACATCTACATTGTCAAATCCCTCTACGTAGTTCCCGTAGAACAGTCTATCTGACACCACTGCTTGGGCCTCAGCCTTCTTTGGCAGACTGTCAAACATTTTATTAACGTCTTCAACAGGTGCTGCACTAACAATACGGTCATTATAAAACTGATACTCAACATCAACTGGTCGGATTGGTACACCCTCAAGGACTGAATCAACCTCATCAATAACGTAGAATACACCTCTATTGCCTTCTCTAGCAAGGATTCTAATCTTGTCGATCTCCAAAGATCTAACCTGTGAATCATCGACATCCGCTGGGATTGTTAGCACACATAGATTTGATGCTACTAAGTTTGGGTTGTTGAGAGTACCCTGCTGTACATAGGCTGGGGGTACTGCAATGTCTGAGTAAACACTAATAGCAGACTCCTCACCATCTTCATAGATGTGCTGGTAGGCGAACTGAAAACCATTCCTGTTTTCAAAATCACTTACGCTTCTAGAGGGGTCTGATTGAAACTCGAATGTGATCGGGTGTACTGGTGTCTTTGGACATGCTGTAATAAAATCAGCAAAGTCATACAAGTTGTATGGCGGCAAGGGAACTACGTTTCCTGAAGAGTCAGCACCAAAACCGTATGCCTGCTCTGTCATTGCCTTAAATACGTTCAGTCTCCGAGGCTCATTGACATTGTCTGTGAAATAAATAATAGAAGCCCTATCAGCATCGTAGTCCAAAATGTCTGGAGTAAAATCTGGGGCTTTATAACTAAACCCATCACCAGTGTGAACGACATCTCCTTTTACAAACCCGTTCTGCGGAAAGTTAAACTGAGGGTGAGTAAACACCCTTCTCACGCGCTCCCCTTGACTACCAGGAAGAACCCCATATTGATCATAAGCGTAGACACCTTGCGCTGGAGCAAAGTCACACCACACAAAAAAGTAAATAACCCCTACCTGATCGTCAGTTACACTACCAATAATTTTTACATCCCTATCTGCTGGTAGCTGATCTAACTCTGTGTTATTAGGGATACCTCTGTTGCCTACAACAGGCTTAAGCACACCTACATTACCTACAGACGAGTTCGCCCCATCTCCTTCTTGCGAGAACTCATCACCGATAACCACATTGATAGCATCGATCATGTCCTCGGGTTTTCTCAACTTAGAGTCAAGCGACCTGTTGAGTTTCCGTGGGAACAGCTTATTAATCATTAGTACTTAGGCGATTGTTTGTAGTTAGACCTAATAGTCTTCAAAGCTTCTTCTTTGGTGAAGTTGCTCATTCTAGCGTTGGCCTTACGTCTTTCGTTGTAATACTCAGCTCTAGCCCTAGCCTTTTCGTTTGCAGGTACGCTAGACTTTCTCTCACAAAGCTTGTAGTACATGTAGGATCTTAGGGCTTCTTCAAGGTATACGTGAACCACAGGGTTGGTTGATCTTGCTTCGTCAGCAATGTATTCAATAACAACCTCAGATACAGTGTCGTTTACTTCAAGCTCAATCCTGTTGTCTGCAAGATTGATTCTGTAGTCTCCGACAAGCTGACCCCCACCTACTCCGTATAACCTACCCACATTGTTTTCGTACACGTAGTTACGGAAGATGAAAGAGTCAAAGCCAGAGAGTGCTTCATCTGTACTACCACCGCCACCGCCACCAGTAGCAGACTTGCTTGGTTCAATGTCTCTTACTAGGTTTGCTTCAATATCTAGCGGCCCCTCTTCACTGTCACTAGTTTCTCCTGTGGCAACACCACTAGAATCTAACTCGTATCGGCTTGAGTAGTTAACATTCCTGTTAGCACCCAGAACCCTTAGCAATCCATCACCTCCTACGATAGCGACTTTGATTGCGTCTACATAATCGTCAGGGAGAGCTACGCTTTGTGTTGAAGAGTCAACAGTAAGTTTCAAAGACTTAATTCTCTTAGAGACATCAAACCCCAACTCTCTAATACCTCTGAGTGCAAAGTTTCTAATCACTGCATCCGAAGCGTTACTCACATAGTCGTCCCCATCAAGGGTGATAATAAAATCGTCAATCACCTGCTTGAGGGTGACGTAGTTCATACCAGACTGCGATACATCATTGTATGGCATTATTCAGCCTGTTCTTGAGCGATAGAGTATTGGGTCAGGAAGGTGTCTCTCAACCTCACCCCAATCATCTTCGCTAGTTCTACAATCAGTTCATTCTTATAGTGAGGTGGCAGCTCGAAGTCTCTACAGTTCACTACGTTAGGGATCACCAATCCAGTTCCTGCGTCTATTACTTGAGCAGAAAAAGCAGGGGATGACTCATAGTCGATCTCCCCTTTGTTCACTACGCCGTCAATACTTGCCGCATACAAAGACTTAGGGATCCTGTAATATGTCAAGTTTATAAGAGCGGTTGCGCCTTGAGGAAACACTTGGATGTTTTCTGCAATTAATGCTACAGGGTGTTCTACGGTAGGGCCAGAAAGGTTGCTACGCAAGATGCGTGATATCTTTTCGGGGTCGTACACAAGTTCAATCTGACGACCAACGCCAGACCTATTAAATGATTCGATAGAAATAATCTTAGATATATTCCCTATCTTCTCATAGGTAGTAGAAGCCCAGTTATATGGTGAGTTAGTCTCACTCCCCATTTGCTCTCCTGAATCAAAAAGCCTTGGAGATGCTTGAATTGAATCTGCTTCACCAAATGTGCCAGGTCTAAGTAATGCGGTGCTTATAAACTGAGATAAATCCTCTTCGATTTGTTTTCCAAATGACTTATCTCTGCCAGGGTCCATGCCCGCCCGCCTTGCTTTTTTAGCAACACTAATCTCTTGAAACATCTCGTTAAAGATGTTTTGTTGACAAACGTCAGCGAAAGAGTTAAACACTTCTGGTGTTACAAATCCCTTCTGCTCTTTGTTACAAAGATCTCTTAGAGTGTTATAAACTTCAATAACGCTAATCATAATGCAAATATAAAAAGAAAAGCCGTCACGGTGGACGGCTCTTCATTCAGTTAGTGTCTAGTGTTAGGAGAGTTTCTCCAGCGACTCCTCTAGTGTTGCAAATACAGCAGCGCCTTTTTCGGTCATGCAGAATCTAGTCATCACCTCCAGGGCTGTGTGTCCAGCAGGCACGGCAACAATCAAGCGATTGCTGTCAAACCAATAGCACCCGTCATCTTTCAGGTTAATAATCTGATAGTCAGCAGCTTGCTTAACTACAGATCTTGCTCTAACCATTGGGTTGTCGAACGCCTCGACAAACCTAGATGGGTTTGATTTTGCTTCTTTCAGCAGATCAAAACGGATCTCTGATGTAGGTCTGTCTACATTAATATTATAGAACAAAGCTACAGGGAGAAGATCACCAATCTCAGTATCTCTAACCATAGAGACTGCTTCAGTAACAGCAAACTCTTTTTCGAGTTCTTTATCTGCGTTAATCTCGTTGTCAACAAGACTAAACACATTGCCGCCATTAGCTAAGTTCTGAGGGTGCTTATCCAAGAACTCCATCAAGTTGGGTCTTTCTTTTGGAACAAGCAACCTGCCATCTCTAAACATCACTGGTCTTCTGAGTGCATTCTCAGATTGCTCATCCACCCAAATAGAAGGCTCGTTCTCGCAGTAGCGCATCTCTCTAACTCGACCCTTCTCCTCATCGTAGATGGTAATCCCTTTACTTGGAAGCATGTACACAACACCACCACCTTTCTTAATCTCGTAGATTCTGTGTGTGTGCGCTTTCTTCTTGCGCTGTATAGTCTTTGTCTTTTTAGGAGTTGAGGTCTTGACCTCTGGCTTTGCCTCAGCGACAGCTTTCTTTGGTCGCCCTGGGCTGCGTTTAACTTGTTCGCTCATAATAAAATAAATTAGGGTTTATATTGATTAAATAATTGCGCTGCAATACTAGATGCGTGTTCATTCCCTACGTCTCTAGAAATGACACCGAACCTAGCAAGTACTCCTTGGAAGGAGTTAGTTGTGTCACTACCGCTACTGCCAAGCTGAGTGATCTCAAGCTCTCCGTCTGTCCTGTTTGGGGTGGACGCAGTAACAGCAAACGTGTCTCTTACTTTTGCTGGGATGAATGCTACGTAGTCACCCTTGTGGTTGTACACAAAGATGTTAAAGTCTTTATCTCGCCTGATTACAAACACGTAACAACTCTGTCCATCTGGTGAAGCCTGTGATGTAATCTCAGTTGGAAAGCTGTAGCTAGAGCTGCCGTTCTCAGTATTGTCTGTCTTTACAGTAGCTGGTCCACCAGTAATTTCATTGTGTCTGATTTGAATAATGCTTCGGTCAGACTTGTCATCCCCGATACCAAAAACGCTACCATCGTCATTACCGTAAATCTTCAAAGAGCTATACCCAGCAGCAACTCTACCTAGCACAAAGTACAACGTGTAATCTTCTGGGGTTGAGTACGCTGAGGCAAGACTCATAAACGAAGACGCTTGCGGAACGGTATAAACAAACTCATCATTTAAAAAGTGAATACTAGCAAGCGCGGTAGCTCTAAGTGATCCTGTGACAGCATTCACTCTATGAGTACCACCAGTCTTTGCCTTGGGGTCGTTTGCCCACAAAGTAATTGCATCGTTGTTAGCATATCCAACAAGCTGGTCGGGGTTGAAGTCAATGTCGGGGAGGTTTGAGTCATCCCTAAAATCTACCCCATGAATCGTAAAGCTGTCCGTAGAAGTGTAGTTAGCGTCTCGTTGATAGCTAACCCTACCGCTCCCCCTGTTCGTTGAATTAACACGCACCTTAGAGCTTACACGCTTGTCGCTGTTATTGAACGGGTTGAATGTGTTTGAAGATGAGGTGGCATCGAACCTAAGCAATCCACCAGATGATTCTGTAGTGATAAACTTGATTACAGATTCAATCAAGTCCTGCTCTTGTCCTTCAACGCAAGAAACAGTTACATCAGTTTTCTCAAGAGATTCTCCGTCAGCTAGGTGCGTACCTTCATACAGACCTGCGTTGTCAAATACAAACACAACCTCACCCTTCTTGGCAGACAAGAAAGAAAGATTGCTTGACGGTATACCAACAATGTCTACTCCGAAACCAGAGTCAGACTTAAAGTTGCTGGTGGGATTTACATCCGCACTCTTAAAGAGAAAGAATTTAGACATCTATTAAATTAAAAAAAGGGGGGAAGGCCGTTCCCTCCCCCCAGTTTGTGTAAGTTATTATGAAGCAGCAGCTACAGGAGCATCAGTAATGCTTGTAACAGCAGTCATGTGAGGGCTAGGGAAAAGACTATTGATGTTATCAAACTCAATAAAAGCACCCTTTCCAAAAACAATTGCCTCGTAAATATCTTTTACAAGCAAGTGTTCTGAATCCTCAACTGCGGCAAGTTCTACCTCAGTTTTTCTCATGTTTACTGCACCATCGTTATCATCTTGATCGTCAAACAATCCTGCGCTATCGAAATTCAAATAAACTTTGTCTTCGTTAACTCTGATGTTTGACAATTTTGATGCAGGAAACGCCGCGTAGTCCACGTTAGCACCGTCAGTAGCAGCAGAAACACTGTTGGTATCGATTGCAGCTACGTGAAAAATCAACAATTTTTCAGCCATTTTTTCTAGTTTTTATCTGTTAATAATTAACCTCTGATGGCTACGTGTTGGTTAGCAGCACGAGTGATCAAAGCGATTTCTGAACGGTAGTTGAACTTAGCAATGTCATCACCATCGGTAGCGAAGCCAAGTACACCACCACCAGTTACCCAGTGCTCCATCTCACGAGAGTAGCCGTTAGTCTCTTTGTAGTTCATTTCGAGAGCAGGTGCAGCAACACCAGTACGAGCATCAACAACTTGAGACATTGGGATCATAGCGCCAACAAAGCTATTAGTAGCACCCAACAAAGTAGGATCGTTCAGCAGTTTCCAATCGTGCTTGTGGAAGGTGTAACCACCACGAGTAAACGATTTAAAACCAAGCTGTACAGCCAAGTCAGCGTCATTTTGGAATGAACCAAACTGAGAAGCCAGACCAGCAGTAACACCGCCAGATACACCAGCAGCAAGCATGTTGTCAAACGCCAGGTCTTGAGCTCTGTTTACATAAACAGCGTACTCAGAAGGAGCGCCTTGCTTGTCAAGCTCGATGATAATATCATCCAACTCAGCGAACGAGTCAATCGGGTTAGCAGTAGCGTTGTTAACAGTAATACCTCTGTTAGCAATAGCTGCGAAGTAACCTTCAGAACCTGATACGTTAAGAGCGTCACCGTCAGCCAGGTCAGCATCACCACCAGCGCTGTTAGTAATTTCAGCAAACAGCATCATCATCTCTCTCTTATCCATAAAGCGAGCGCGAGTTTCTTGCTCACCGTGGATAAACCAACGATAGTCACCGTTACCTACATTCACCCAACCAATGTTAGTAGCTTGAGAGCCATTAACAGAGAAGGTGTCTTTAATGATCATGTAAGGGTTAGTACGAAGAGTAGGAGAGGTCTCTTGGAATGCGGTAGGCTGAGCAGTACCTTGATCGTACATGTTACCGAGCAAAATCAAATCAGTGAGATCAGTGATGTCAGTGTTTGAAGTTGCACCGTCAAGCTTAGTCAAGGTTGCGCCAGTACCAGTTTGGAAGTTTGCAGCAGTTACCAAAAATCTTTCACCTGTAGCTGCAGACATAACAACATCCTGAGCGGAAAGGTTGTTAACTGCGGCAGAAGCGAAAGTAACGGTTACAGTTCCACCAGTACCAGAGTAGTTGGTAGTACCTTCACCAATCAGTCTGTGTCTTCTTTCTTCTTCCCAGTATTGAACTTGGTCAGCAGTACCGCCGCTGCTAATAGCGCCAGTCAGTTTAAGAAATCCAGTGATACCTTGATCACCGTAAGTTTTTACCAACAGCTCTCTGTTGTCAGGAGCATTGTGCTCAAGCAATTGGCCGATGGTAGTATATTTTTCAGGACTTGTGCTTGCGGTAAAGGAGTTAGTGTTACCAATACCAGCACCAGATACAGTTGCCATAATATATAGCGTTAAATGTTAAAAGTCATTTTTTTATTCAACCCAACAATGTTGTTAAGTTGTTGTACAACACTCGGGGTGTTGTCAGTAGTTGCTTGTTGCGGAGTATCCATAGATACATTAGCAGCTTGGTTTACCAACCCCTTCCTTCCTGCACTCATACCTTGCTTGTAAGCATTAGCTACGATAGCGTCAATGTTGTCAATGACTGCCCTGTGCGAAGAAAGCTTGTCGTAATCCCAGCTACCAGATTGATCTACATACGGATCAAAGAACTCATCAAGCCGTGCGTTCTTATCTTTCAATTCACTTCGATACTGATCACTCAATCCAAAAGTAAAGCTGCTACCCTCACCAAGGTCGAACTCCAACCCTTCGAGAGCGTCTACTTCTTTAGACATATTTGCAATCCAATCATCATCAATGAATGAAACCTCCTCTTGCGGCGGCTGCTCTTGAACTGGAGCGGAGTAATCGGTTCGAACTTTCTCAATACCCTCTCTAGCTTTCGAAGCATCCATTTTAAGCTGAAGCTGTGCCAACTGAACCTGCTGCTCTGTTTGAGTATCAGGATCAAGATTGTATTTTGAACCAACAAGAAGGTTAAGCTCCTGCTGCGACAAACCTGGATTATCCATAGCCATACTTACTCGAACGGCTGTCATGTCATCCATTGTCTCAGTGTTCAGAGACTGGTAAGTAAACCAGTCCTCTGGAGATCGACCTGTGTTAGAAACAAAATCAGAAATAGCACTAACCCTGGCGTCAAGCTGGGGTGCTTCAGATTGTATATTGATATCATCAAGAGTGCTGATCTCTCGCCCGAGCTTCTCGCTCAAGTATGAAAAAACAGCACCATCGATTTCATCATCAGAATAAGTAGCAG
>VMHT01069454.1_pt1 | contig 10205 bp, 8 predicted proteins | sample 4693611 | NCBI WGS metagenome assembly VMHT01 (sample SAMN12280063, study PRJNA550983) | marine metagenome | isolation source: seawater sampled from same location over 5 years 0.02-0.2 micron viral filtrate | place: USA: collected off the coast of southern California halfway between the port... ...
AGGTTGCTTATCTATGTGTTCCCATATCTGAGCCTCTCCTGGTTTTTGCCACCACTTATACATTTGACCAGCGGTCCAACAACAAGGAAAAACATATCCTTCAGCTGAGATATAAATTTCTTTTTTCTTTATACATTTGGGTTCTATCTCAGCCACATCTAAATAATTTTCCATACTACCAAACTTAGCAGTGACTTGGTCAAATTGTTTAGTGGCTTTATTTTTAAATCTTTCCATTGTTGGTGGTTCTAATAATTGTGTATCATTATCTTTTCTGTCATGTGCTTGATGTGAATCCTTTTTAGTAAGAGTAGCACTTGAAATATATCTACCAGATTTTTTAACAGAAAATTCTGCTATACCAAGTATCTTAGCCCATTTTTCTGCCTCTTCTAATTGATGTTCATTATGTTTGAATACTAGAAATTCCCATTTAGCATGACCACCCGCATCACAAAATGCTGCCATATTATTTTCTACATTATTCCAATTTACGCCTTGTCTATATAAATGATTAGTATCCTCAAGGCCATCAACAGAAAATGTGACATGGTCTACAACCTCAGCTAACTTTGCCCACCAACCTGTAGGTCTTGCTCCACCATTAGTATTCATAGCAAGTCTAATTTTAGGATTAGTATTTCTTAACCATTGCATTATTTCTAAAGCTTCGGGTGCCATCATTGGGTCACCATGATTACCACACATATAAAGATTCTCAAGTTGTTGGACAAAGTCTACTGGAAACATTAATTGCACATCTCTTAATGACAGGTCAGCATTAGTTAAGTACTTATTATCTACTCCACCATTCTCATTCCTATCACACATAGGACATCTAGCCTGACACTTTTGTGTTGGTTCAAGATGAACTTGTTTTATATCTTTATAATCGTACATTATCTTCCCGGCCAATTCCTCATAACATCATTTGCGTCATAATGATAGATTGCTCCTGTTGCCCATTCTTTTTCTATACACCACCAACACCAATGGCATGGTCTAGAAAACTTAGGGTCACCACGCATTTTAATATGCCCTTCACATGAGTTAGTTAATTCTCCTAAAGATAATAACTGTCCATACTTCTTATAGAATGCAAGTACTACACGTTTGTCTTGAGTACAAAATGGATAATGTTGAACATGAATTTCATTGGCATCAATTGCTGCTTGCCTATGTTCTTCAGGGGTCCACGCATAAGTTTTTTTGTCCCATACTGAACCAATACGGTCATGAAAATCGTCATTGTTATGTTCAAGAATTTCACCATCTGTACCATTAGCAAGCTCTATCCATTCATCAATAGTATCAACATTTCTCATCATTGAACGTCTATCCCAAGCATCTTTCCATATAGGTTTACCCAATTCATCTGGTGGATTAAGTGTTACCCCATTGTATGTAGCTACGGTTCCACCTGATTGTGCTAAAGTTTGAGCTGACTTCCATTGTAGTACTGTACCATTATCAATATAATCACAGCCTGGTGTAGTGCTAATAAAGTGTTCACCAAATTTAACATTAGGGAAATATTCCCGAACATATTTAATTACTTTCTTTGAAAAATGAGCTTGCCACGGTCTCTCTTCATGGATTGCTGAATATGCATGTAGTGTTCCACCCAAATTATTTTTGTCTAGATGATATGCTAATAGCCAAAGTAAAATAGATGAATCCATTCCGCCTGACATACCAACTAATAAATGGTCATAGCCTATATTTAATTCTATATTCCATTCAGCAACTACATCATCTTTATTATATATTATACTTTTATCTTTTATAATCATTAACAGAACCTCTCACTTTCTTTTATATTTAAATTAGAACATCTTTTTGTACACACCTTTAACTTTGGATTAACTTCATCATCATATTTATTATCAAAACTTTCATATAAATCTTTAATAAAAAATCTATGATTAATAATATCTTTAAAGCTATGAGTATTTATATTGTTCCAATCATCTTCATAAGGCCTCATAAACCTTTCCCAACCATGCCTATCACCACTATTTAATTTAGTTCTATATTGATAAACTGAGTTATGCCAACAACATCTCCAAACAGAACCATCATGGCTTATTTGATAATTACCACCATATACATTTGCCCATTGACAAGTAATACCCGCTTTCTCTTTTGCGTCATCCATATTTTGATATACGGTTTTGTTAGGGTCTATTACAATATCTTGTATTAATTCTTTACCCGCTTCAATATTCTTTTTAATATCTCTCGGGTCAGCTCTATCTACTTCACCATCATTAAGGTTTCCTATTAGTTCCTTTATTGGTTTTTTCTCAGTATTCATTTTGTCTGCTAAAGCAAGTAGTGTTGCTGATTGTTCTACCCTATGAGTTCTAGTTCTTCTAAACTCTGCAAAGCCATGCTTTTTAGCTAACTCCATTCCTCGCTCTTCTAATTTTTCATTAAAATCAAATGGAATCATTTTCCATACAGCATATCCTCCACCTGCTATATAAGCTTTAGCATTACGAATAATTCTATCAAAATTAGTTTTAACTCTATACATTTCTTGAGTCTCTTGGTCAACACCATCTAAATCCCAAAATACTAAATGGCCATATTCTACTCTACCAAGTTTATCTGGCTCATCACCATGTACAAAATCACGGTCAATTGGTTTTCTACTACTAAGTATTTGTCCTAACTCATGCCAAAATTCCTCAGTTTGGTATGAACCATTTGTGGATATAGCAATAATCTCTATGTGTGGTTTAGATGCTGTGTGTCTTATTATATCTAAAAAATCAGGATGTAATGGGGAATCACCAAAGCCACCATCATAACTTACCCAAGTTAAGTCTTCACCAGCATCATCTATTAATTTATTATGTGCTTCAAGAGACATGTTGACATTCTTTGGTACACCTTTAGTATAACCATATTCACCAGTAGATGGATTTCTAACATTCTTACGAATGCATCCAGGGCATTGAGCTTGACAATTAGATGTTACTTCAATAGTTAACTGCATATATACTCATATATTTTTGGTGTCATCTCTTCACATGATTTATCATATAAAAAATCCTGGGTCTTTACTAAACCTTTAAAGCATGGTTCGATTTCATTTTTTAATTTTATTCGTTTAGAAAACTCTCTAGTAAAATCATTTATTTCTAAGTTGGCCAAAATCTTAGCTTTAGTTTCTTCTTCAAGATTAATAATATCTAATGCCTTTGGCCAATGAACAAATGTTGTACGTATAAATGTTAGGTTTGATAATGAATCTTGTAATTCTCTTAAATCTTTATATATTTCATTCATATAAAAAGCTTGATATGCACTTGTTGTACACACAAATAAAAATGAATGTATATATGGTGCAATCTCTTTAATGTTATTTATAACATTCTGGTAATCTCCACCTGTCCTAAAGTAATTAAACAATTCATTAGTACCGTCCATTGAAACTGTAATGCTAACAGCTCTAAAATGCGGAAATAATTTCTTTACTGAATAACCTTTATATTCTAACATACTCATATTAGAATTATATACAAGGTAGATTTTTGAAGTATCAATATTTGGGTCATCAATTAATCTTTGTAATGTTTTATACATTTCAATTTGATAGAATGGTTCACCACCAGAAAATTCAAGTTGTTCAACAGTAGGAAAAACATTTTCAAATAAGTCATCCATAACCTCATCGGTTGGAATAACAATTTTATTATTACCAGCTTTTGATATATGATTAAAATCATATTTAGTTTTTAATTCATTCTCTATCTCAGGAAAGTCTCTACCAAGTTTTTCAAATGAGGAATTAGATGCTGAGTCACAATGTCTACAATTATAATTACATGCTCTTGACAGTTTTAATTGTAAATCTTTTATTACAACTTTGTCTTTACTATAATCATTTGGTGAAAATATTATTTCTTGAGGTGAAAGAGTAGGGTCATTTTGTTCCTCTAATGAGCGGGTCCTATATGAAGACAAACCTTCTGATTCTTGTCGTTGACAATCAACACAGCCTTTAGGCCATTGGTCATTACGCAATTGCCGTCTTACTGAAATAAAATCAGAATTATTTATAACCTGGCTTGGAAATTTATCTGAACCAGAGTGATTCCAATATCCAGGATAATTTTTAAATCTAAAGCATGGAGCGTATCCACCCTTCTTAAAATCTAAGTGTGCCCATGCAAATCTACATTCCATAATTAAAGTCCTCTAATGTTTCATAATATTGATTGTGTTGATATGTTTTATCATGTTTTAATAATAACATCTCTAATTCAGGACAATAATCTCCTAAACTAGAATCATAATAATCGTCTATTGCTTGCAATTTTAACATTGCTAATCCCCATGTTTTCCATGGCTTATATTTAATTTGATTTTCTTTAAACATTTTCTTAGCTAAGTCAATTCGTATACCTTTAGTATCTCCCCATTGTTTTAGTATCCAATCTGTATACCATGTTGGTACTACATAAGGAGAATATTCTCCAGTAGTAACAAAGTTAAATGACACTGACCAATCATAATAATTATCTTCCCAATACTTCATATCATCAGCAAGACCAGACAAATTAAGAATAGTATATGTTGAATGTATATGGTATTTTTTCATATTATTTAAAACTGAATGGTACCAAAGATATATATCTAATGTCTCTTGCCAACCAGGTGAACCCCATCTTTGATATGTATTAAAATCATTACAACCATCAAGGGAACAAGTAAGCATTATAGAACCAAACATATTTAACTTATCAATCATATCATCACTAAGTTTATTAGTGCAATTACTTACAATTTCTAATTCAACATTCTCAACTTCAGAATGCTCTAATAAAAAATCAATTAGCTTAGGAAAGTTAGGTGAAAAGGTTGGTTCACCACCAAGAATTTTAATATGTTCTAATGCATGCCAATCAATATCAAGGCCTTTAATATATTCAATTCTTTGTTTAGGTATCTTTGTTGGTGCTCTTCCTTTAAGATTATGTACTTCAATTAACATCTTATCCCTATCATATAACTTACTTGAGAATAATGAATCACACATCTTGCATTGAAGATTGCATAGGTTATCTAAAGATAACTCAACAGACTTTAATACATCAAACTCTTCTGTTAACACAGCATTTTCTAAATCAAAATCTTTATTAGCTTGCCATTTCATAGACTTATCACCTTGTTGATAACATAATGAACATTGTTCTACTTCATTTCCAGCAAGCATTTCTTTACGCAACCATCTAAATTTATTCTTAATATCTTTTTCAGAGTCAGCAGTTATCCCTTCGTCTTCCCTACCTACTCTAAATCTACAGCAGGGTCTCAAAGTATTTTTCATGCTCACCGTGGTATGAACCCAAGGTAACATACATACTACGCCATTATCCTTCATATGAATGTGGGTCTCCAATTCCTTCAGGTTGACTTAATGTATAATTTTGATGACGACCTACTTTCATTATCTCTTTAAATCTTGGGTCAACATCATATATACTTTCATCTCTTATATTGTCAAGCTCTATTGTTCTCTCATAAAATTGTTTACTATAATTGTCATTATATTTAGATGCGCCTAAGATTACTTTAGCTTCTTCAGCTGAATCTCTTTTTTGTTTCCATGTTACAAATATTTCAATTTCTTCATTTGAAAGAGGATTCATATGACCAAAATCAGGTTCATCGCCAAGTAATTTTAACCAGTTATCTAACCAAAATATTTGTTCTTCTTTAAAATCATCTGGAATAGCATCTAGATTCTGATTGATTGGATAATGAACCACACCAAAATATATAGGTAAATTAAGATTAATTAACTCATCCCACCACCTATCTAATACTGGAAAATTAATTGCTGTAGCAGTTAATTGTATTTGTGTATTTTTAAATGTATCTCTATATTTTATTATATTCTCTTTAATCTTTGACCATTCACCACCTTTACGTTGATATTCTTGTATGGCACCTGTCCCATCTATAGATAAAGTAAGTTCTAATTTTTTTATTTTCTTTATAGTATTAAACCATTTGTCAGAAGAGTTCGTTGCATTAGTAGTTATACCAATAGGACAATGCGTTATTTGTGAAACCCAATCAATAAACTTTCTTACTTCTAAATCAACAGAAGGCTCACCACCAAGAATCATAATCTTATCTAGATTACTAAAGTCAATATCATACACATCAGATGTATCTATTTTTGGTATTGAATGGCTAGGTCCATAATATTTTATATTCTCATCTTCCCAAAGTGATGATGAATGCGCACCACACATTCTGCATTTCATATTACATTTATTACCAGGCCTATAATCTAATCTTACTAATCCATCTCCAATATCATATTTCATAAACTTTTGCCTTCGAGATATAAGTTCAATTTTTTCATTATGAATACATTCCATACAATCTGAATGCATCTCATCATTATACATCATTGCTTTAAAGTCTTTTAAATAATCAGATTTAATATATTCTTTATATGTACCACCAAAAAACCTGCCTTTCCATTCACAACAAGGTTTACAACCTTCTGTTCCTGTATATGACAGCCCTATCCACGGTGCTTTGCAATAAGGTTTATCTCGCATCAAATAATTCCTTATATTGTGGAACAATTTCCCTTACATCTTGACCTCGTATTTCATCTAATTTATTTGTTATGTCTATGAATCCCTGTAAATGTTCTTTAGAATAATCTTCGGATTGCATAAACCTTATTGTGGAATCAAGTACTTGATAGAAATGTGCCTTTACATTATTTGAATAGTTACTACCTTTCATCCATTCTTTATATAATTCATAATGGTCTTCAATCTCATCTTTAAACATCTGGGGTAGAACTTTAATGTTATAGTACTTAGGTGAGTGACACATGTGTTGTGTAATGGTTGGTCTCATTCCATCAATAGGATTATATCTATCTAATCCACTCTCTTCTAACTTCCATTTCATAAATTCAGGCATATGATAAACATTATATGGTGTTACTGTAAATGTGAACCAACATTTAAGATTAATTTTTCTATTATCATTTAATCTTTTCATTTGTTCATATACAGATTCCCATTTAGCTGGGGTTCGTTGATAGTTAAACACATCACCATATCCATCAATGGATGCACCAACTCTTATTTGTTTAAATTGTTCCCATAACTTTAGGTACTTAGGAGTAACGTTTGTTAGGTTAGAGTTATATTCAATCTCTATATTATGTGATTTACCACCATCAACTAATAGTTGTAAACTCTTTTCATGTTCAGCAATAATTAATGGTTCACCTCCCACAATATAAATTTTCTTAGCTGTATGTGCATATTTCTCAAAGTTATCCCAATAGATTGGTGCATCTTTAAACCAATCATATTGGTCAGTAGTCCATTTGCCTGTTGAGGTTTGCTCAAGTTGTATACGAGTATGTGTGTCTTTATATGATGTTACCCTTCCATCTGTAAGTTTAATAAAGTCTGGGTACCACATATGAGAATCTGTTGGTCCACACATTCTGCATTTTAGATTACAGAAATTACCATAACGTATATCAATAAATTCTATAAGTTGTTTATCTACATCAACAGTTCCATCCTCCATTGTTATTGGAATAGCTGTATCTTTTTTTATTTCCCAATCCAAATTTTCATATTCACGACGAGATGGTATACCATTTATCTCTTCTTGTCTACAACGTTCGCATTCCTCATGCCACTCATCATTAAGCATAGCCTTCCTAACTGATTTAAGTATAGGTGCATTCCTTGCTTCATTAAAATCATGCTTGCCGGCATTATAAGTCTCACCATCTTCAGTCTTCATTATACCACGCTGCGGCGAATACGAATTAGTATTACAGCATATTCGCATATCGCCATTATTTCTAAGATTAATTGAGTTCCAAGGAAGTGGACAGAAGGTATCTTTTTTCATATAAATAAGTTTAAGTTAGTCAATATTATTATTTATATGCGTTACAAAACTATTGAAATTGAATTACCAAAGACAGGGAACATACTTTTATGGGTCTCTGGTGGACTTGATTCAGCTGCAGGTTTATACCTTATAGCTAAACACATCAAAGAAAATAAACTCAAAACCAAAATAATAGTTGCTACTTGGAAGAGAGACCAAAATGATAATCCTAAAGACCATAAGTATGACCTACCTAAGGATTGGAATGTTGTACATGCTAAAAAGGTTATGGCATGGGTTGAGAAAAAATTAAAATTAACTAAGACTCAAAAGTTTAAACATATTATTGTTAACACACCAATAAGAACCGGCCCAAGAATTCCAGGTGAAGAATGGCTAAAAATATATAATGAATATGAAAAAGAATATAAGTTAAAAGATACATTTGGATTTGTTACTAAAAATCCAGCTAGGTCTATTATGAAAGATAATGGTATGTGGACTAAGGATAGACCAGCTTATAGGGATAGTACTAAAAGACATCATAACTCTAAACCATTTCAAAACTATGACAAAAAATTTATATTTAGAATATTTGAAGAGCAAGGTTTAATAAAAGGCTTATATCCTTTAACAAGAAGTTGTGAAGGTCAAGCCGATGTTACTAAAGACTTTACTAAGCCATGCAAAAAATGTTGGTGGTGTAAAGAGAAAAAGTGGGCTTTTAACCGGTATTAATTACTAACGGAAAAGCTTCGTGGGGTGAATGATAATCTTGTAACCAAGATAGCTCTGGGAATATATTATCAAAGTCTAAGTCTCTTTCTTCCGCAACTCTATAACACCATTCAGCGGTCTCAGGTAATCTAACACTCCAATCTTCTGCGTTCATAAATGAGGCAATACCCTTAAGCCTATCTATTGTATAGTTATTAGACATAAAGGCTTCCTTATTTGGTGCGCCAGATAGTGCCCAGTTTTCTTCTAACCAAGGATAAAAGGCCTCATATTTTTCTGTAACAATCTTCTTAAAGTCCAGTGGTAATGCTTTACAGTTTAATTGTGGTGGCCAATAAGCTAAATGGTTATCAAACATCCCTCCACCTTGTGGCCATTTATTTAATAACTTCCAATCCTCTTGCATTTTCCATTTAACAAAATCTGGTATGTGCCATATATTTAATAATTGTATTGTAAAAGCTGTAGTTAATCTAAGATTGCCATGAGGATAATCATCCAATTCATGCATTTTTTTAGTTAGGTGGTCAAAGGTTGCTGGGTATCTTATATAGTATAACCTATCATGAGTAGCATCAATAGAGAAATGAAATATAACTTCTTTAAAATGGCTCCATAACTCGAATAACTCAGGCTCCCATTCCATTCCATTTGAGTTATATCTCACTTCAATCTCGCTTGCATAGCCATCATCAATAATTTGTTGTAGTAATTCATAATGTTCTTTCATTACAAGAGGTTCACCACCTGCCCAGTATAATTGTTTTAGCTTAGGAATTTGTTCATAGAGTTCATCAAAGAACATAGGGTTTTTCTTATGCCATGCATAACTACCACCTACAAAGGCTAACTTACCTGTCTCCTTTTCCCATCGCATTGTTTTCTCTAGATTTTCATTAACCAACTTAGGGTGTATCCTCTTATGTTCAACAATCCAACCAGACGAATCATTAGGTGAACACATAACACACGCTAATTGGCATTTAGAACCAAGGCGTAAATCAACATATCTTATTTGAGGTGGGACTTCACCAGTCTCTGGGTTATAACCTTCAAGTATAGATTCTAATCCAAGTTTATTAGTCCACTTAAGAGTTTCCCATTGGCGTTTAGACCTATGTCCAGCATCCTCTTCCTTATAACACTTAATACAACTCTTAGGTTTCTCACCTCGCATCATTGCCATACGTGTTCCTCTCATATAATTATTATTCCAAGCTTCAGCTAAGGATGTGTTAGCTAAATTAGCTGGCATACCATCATCATTTTTCAGAATGCCAATGTCTGATTCTATCTTATCTTGGGAGTCTGGGTTCTGAACACCAGACGCGTTGGCTGTACAGCATACACGCATATGTCCATTAGGTCTGGTTGAGAGATGTACCCAAGGTAGGGCGCAGAAAGTATCGCTTGTTTCCATAATCTATATTTATAACGGGCCCGAAGGCCCGTCATAGTTAACTAATAAGGAGTAGTTATTATTAGTTCAGTAAAGAACCTGCTGCATTATAAATCTCCACCCTACACTGTACTCCAGTAAGTCCATCTAAAGTATCAGCATC
>VMHT01076409.1_pt1 | contig 10205 bp, 8 predicted proteins | sample 4693611 | NCBI WGS metagenome assembly VMHT01 (sample SAMN12280063, study PRJNA550983) | marine metagenome | isolation source: seawater sampled from same location over 5 years 0.02-0.2 micron viral filtrate | place: USA: collected off the coast of southern California halfway between the port... ...
AATAATAAATTGTTGTTAGATCACTACTTAGATGGTGCGATTGAAGCAGAAGCATGGAGAGTTAAGGGTACAAACTTATCCTGAAATTTATCCTCCTATAACCATGGAGGAAATAGAAGACTTTCAAGTGAAAGTGCGTAATGTAGTTGAAAAAGGCTTGTTAGAAGACCCTAAAAGGCGACAATTTAAAGCAGTGGAGATCGAGAAAGCACTTTCACAAATCGCATAATATTAATTCTGATCTAGTAAGTGGACGAAAAATGGTATTTTGCTTAAAACATTTTTAATGGATTCTTCTGCTTCAATTATACTAGCGATTGCTATTATGGTTATTATGATGGGAATGGGACTTACCCTTACCCTAGCCGACTTTAAACGAGTAGCACAAAACCCAAAGCCGGTTCTTTTAGGCTTGACTAATCAAATTATCTTATTGCCTTTAGTTGCTTTAGGCCTAGTGTATCTTTTTGAACCGCCTGATTTTATAACGATAGGGATGATTTTGCTCGCGGCTTGTCCAGGGGGAACTTCTTCTAATTTAGTGACTCTTTTAGCCAAAGGAGATTTGGCACTTTCTGTAAGTATGACGGCGATCAATAGTGTGATTACTATTGTCACCATCCCGTTTTGGGTAGGCTATGCCTACACTACTTATTTAGCCGAAGCAGCGAATATGGCTTCTCCTACTGCTGATATTTTTAAAACTTTGATAGTTATATTAGCGATTCCGCTTAGTCTAGGAATGATGATAAAAAATAGAGCTCCCCAGTTTGCAGATAAGATGGAACGCCCTGTTCGTATCGCATCTTCTGTTTTTTTGGCGGTGGTGATCTTAGGTCTTTTAGCTAGAGAATTTGATTTGTTTAAACAGTATGTTGGGGATACTATAGCGATAGTTGTGGTTTTAAATGTGATGACTATGGGGCTGGGCTATGGCTTAGCCAAAGCTTTTGGTTTAAACCTCAAACAGGGCTTAACCATTGCGATTGAATCTGGGATTCAAAATGGTACCTTAACCATTAGTTTAGCGGTAATTACTTTAAATCAACCCGATTTTGCCATAGTTGCCGCGATTTATTCTTTAGTAATGTATGCTTTGTCAACTGTGCCGATTTACTTTGGGCTAAAAGCCTCAAAATAAAAAACCCCCAAATCACTTTGGGGGCAATGCAATCTAAATGTTAAAAGCATTATTCATTCACAGCCTTAAGGGTGCCCATGATTTTTTCTTCAAGTTCATCCATTAAATCTGGATTATCACTTAAGAGCGTTTTGACCGCATCACGACCTTGGCCTAATTTGGTGTCGCCATAGCTAAACCAAGAACCTGATTTTTTGATGATTTCATAGTTGACCCCCAAGTCAATGATCTCTCCGATTTTAGAGATACCTTCTCCGTACATAATATCGAATTCGGTAGTTTTAAAAGGTGGTGCTACTTTGTTTTTGACCACTTTCACACGGGTTTTGTTTCCTAGCACCTCTGCATCTGTGCTTTTAATTTGTGTCGATCGACGAATGTCTAATCGAACAGAAGCATAGAATTTTAAAGCATTTCCACCAGTAGTTGTTTCTGGGTTTCCAAACATTACCCCGATTTTTTCTCTCAACTGGTTAATGAAGAAGACGGTACAATTTGTTCGAGAAATTGATCCAGTAAGTTTACGCAAGGCTTGAGACATTAAACGGGCGTGAAGTCCCATTTTTGAATCTCCCATTTCTCCTTCAATTTCACTTTTAGGGGTCAATGCAGCAACAGAGTCAATCACGACAATATCAACAGCACCAGAGCGGATAAGATTATCAGCGATTTCGAGCGCTTGCTCTCCATGATCAGGTTGCGATATAATAAGTTCTGAAATATCTACCCCTAATTTTTCTGCATAAAAACGATCAAAGGCATGTTCTGCATCGATAAAGGCAGCAATCCCTCCTTGTTTTTGACATTCTGCGATAGCATGCAATGTCAAGGTTGTTTTTCCCGAAGATTCTGGACCATATATTTCAATGACACGCCCGCGAGGATATCCTCCTACGCCTAAAGCAATATCTAGTCCTATTGAGCCAGATGAAATGGCTTCTACTTCTTCTACCGCTTCGTCGCCCAGCTTCATTACTGAACCTTTACCGTAGGTTTTGTCGAGTTTGTCTAAAGTTAATTGGAGTGCCTTTAATTTGGCGGCTTTATCGTCGGCCATAATCGTTTCTTTTTCGTTTGAGCATAAAAATAAGACATTCTCTTGGTTGTTAAAACGCTCCTTATAAGAGGTTATGAACAACTTTGATTTTTTTTGTTGATGGCTGTTTTTTAATGCATTGTATTCTGCTTTTTTTCATCAACTTTATTCCCAATAATCAAAAACCAACACCTTTTCTGTGTGGGGAACAAAAAGGTCTACAAAAGCTTTGTGAATGGGATGAGGTAAATACAGTTCATCGCGATCTGCTTCATTTTCGAACCACATCGTTAAACTATGCGTGTAGCCTTGATTGAGGTTTTCTGGAGAAACATTTTCGCTCATTTTTAAATGATTGACTCCTTTAATCTCTTTTAAGGTCATCACTTCGCTTTCTATTTCAGCCAATTGTTCTGGGGTAGTTGATGCTTTGAATTGAATCAAAACAATATGTTGTAGTTTTTCTTTTTTTGTAGTGTTTTCCATCCTAATTGTGCTACTTGATAATGTCAACACTAACATTATCACTGTGCTTGATAAAATTGCTAACCGTCTCATGTGTTTTCTTTAAAGATAAACATTTAGACACATCGAATTCTTTCACTAGATTTAGAGCATGGAAAACAAACAACAAATTTTAGCGAAACGCCCCTTAGGCGTTCCAGATGAAGAAACCTGGACCTTTACCTCAACTCCGACTCGTGCATTAGAAGATGGAGAAATGCTGGTAGAACAACACTATATCTCTTTAGATCCCGCCATGCGTGGCTGGATGAACGAAAGCCGCTCTTATATTCCGCCGGTTCAAATTGGGGAAGTAATGCGTGCAGGGACAGTTGGAAAAGTTATTCAGACCCAAGGAAAAACCTTATTCAAAGAAGGAGACTATATCACCGGTTGGGGAGGGGTACAAACGCACCTTATTACTCGCGGAGAACAATACTATCAAGTGGATCCTAATCGCGCTCCTCTTCCTGCCTACATTGGAACCTTAGGGATGCCTGGCATGACAGCTTACTTTGGCATCCTTCAAGAAGGAGAAATCAAGGCAGGAGATACGGTTTTAGTATCTGGTGCTGCTGGAGCAGTAGGAAGTATTGTAGGACAAATCGCTAAAATCAAAGGCTGTACCGTTATTGGTATCGCTGGAGGAAAAGAAAAATGTGATTATGTCGTCAACGAGCTAGGCTTTGATGGAGCCATAGATTATAAAAACGAAAATGTCCTTTCTGGTATTAAGCAACATTGCCCAAAAGGGATTGATGTTTATTTTGATAATGTAGGGGGTGATATTTTAGATGCAGCACTTATTTTCTTGCGTAAAAACGCACGTGTTGTGATTTGCGGAGCCATTTCTCAATACAACGCAACTTCTGCTGTGGCTGGGCCAAAAAATTATTTATCTCTGTTGGTCAATCGCGCTTCCATGAAAGGAATGGTGGTTTTAGATTATGCACAAGATTATGGGATAGCAATGAAAGAAATGGCCGGCTGGATGCAAGAAGGAAAACTAAAAAGTAGAGAGGACATCTATGAAGGCATCGAAAACTTTAGAGAGACTTTCCTACGCCTGTTCTCGGGAGAAAAGAACGGAAAACTGGTCTTAAAGGTCAACTAGTTCATTCTTAGTAACTTGTTTACAACTTTATAAGGGCTAACTCCTATCAACGGGAGCTTAGCCCTATTTTTGTAGTATAAATCCTTTAAACGATTGTTATGGCGTTTGAACTTTTTATTTTACAGCTTTTTTTCTTGTTGATGGCAGGATTCATCTTATACATCAACCGAAATATGTTAGGAAAAACAAGCTCTTTCTCTCTCTTTTTTAAACGCAATAAGGCAGCTTAATTTCCGATAAGAAATAAGTCTGTTTGCCGTTTATTGACATAAGAGAAACCTTTGGGACCAAAATATCCCGCTTCTTCTAACATCACCCGTATATCTTTTTTCCAAGCATCGATATACACTTTAGTATTGAGTTCAATGGCATAGACTGTGTTTTCGTGTAAAGGCCAATCACCAGATCCCCGAACCCCTTCTTGTGCATCCCACATCCCAAAAGTAGTCCCTGCTGAATGCCCATAAGATCCTAAGGGATGGGTATAAATTTGTGGCCGATAGCCTGCTTTTTGTCCTTTGGCTAAGGCCAAAGCAAGGGTTTCATTTCCTGTTCTTCCCCGCTTAAATTCGTTGGTGAAAACATCTTGTACCTTATTGCCTTCGGCCAAAGCCTTGACAAGATAGTCAGGTGCAGCGGTCTCTCCTCTCTTCAACACATAAGCCAGTTCTTGACAATCAGTATTAAGCCCTAAATAAGTAATCCCAAAATCACAGTGCACCAAATCCCCCGGTTGAATTATATCGTATTTTGATTTTCCGTCAAAAGCATACAAATCACTGTTTTCGTTGCGTTGCACGTCAATGGTGGGATGAAACCAAGTTTTTAGGCCCATGGCCAAAACTTTCTCCCGCATCCACCACACTACATTCTCTGTTGTGGTGATTCCAGGGGTGATTACTTGGGTAGAAAAAGCTTCAGCAATGATGTTATGGGTGATTTCGACCAGTTGATTGTACACCACCATCTCTTGTGAGATCCTGCTCTCTATCCATGCAACAGCAAGGGGGGTTGCACTTACTAATCTTTTTGATAGTGGCTTTGGGAGCGCAGCGACCAACAAATCATAATCTGTCTTAGCCAGACCATCTGCAATCCCATAATGATCAGAAATATTGATCCCTATTTTAGCTGGATTCTTTTGTGTGAGATAATCTGCTAGGGCTTTCATTTGATCGGGTTCTTCTTCTTTTTTCCAAACCGATGGAATCAATTTTCCAAAAGGATAACGAGTGATGGCCGCTCGACCCACCTCGCCTGTTTTTGCGTCTTTTGTAAAGACCAAAATGGTTCTTCTGCGGGCATTTAGCCAAGTGGGAGGCAGCATGGTTTTGACCACCGGATCTTCGTTGTATTCACGGGCGATAATCACCCATGCATCAATATCGTGAGCTTGCATGAGTTGAGGTAACAACACCTCAAAACGCTCTTGTTGAATTTGCTCTATCGCCTTTGTTCGTTCTTTTAAAGCTAAGACCGATTGCGCAAAAAGGGAGCTCCCTCCCAACCATAAAAAAAGGAATAAAAATTTTCTCATATTAGTCTAAACTGGGTGGACCGGGTAGGATTCTAGGCTCATAGGTTTTATTCACCTTATTGTCTTTAAAATCTTTTTTGACCGCCTCGACCAACTTTGGGTTTTTATATAAATCTGCCATGGTCATGGCTAAGGCTTTTGAGGCATAGATCATTCCTTTATGACCTATTGACATTCCTGTACAAGCAACTACAGCCCAAGAGTGCCATGGGCCTCCTTTTGACGCTACTGTTGCCGACATTCGAATGGTGGGTACGACTTGACTTACATCACCCACATCTGTAGACCCGCCCTGCGCAGGTAAGGTTTCTCTTAAAGGATGTACTGTACCGTCAATGCCATTTTGTGGCTTTCCCGTTTCTTTTAGAATGGTATTCGCGTAAGCAACCTCTTCTTCTGTATAGATAATCTTCCCTAGGCTTTCAAGGTTTTTCTGCATGGCTTCGGCTCCTGTTCTATTGACTTGAATCTCATAAATCCCAGAGATCAGTTTTACTTCATGCGTAGTTCCTGTCATCAAGGCTGCGCCTTCTGCAATTTTTAAGGCACGTTCGTATAAAACATCTACTTTTTCACGATTGTTTTCGCGTAATCGGGTCCATATTTGCGCAAAGTCGGGTACCACATTAACTACATCTCCCGCTTTTTCAATTTGATAGTGAATTCTTGAAGTTGGTAAAATATGCTCGCGGTAATAATTCAAGCCAGTGGTGTATAATTCCATCGCGTCAACTGCACTTGTTCCATTCCAAGGATCTGAAGAAGCGTGAGAAGAACTACCATAAAACTTCACGCGAAAATCAACTAAAGCTTTACTGCTCTGGGTTCCTGCTTCGATCGAAGCCCCAGGATGCCAATCCATACAAACGTCAAGTTGATCAAAGACGCCGGCACGGGCCATCCATACTTTTGCAAAGATGGTTTCTTCGGCTGGGGTACCATAAAAGATAACGGTTCCTTTGATATTTCCTTTTTCGATTTGTTCTTTGATGGCGACGGCTGCCCCCAGGCTTGCCGTGCCAAAGAGATTGTGACCACAACCGTGACCAGCTCCTCCTTCTACACGTGCCTCTCTTGTAGGTTGACGCTTTTGAGAAATCCCCGCATTTGCGTCAAATTCTCCTAAAATTCCGATAACTGGACTTCCTGAGCCATATTTAGCCATAAATGCAGTGGGAATATCTGCAACATTTTCGGTGACTTCAAAACCATTTGCGCGGGCATAATCTTTTAATTGTTTAGCCGATTTGTATTCTACTAGAGAGGTTTCTGCCGCCTCCCAAATCGCGTCACTGGTTTCAATTAATTTGTCTTTTTGCATTTCTACAGAAGACTGAATTTCTTTTTTAATGGTTTTTAGATTTTGGGCTGAAACATTGATTATCAGCAGTAATGCTGCAGTAAAAAAAAGTGTAAAACGTAGATTTTTCATGATGATTGATTTAACAATTCCTCCTAAAAGTACAATTTTAATTTTTTGTACTTTGGAGTTTAAAACCAAAATTATGTCAATGATTATTCGTCGTGATGCCCCTATTTTAATTCTTCTTCTCACTTTTCTTTTTATACAACCTCTACAGGGGCAACGCAAAAAGAAAAAAGCAGATCAGAAGGCTTTTAGCCCAGAATTGTATAGTTCTTTAGAATATAGAGAAATTGGTCCATTTAGAGGAGGGCGTGCTGCAGCAGTGACAGGTGTTCCCGGACAACCTAAGCTCTTTTACTTTGGCGCAACCGGAGGGGGCGTCTGGAAAACAGAAGACGGGGGAATCACCTATAAGAATATTTCCGACGGCTATTTTGGTGGGAGTATTGGCGCCATCGCAGTCGCAAAAAGTGATCCTAATGTTATCTATGTGGGGGGTGGAGAAGTTACCGTTCGCGGGAATGTGTCTTCTGGCTATGGCATGTGGAAGTCTGTAGATGCCGGGAAAACCTGGACCTCAATCGGTTTGCCTCAATCCCGTCATATCCCTCGTATTGTAATCGATCCACAAAACCCAGAGATTGTCTATGCAGCAGTTTTAGGCAACATCTATAAACCCACTCAAGAACGGGGGGTATATAAAAGTATCAATGGTGGAAAGACTTGGAAAAAAGTCTTGTTTGCGAACAGCCTCTCTGGCGCAGTAGAATTAGTGATGGACCCATCTAATCCTCGCAATCTCTATGCGGCTACTTGGCGTTTACAACGCACACCTTACAGTCTAAGCAGTGGAGGAGAAGGCTCTGCCTTATGGAAAAGTACCGACCGTGGCGCGAGCTGGACAGAGATTAGTAAACATGATGGCTTCGCCAAAGGGACCTTAGGCATTATTGGAGTAACCGTTTCACCCATCAATGCAGATCGCGTGTGGGCGATAGTAGAAAACAAAGACAAAGGTGGTGTTTACCGTTCAGACGATGGAGGAAAAAACTGGGAACACGTCAACGATAGTCGCGCTTTAAGACAACGCGCTTGGTATTACACTAAGATTTATGCCGATACCCAAGATGTCAATGGCGTCTATGTTATGAATGTCGCCTATCATCACTCAACCGATGGCGGAAAAACATTTGTAGCACAGCGTGCACCACATGGCGATCACCACGATTTATGGATCGCTCCAGAAGACAACCAACGCATGATTATAGGAGACGATGGGGGCGCCCAAGTCTCTTATGACGGTGGAAAAACATGGAGTACTTATTACAACCAACCCACCGCTCAATTCTATCGCGTAACCACAGACAACGCCTTTCCATACCGCATTTATGTGGCCCAGCAAGACAATTCAACCATTCGGGTAAAACACCGCAGTTTTGGTAGAAGCATAGGAGAAGACGATTGGGAATCAACCGCAGGGGGAGAATCGGCGCATATTGCGATTGACCCCACAAATAACGAGATTGTTTATGGTGGAAGTTATGGTGGTTTTTTAACACGTGTCAACCACGAAAAAGAAACCGTAAGAGGAATTAACGTTTGGCCAGACAACCCCATGGGCTATGGTGCCGAAGGAATGAAATACCGCTTTCAATGGAATTTCCCTATTATCTTTAGCAAGCACAACCCTAATCGTTTGTACACCTTTTCTAACCATGTGCACGTCACTGAAAATGAAGGACAAAGCTGGAACATTATCAGTCCAGACCTCACTCGTAATGATCCAGATAAATTAAAATCTTCTGGGGGACCCATAACCCAAGATAATACCGGAGTAGAATACTATTGTACCATATTTGCTGCAGACGAGTCCCCGCTTCAAGAAGGGCTCTTGTGGGTAGGAAGCGACGACGGTTTAATTCACTTGACGAAAGACGGAGGTAAAAACTGGAGGAATGTAACCCCTAAGGGAATGCCAGCGTGGATGATGATTAACAGCATCGAACCCTCGCCATTTGAGGCAGGAACATGTTATGTCGCGGGAACCCTTTATAAAATGGGAGACTTTAGCCCTTACTTGTACAAAACAACAGATTATGGAGCTACTTGGACCCAAATCAATAAAGGCATCAACAAAGAACACTTTACCCGGGTTTTAAGAGCAGACCCCGCTAAGAAAGGCTTGCTCTATGCAGGGACAGAAACGGGGATGTATATTTCTTTTAACGATGGAAAATCATGGGAAGCATTTCAACAAAACCTTCCTATAGTTCCCATTACAGATTTAACGATTAAAGAGAATAGTTTGATTGTTGCTACACAGGGAAGAAGTCTGTGGATCTTAGATGATTTAACCGTATTACACCAATTACAAAAGAATGAAAACAGTCCAAAACTCTATACTCCTAAAGACGTTTATCGCGTTGCAGGTCGTGGAGGGCGCAGCTCATTAACCGAAGGGACAAACCTTCCTAACGGGGCAATTGTACATTATTATCTTCCAGAGTTTGATGAAAAAACAGATAGTCTAGCCATAAGTTTTCACGATACAAATGGCGATGAAATAAAGCGCTTTTCAAATCACGACAAGAAGAACAAATTAACGGCTAAAGTTGGTGGAAATCAATTGGTTTGGAACATGCGATACAAAGGAGCAGAACGTTTAAAAGGCATGATTTTATGGGGCGCTTCTTTAGCAGGAGCAAAAGCGGTTCCTGGAATCTATCAAGTGCAACTACACCTTAATGGAGAAACGCTTTCGCAAGATTTTGAGATCCTCTCAAATCCTTTGGCAGAAGCTACAGTAGCCCAAATGCAAGAACAGTTTGATTTTGTGAATGGTGTTAATCAAACGATTGATAAGGCACATCAAGCCATTAAAAAAATAAGAGCAGTCAATAAAAAGCTAAAAGAGTTTCAAAGCAATTTTGCAGAAGACAATACAACAGTAGAATTGCGTTCTCAAGCAAAAGCATTAGCAGCAGCTTTATCTAAGGTTGAAAAGGCCTTATATCAAACGCAAAATCGCTCGAATCAAGATCCCTTGAATTTCCCTATTCGCTTAACGAATAAATTAGGCCATATTAACAACTTGGTTTTAATCAATGACTTTCCGCCCACAGCACAAGACATTGCTGTAAGAGATCAATTGACGAAGGCCATAGAGGAACAATTAGCCACTTATACCTCCTTGATGGAAAAAGAGGTTGCTGCTTTTAATACAGCCTTTAAAGAAAAGGCATTGGATTATTTAGTTCAGTAAGAAATCACCCTCGCAAAGCGAAGGTTTTTTAGGGTTCTATTTCAAGTAAAATCTCATTTCTGCGATTGTAAAACTTATAGGGCGCATCATAGGAAAGGATTAAAGCTTGCCCGACAATCTTTTTCCCCGCTTGTGATAAAATGGCTTTTAATTGTTGGGTGTATTGATGCACTTTTTCAGCATTGGAATATCCTCCATAACGTATTGCGGCAAAGTACCCTGCTTTAGATTGATAAACGGCTACT
>VMHT01064501.1_pt1 | contig 10204 bp, 5 predicted proteins | sample 4693611 | NCBI WGS metagenome assembly VMHT01 (sample SAMN12280063, study PRJNA550983) | marine metagenome | isolation source: seawater sampled from same location over 5 years 0.02-0.2 micron viral filtrate | place: USA: collected off the coast of southern California halfway between the port... ...
TAGGTGTTTGCCGTTGAAACACACCACCACCACCACCACCACCACCACCACCACCACCACCACCACCACCACCACCACCCTCAACACTCACATTCATTCCGATTGGTGCTGATGCTGATGTTTGGTTGGCTGGAGTGGCTGCGAGGGGTGGTGATGTTCGTACAGAGGGTGCTGTGGGTGCAGGAGCAGGAGCAGGTGTAGGTGCAAATGTAGGTGCTACTCCACCTAACCCCTGTCGTCCTCTATTAAACCTCTCTCTCCGGCGGTCGCTTCCGATCTCTTGAGTCGCACTTGCCCTGTCATCCGTCTTTTGGTTTATTATTCCATCTTTAACACGGTCCCTACTTTCCTTCGTTTGACTTCCTCCGCCGCCTGTACCTGCTGCACTCATCACTTTTTCAACAGCAGCGTGTTCTCGTCTACCCTTCATAAATTTCCCCTGTCGATTTTCCCTCAACATCTCCTGACTCGTCGTTGCCCTGTCCGTCGTCTTTTGGACTCTTCCATCTTTAACACTGGTCCTACCCGTTGGTCTATTTCTTTGGGCTCTATCTGCCATCACTTCATCATCTTGTGTGGGAAGTTCTGTTGGTCGTGGACTATTTGGAAGAGGTACTTGTGCTGCTTGTACTGCTGTCATATCATCTCTCACCTCTTCTTCTACCTGCTCTTGTACCTGTTCTTCCACTACCCGTCGGTTAATTACGACACGCCCAAATCTCACACTCCCCTCTGTAGCATCCTTTCTTACCCTCTCTTCATTTATTTCTTCTTTTTCTTCTTCTTCTTCTACATTATGTTGAGTATTATCTGTGCGTGGCGTTGCCGTTGGTTCACCTCCCGGCGGTCTCCTCGCATTTGGATTAGTGTGCATCCTTTCTATTTTTCGTGGCCGTGTCGGTGGCTGTGGCTGTGGTGTTTCTTCTGTTTCTTCTGTTTCTTCTGTTTCTTTTGGTTCTTCTGTTTCTTCTGTTACATTTGGGGCAAAATCTCTCTCTTTCTTCTCCCTGTTATCTTTCACTAACCTTTTCTCTTTCTTCTTCTTGCTCTCTTTCGATTTCTGTCTCTTTTCTTTCATACGCTCCTCTACCCTCTCTCTCCTCTTCTCCCGCATCCTCTTTGACACATCTGGATCTTTGGCCCTCCCAGTGGCATTCTGTTTCCCCCCTTTAACCTTTTTACCTTTCTCACCTTTCTCACCCATCTCCACATCACTTTCCTCCTGTCTATCCGCATCAGCCATTTCCGCATTCTCATCCATCTCCTTCCACTCCTCTCTCTCTCTAACTCTCTCATCCGACTCCGAATCCGAAGCCGAATAATCATCCAACGGAGCATCTTCATCCATCCTATCGATAAAAGGCATCATCTCATTCGCGCCTTCGAAACCAATGTATCTCGTTCTGAATTTAGTGTACAGATCAGGGCGACGTGTGACCATAAAATCAACGAAGTTCTTCCCACCTTTCCACTTGCCCACCACCACATCCTTAGTTACTTGTCCTCCGTCCATTACCTCGGGGAAGAATATCTTCTCTTTACTAAACTCTTTCAACACAGCAAAATTCGCTTTTGAGTAAGTATTGGTAGCATTCACGTCTTTTGAAAACAAGTTAATCAATTTCTTCACCCTCTCTTTGTAGGCACCCACGTGCGCTTGCATCGTGTGCTCATTGTAGTCCTGGGGATCAGTTATTGCACTTTCCAAAAGCCCGTATGCATTTTGCAACTCATCGATTTTCTTTTGCAGATTGTATGTTAACATTTTGTTTTTTTTTTTTTCGGTTACAGACAGGAAAACAAAAAAAAATAGTTTAAGCAACTCTTCTTCTTCTTCTTGAGCAGTTAGATTAGGATTATGCCACTTGTCTTACCGTTAATCGTGAATAATGATTAGTTGAGTATGATAGAATGCGTAGTACATCACCATCACCATTATTTTGGTACATATGAAAGCTGACTACAGAGTTCGGTGTCAACGTTTTAATATAACACGAGGTCGTGTATCTTGTATAATCATTCGTAGTGCCTTCCCCAGGACTCGGGCGGCGATCTGCTCCAAATTTCTCATTCGGATAATCAGAACAAACAATAAACGCTTCTCTCACACCACTATCATGAGGAACATCTGTATCTGGTGCGAAAGAAACATCTGCTGTCACTTCATATACACCTTCATTTTGACATGTAATATCACCATCATTTGAATAGGTGATAGAGTTATCAGTACTTTGATGTTCTATAACATTGAACGACACTTTCACTGTTGTATGGTTGTCAATGTCTTGTACATTAGTTTTCTTCAACAGTAGAATAGGATTAAATGAAGAACCACCACCACCACTGCTTTGAAGATCTGCCACTTGTGTTTGGAGAGTCTCGATTTCCGGTTCTACGTACGCATTCAGGTGGCCGTACACCGAATCCAACACAGCTTGTACATCATTCTCGGTCGCCAAGTCTGCATGGTCTGCCAAATCACTACTTGAAATCTGGCTGTTGTTTAGATATAATTTTGCTCTCTCAGCCCCAGAACTGACGACATTCAGCCCGAAATCACCAGACTGCGATACGATGTCGAATGTGGTACCTCCTTGGGTCAAGATGTTTGGGTTGCGACATTCCAATTTCACATCGTATGTGTCATTTGTGCTATTCTCAGTCTTGAAGAATCCGCTAAAGGCATGTAGATTGTCTTCCGGATTTTGAAGAGTTGATGTACCCAATGAATTGCTTATCGATTGGTCGATCTGTGAAGTGGCTGTTGATAGCTTTGAATCAATAAGCGCATCGATATCTGCCTGAAGCATAATAAATTCACCATCTGACAAGTCTGATTTGCTTACCTGTTGGCCATTGATTAATATTTTTGGTTTTAGAGACTCATCTCCCGTAATATTAAAATCTAATTGTGTATCATTATTCGACGAAGATCCTATACCCTGAACGATGAATTGTTTCAAATTATCGTCATACAGAGTACGTACTTTAAAATCTTCATTTTGGGAATTCTTGTAATCGACATATGGGTATGTAGATAGTAGTTCCATTGAACCCGATTTGTGCAACAAAATATGGGCAGTACCATCTTCTGTAATAATAGCTGACTCATTTTTTTTAACAATATTATCTACAGTACTTGGAGTAAATTTTTCTAACGTAAGAGTTTGGTCTGGTATTATGTCTGGTAGCTCATTTAGCCAATCCTGCGGTGGGTTGTCTTGTAACATGGCTTGTTGTAGCGCCGCTTCGACATCCGGTGGAAACATACTCACCGATAATTCACCGGCCATGTCTGTGAAATTTAGAGGTGTGTTATTCAACAATATCTTGGGACGTTCCGCACCATCTACACTGCCAATATTAAATTTGAAAGCGGCGACTCCCTCCGCATCGATATTAAACTGATGTGTGTTTGCTTGGTACATCATGCGAACGTCTCGGTCCTCTGATTCGTCTGTCTGAAAGTCTATATGAGGCTGGCTGCTATGGCGCAATTTTAGACTACCTGTACGAACATGTGTTTTGTCTGTGGTACCGACCTGTATATCATATTGAAACGTGATGTCTTCCTCATTTTTCATAGCTACTTGTTCTGACAATCGGTCATTGCTAAGGGTACCTGATGTGATATTGGATGCATTGTTGTCGATTCCAAACGGTACAGCATCATTTAACACATACTTATGACTACCATCTACATTCAATATATGTTTACCTTCTGGGATTATGAGACTGGAGTTTATGTATTGGGTGCCAGTTGAGCTTTTCGTGATAAAGTCATCAGTATGAAGCATATATTTCTGCGTACCGTTTGAATTTAAGATTTGTCTCTCTGTGTTCATGATGATAGTGGAGTTGATAAATTGGTTGTCAGTGGTGCTTTGCTTGAACAAGTCATAGTCGTTTGCTAAATCTCCGGAATTGATTTTTGACCCCCCTATTTGGTATTGGGGACGTTGTTCGTTAGCACTATTCGTCCATAAGTTGCAACACAGAATCTTATTGTTGTTAGCAGGGTGTCCGATTAATAGTTTGTCCTGCGTACTGGTGCTGACTTTACCCAACCGCACAGTGTAGTCATCGTCGTCAGTGTGCTTCAGCTGTATGCTATCACCTGCGATAGGGTTGTCTATTTGTAAAGCGCCATTGATAGTTTGTATACTGGTGTCTCCAGCGTTTTTTACCACGACGTGATTCAGATTTACATCGTCACCGCCCACACCATTCAAATTCACCACAGTGCAGTTCTGGAAATCGACTGTATTATTTGAATCGAACGCCACATCGGTGTGATACTTCAACGACCCGTCAGTTTCAACAGTAGCCACAACATTCCCGTTGAGGTCTTGGTGTGTGTTTGCTTGTACCGTATCTGTCTGTACGGTGCCCGGGACTTTAAACACGGCACCGTTGGTATTGAACACAAAGTCCACCCCATCGTGGTTGGTGCTCGTTACGTAAACCTCATCAGCGTCGAGGTTAAATCTGTGCTTGGCAATGCTCGGCAGTGTGGACATGTTTTTATTCCTTAGCAATATATTAATATGACTGAACAAACAAAAATAGCCGAGATCGAGACAGCGTTATGCCAGCTCAAAAAAATCAAGCGTAAAATGTATTGTTCTGAGTACTATCAGCAGAACCGGGAACGTATACTGGAACAAGCCAGGTGTAAACACACTTTAACAAGTGCAGGTGGAAGTGGAAGTGCAGGTGACAAAAATGTATTTAAAATTGAAAAGAAAGAGGTGTTGATCACTTTCGATTGATTGATTGATTAAGAGCTGACAGATACCACCATGCGACCAGATGATGGGTCAGTGGAGATGAGCTTTTGGGCACAGAGCATTACATGGGCGCGATGCGTAACAGCAGTTGTCGCCTTGCAAGTGATGACGATTTCTGGGTTCCCGAGTTCTCTCAGAGACAGTGAGCCGGTGTTGGCCACTGCTGAATCGTGTACCATAGCAAGGGGGATACGCACGACGTTTTCTGTTTTAGATGTATTGTGAGTGGAAGACGAGTAGAGCTTTGCCTCGCCACCCCAGTAGTTGCCTCCAGAGGTAGACTTGTAGGCGAAAAGATCCATCACCTGGGGCGAGAGCTCGCAAATACACTGGCCTGAGCATACTAATTTCACAGACTCGATCAGATCAAGAGGAACGCCACGGCTCGCAATGTCAAGAGATTGGACTGTCATAGTGTCCATGGGTTTCTCACAAAAAACATAGATGTCACTCACACAACTACTGTCGGTGATGGGGATACGAACGGTCGTCGAAGAGGTTGCACTCGGGGTGAAATCCTTGGGGTTCTCATCAATGTAATCGTATGCGTAAGTGGTGAGGGGGGCACTGTAGTTCGACTCCACGGTAGAGTCGGTAAGCTCACGGGTCAGTGTACGGTACTCGCAGTGGAGCTTGGGGTTAGTACACGTCATCTCAGTGAGTTGTACTGTGTGTACAGGTGCTGGGGTGCCTTTGGGAGTCGTCAGAGCACCGACCTTCAAGTCACCGAACCGAACTGATACACGCAACGGTTCCACGAATGAACTGTCAATAGACGTTGATACGTTCTCGAAGAAAGAAAAGAGTAATGGCAGTCGAAATTTGCCTGTTATATGGTTGGTTGCATGAACGAAATCTCCTTCGGCACCACACAGAGCGTTGGTAGCAATCATCAATCGAGCATCATTGGACAGGTTTTTGAGAAGCGCGTAGTAATCTTTGCCGGACAGACGTGCAAGACGGCGGCTTGACGAGTGGAACTCGATGGAGTCAATAATGCGCGGGAACAATTGGGTGCAGTTCTTCGGACCGGCGAATCCGTCATTACCGGGAGTTGCTACGACGGGTGGGACTGTGACATCACACTCGAACACACAGCCCATTAGATAACCGTACCTCTGGAGTTCGAACTGAATAGAGCTCGAGCTATTGATACTGCTTGTACCCACAGGGTCATGTGATAACCACTGGACTGCATTGGAAGGCATCTGCTTCTCGATGGTGTAGTCGAAAGGATTGTTGATGCTGCCGTCTGCGGCTGCGAGAGTGGTTTTGAGTGCGGAACTTTCTGCTGAGAGATGTTGGATGTCCATGTTTTATTAGGTTATGTACTTGATGAACGGTTTGTGTGATATAGGAAATATAAAAAAAATATATTTAACTAAACATACACATCAGCCGTCTTTGAACAGCATGATTTTGTTTTGAATGTCTTCACCATCTCTGTACAGGTAGAATCCGATGATCTCAGGAGGAATTACGGAAGGAGGAACAGCAGCAGCAGCAGGAGGAAGAGCATCAGCATCGGCAGTAGCAGCAGGAGGAGCAGGAGCAGGAGGAAGAGCATCAGCATCGGCAGGAGCAGTAGCAGCAGTAGCAGCAGCAGCAGCAGTAGACGGCTTATCGATTCGGTTAAAATCCATCTCTCTAACATGACTCTGTAATTGTTGGCCAAAAAGGTCCTGAGCTTCTTCATGAGACACTTCCAAAACCTCAAGGTCTTCGGGTAACACATCTTGCAAATAGACTTTGTAGGTAGCCATTGTGTGCTGCGTGTACATGTTTCGAATTTTGGCATACTCTTGGGAGATGGCGCTTGGTGTGAGTATGGCGGCCAGCATCACTTCGGGTACAACGGTACTCAACATACTTTTCAATACGAAGCCGCTCAACTGTGACCTACCCGCTTCGAACAGCTGGTTCATGTAATCCATGTCTCGCATGTAATCACCGTATGGGTACAATTGATAACCAGACGTCGAAAGGATGATGGACTTTCCAACGTGAACCATACCGAGAACCTTCGGCGGGAGGAAAGTGATCGGATCGCTTTCATTACACACACGCAGAATGTTTTCACGCATGAGCGCGTCAAACACTTCCGTGTGATAGAGGATACGGGGTGCTCCAAACAACACATTTAGTTCCACCCTATTCGCATGACCCGTCGATAAGAGGAGCAAGTGGATGATGAGGGCCCCTGCACACCCCAATGAGTGGCCAGCAATGATCAACTGTTTGTTTGTGGTGGACAGCAATTGGGTCAGATCTGCATACACAGCAGCGTGAACGTCTTTAGCAAAATCCAAAAAACCCCTCGAGGTAGCACCGTCGTATGCTTCATTTATTGGGAAGTATTCACCGATGTTTGTTTTGGTCAGATTCATGTCACGGTAGAAGTCGATCATGTCGTGACTCCCTCGAATAGTCAATACGAGATGGTCCCCACCATCCACAATGCGCGCAAGAGGAGATCCGGTGGTGGGGCTGTCGTAGAGGGTGTGGCTTTCTTGGGAATCAGAGGTGTACGTATCCGCGACCAGTTCACTCAAATAAACGAGTTCGTTTTTGTCAGTATCCCATGATGTGGGTTCTTTGGAAAAGGGATAGGGAACCTTCAGGTCTGTTACTGGTTCTGATGGTGGTTCTGAGGATGGTTCTGATGGTGGTTCTGATGATGGTTCTGATGATTGTTCTTCATTATGCTCTACTGCTTGGTCAAATTCATCTTGTAAACTTGGTTCATCGCGTATCTCTCTCTCGGGGGTTGACATGTTGTTGTATACTGCTTATTGATATTTATTATTATTGTTACAGATGTGATTTACTTTTAGTGAAAAAAGAGTGACTATTTAGTAGGCACTTAGTAACTTGTCAAACGCACCTCTGATCGGCAGATTACGATACGGACATAGGAGACTTGTTATGATAGGGTTAAAATAGTGAATTAGTAACTGAAAAACTCAACTTTCTATTGAAATGCGATGTAAGTGAAGTGAAAACACAAAACCACTTGCAACGGTTTTAAGAATAAATTTGGTTTTTTAAAAATATACTACTATTTTGGGTGTTGAAAAGGGTGGGTGATCGACAGGTTGCTATGTTCGTATCGTGTCTATCCCGATCAGAGGGTGCGTTTGGGAATTCACTATTTTGGTTGTTTTTAGTTGATAGGAGATTTCTTTTTAGTGTGTTTGATAGGATAGGATTTGAACTACGGGTTTTTTCGAAGAACGAGGGAAGTAGAACCATTTTTGTGCTTGACAACACGGGAGATGTACTTACCATATTCTTTCACAAACATCTCACATACTTCCTTCTCTTCTTCGGCACTCCTGTATCCAAAACCACCTTCATTTGTTTTTGGATTATAGGCGGTACAAAATGCATGATGATTGTATCTTAATACTTTACCATCAAGTTTGTAATATTCGATTGTGCGTTGAAAATCCATTTTGTGATGAGTAAAATCCGTGCGTATCATAATTTTTTTATTGTACATGAATGTCAATGGGTCGTGAATGAAACGTAAATCGGTTGTGATGGGTTGTTGTTGTGACATGGTCAGTGGGTGGTCAGTCGGGTAGAATCCTCCTAAATTGCATTCATGAGTGCGCATCGAATTGAACATCTGTTGAAACAGCACATGGGCATTGGACACATTGATTCGTTTTGTACTTGGGGGTTCAACATACAGCAGCCGTGTCAAATCATCGTGCATGACTACTATGGGTTTGTCCACTGGGTAGTAGTTGCTGATGAAGTTCATTGTATTCAACAGACCACTTGGTGTGCGAAGCTGTTGCAACTCGGGTGTGCGTTGTTCATATTCTTCGGCGTCTTCGTCACTTTGAATCAACAACAATACCTTTGCTTCTAAATTGTACGGTTTGATTATGCGACTGTATGTCTTTTTGTAAAATGTATTTGCACGTTTGTACGTCGGTATCACAATAGTGTAATCTATATCATTTTTAACTGGCGGAGCTTCTACCAGCAATTCCCCACCTGCTGTGTAAGAGCCCAGAGCCGTGAGTGAAGCGTGCCCTATGTTGCATTTGTCGGTGTGCCACTCGCACTGAGAATTCTTTGCAATGATGCAGGCGTGGTATATCCCAACCTCTCCAAAGATGTGTGGATACAACGCGTTGATGTATTGGTTGAAAGCATGATACAACTTGCCGTATTTGGTATTGTTTTGATTGTATGATTTCCTCGTGTACATACCCAACGCTTCCCTCTCTTCCCTGCTCTTTCTGCTGGCCGTGACACCGAAGGAGATGACCTGTGTGTCGTTCGTTCCATACTTGCTGTGGGTATGTGTCTTGGTCTGAGCACTGCACCTGTCTTTGGGGAACTTGGTGTCAGACAACAAACACAGGAGCTCTTTCCTGTACTGTTCAACCAGTATGTCATCCTTGACTCTCAAATACGATGTTTCTACAGGGGGCTGTGCTTTGATAGCACACGACCGCTCACACACATCACTTCCCGCATAGTTCAAATCTTTGTTGAAGAGCACAATACAGTATCGGTCTCCTGTGTGGGGGGTATTTTTGTGATGGAGTGTACTGGTCTCTGCTCTGATGAGTTTGTGTTTGATGTCGTATGTGATGTGTGGAAACTTCATTTACATTGGTCTGGTATAAAAATATTTATTTAGTCAAAAAAAGGTATCTATTTAGTAGGCACTTAGTAAGTTTCCAAAAACACCTCTGATCGACAGATTACGATACAGACATAGGAGACTTGTGATGATAGGGTTAAAATAGTGAATTAGTAACTGAAAAACTCAACTTTCTATGAAAAAGCGATGTAAGTGAAGTTCAAAACACAAACCACTTGCATCGGTTTTCAGAATAAATCTCAGTTTTAAAATTTACTAACTATTTTACTATTTTGTCTTCTCGTGTCCATTTTCAATTCCAACAGCCCATACGCAGCATCCACTTCATCGCTCTTCATCATACTAACAGGCGTATTCAGTACGGCAAATGTGGTCAATAACATGGCGAAGCTTTGTACGTGACTGGTCTTACGGCGTTTGGTTGGTCGCTGGGTAGTCGTGTAGGGCATTTGTGTTGGACTGTGATTTGCTGAATGGGTGACTGGTGATTTGCGATTGCACTTTTTTTATAATATAAAATGTTTTTTATTTTACTTATTATTTTTAACACATCATCAGCTCAGTCTGGTCTCTCATAAATCAAAATCATTTTTCACATCAATTTGAGCATAGGCAATATGACCGTTAAAACCAATAATATATTATTACTGCCCACTTCTGTCACATACGTGATACGTGATACAGATACAGAAATGGGGTGCTATTTAGTAACTGACTGAAAGAGGGCTTGGTCGACAGGTAACGATACGTACATGGGGGATTTGTGATGATAGAGTAAAATAGTGAA
>VMHT01055949.1_pt1 | contig 10203 bp, 14 predicted proteins | sample 4693611 | NCBI WGS metagenome assembly VMHT01 (sample SAMN12280063, study PRJNA550983) | marine metagenome | isolation source: seawater sampled from same location over 5 years 0.02-0.2 micron viral filtrate | place: USA: collected off the coast of southern California halfway between the port... ...
CTAAAATAGACAGCGCCCCTGGTGGTGGTAATTGGAGTTCAAGTAGTGCTGAAGGAAAAAAATCAAGAAAGTTAAAAGATGCTCAAGGTAAACTTAGAGACAAAATTGATACTTATACTAAAAAGTTAAAAAAACTTAAATAATGACAACTTCAGAATTAAGAGATAAAATTAGATCACTAGTCCCACTTGTTTATAAAAATAAACAGAAAGCTGAAGTTGCAGCAGTGGAGTATGATGAGCTAACCAAATTCCCCGAATTAAAGCGCGTTATAATTAGTTTATTAACGTCTGACTTTGATTCATTCCTAGCTTCCATAGACTGGGTTGCTCCTAGACCTACCACGTTTAGAATCAATTTAAAAAACGGACAGGAATTTTACCTTATATATAATGGTAGAAGTTGGATTGCGCAAGTTGAAGGAAAAAAATACTACCTTTTAAATCTTCCTGAAGAACAGCGTGCAGCTGAAAGCATAGCTCGTATATTAAGATATGGAGAAAAAGTTGAAGCTGGAGAAGGTGGGGGTAGTGATAATGGAGATGATATAGAAGGTTTTGGTGATGATGGAGGAGAAGACGAAGTTGAAGATACAACTGCTTAAATTATGGAATTGAATTGGGAACATAATAAATATATCTTAGGTATTGATATAATCTCTTTAGGGGAGAATAAATATCCTAACCCTACTTTATCCCATTTAATAGAGGAACAACAACAACTATATGAAACTTTTTTAGATACTGTTGTAGATTTTGCAAAAGATAAAATTTCTCAAACTGTTGATAAAATCAAGGATTGGAAAGATGCTGCCGTAGTATTTGCTAAAGTATTATCTAATGGTGAACTTCTAAATGATTTCCTTCAACCCTTAGGGCGTAGAGTAAGTTCTTTAATTAAAAAAGTTGGAGAATTTTTAAAGAAAATAAATTTAGATTCATTATTTAAGGGAATTGTAAATATTTACAACAAATCAGAGAAGTTAAAGGGTTGGAAAAAATTATTAGTTTATTTATCTTTAGGGGGTATACTTTTCTACCTTATTGAAAAAATTAAAAACTTTTCTAAAGATAAGATTGCAAAATTTATTACTGATTTTTTATCTGAAAACTTCCTTGAAAGTGTATTAGATAAAATAACAGATTGGAAATCTTATATGGGGTGGTTAAGTCCTATAATTGGAGGGGTTTCTACTTTATATGAATTTTTAAAAGAATTACTAATTAAATTCTCAGATGCTTTAAAAAGTAATAGTAAATGGTCTACTAAATTGATAAAAGAAAATAAAAAAACTATGAAATTATCAGAATTAAAATCTTTAATAAAAGAAGAATATAAAATTAAAGAAGAAGAAACTCCACCTCAAGAAGATGTAAATTCAATTTCAAAGTTAGGAGACAAATTTATTCAAACTGGTAGAAATGCTAAACAAGGTAAATTAAAAGGTATTGATAAGGCTGAAATTGAACAGTTGAGTATTCTTTTAGATAAAATTCTAAAAAAATCTCAAAATAGTAGTTCTAATGCTATTATAAAAAGATTATCAAACATGATAAAAGATGTATAATGGATTACTTAAATAATTTTTTACATAGTGTTTCATACAAATTTTCAAAAGGTTATCCTGATGTAAGTAATGATAATGATATCAAAATACTACATGAAATGGTTAATGAGTTAATTAATGAATCAAATCAAACATTATTAACTGAAGACAGTAAATTATATGATGATGTTATTATAAACGCATTATATGGTAAAAACCCAGAAAATAAATCCATCCCAACTTCTAAAAATAAATATAAATTTGGAGGAAACTCAACATTTGATGTTCAAGTTAAATCTGAAGATTTAGAAATTTGGAAAAAATTATGGAGTGTTAAACCTCCAAAATCAGGAAAAGAAATAGGATCTGCAGGCTCTTTAGGGGTAGGAAATGGAGAAATTTCTTTATATTGGTTATATCAATACTCAAACAGTGGTACCGATGTTACTATGGGTAGAGAAAATGATGATCCTGATTTAAGATTTAATGGTAAAGGAGTTGAGGTAAAAGCATACGACAAACATACTGGTCTTTTAGGATTAGGTAGGTATGGGGCTGATAAAGAAAATTTACAGCTATTAGGTATGATGTTTGGGGTTAATACTTTAGTTCAAGCTTTAGGGGATGGTGAAAAATCTAAAACAATAAACACTACTAATTTTAAAGGAACAGATTTAATTGATGCCATGGAGAATGTTATCAAACTTCAAAATGTAGATCTAGACGGGTTATCTAAAGAATATCCTTTATTTTCCACTATAAAAAAGAATGTAGATTTTTTAAATAATAAGTTAGGAGATTTTTCTACGGCAGAAGAAGGAGCAATTAGTATGGCTCATAAATTAGTTTCTGCAAAATTAGAAAGAAAACCAGGAAGTGGAGGATATTTAGCTAGTCTAAAAGAAGATGGAGATATTAGATTTTTTGCTATTGATCTGGAAAAACTTAAGACAAGTGATGAATTTTTAGATAATATTCAATCTAAACAAAGTTCATTAGGTTTAAATTTTGATAAACTATTTTAACTTTCTACCATATTTATAATAAACATAAACTATTAAAAAAACCTTACTATGTGTGATTGCGGATGTGGGACGTGCGACACTAAGTCGAAATTAACTCTAAATGAGAATTTAGCGCCCAAAGAAATTCTGTCTGAAGGTTTAAAGTTCCATTTAGATAATAATAGACCACTTACCGAAAACGTATATAGAGCAGGCTCCGAGGAGTACTTTAATGTATGGTCCGAAGCAAGATCGTTATACTCTAGAGGAATTATTAACGTAACAGAGGACGATAAAGAAATATTAACAGAAACAAATTTAGGAGAATTTGGAATAGTAGAGGGGATGAAAGTCCCCCTTGATTTTCCTATGGAAGACGAAGTTAAAGAAAATATTAAAGAAGATATAACACCTCAAGAAATCGAATACTATGCCTTACATAGCGATTTATTATCTAACTTATCAAAAGCTTTAGATGATAAAGATTTCAATGAAAAATATAGGGTGTTAAAAACATTATTAAAAGATAGACCTAAACGTTTAGAGGCATTAGATTATTTCTTTAAGGTTTTAAACCCATCTAAAGAAAGAGAAGAATTACCTGTAGCTGAAGCTAAAAATAATAAATCTGTAGTTAATGAAGAATTTCCTGGAAAGGGTGAAATAGTCAAAGCAAAAGATCTTAACTATGATATGTTAGATTATTTTAACAGAATGAACATAAAATTGTTAATTAATACAAAATCTAAAAAAAATATAAAAGGTAGTGTAGGTATTATGTTTAACGATTTAGTGTTTAATGGTGATGATATTGATAAAAAAGATATTGTAAGTGTTGAGATATTAGAATCTGTAGTTACTGAAGCTAAAACTTTTAAAAAAGGTGATAAATTAAAAATCAAATCAAAGAATGGAAAAGAATTTGATGTAATTTTCGATAGGTACCTTGCACAAAATGGAATGGCTTTTGGTAAGTTTAAAGATGAATATGGGGAATTTGATGTTAAACCATTTTCATTAGATACTATAATAGATGAATCATTAACTGAAGATAAAAAATCAAATAAAAAACTAAACAAACCAATGCGTGACTCATCAGGGGGTAAAGCATATAAGGTTTATGTTAAAGATCCTAAAACTAAAAAAATTAAAACAGTTAGATTTGGTTCTGGTGGGTTAAAAGCAAAGATCAACAATAAGAAAGCACGTACGGCATTCGCAAAACGTCATGATTGTGCTAATAAAAAAGATAAAACAAAAGCAGGATATTGGTCATGCAGATTACCAAGATATGCTAAATTGTTAGGTTTAAAATCATCATTCAGTGGATTCTGGTAGAATAAATAGAATTGTAAAAGAAGTTATCTCAGAGAAAAAAAAGAAGAGAGATAGATGTTTACGTATCGCAGATCGTAAATTTGACAAACCTTCTGCTTATAAATCAGGCGCTGTAGTTAGATGTAGAAAAGGTAATATCTGGAAAGGTATTAAAGAAACAGATAACCCACAATCAGGTAAAGCTGCTCCTTATGGTTCAGGATACTCTAAACTTAAAGATATAATAGAAGAAATTATCCTTGAAGATGAATCACTTAATAAATGGTTTAAAAGACAAGGTGCTCCTGGTAAAGGAGGAGGATGGGTTGATTGTAATTCACCTATCCGAAAAGATGGAAAAGTAACAGGTTATAAGTCTTGTGGTAGAAAAAAAGGCGAAAAACGTGCAAAATATCCTTCATGTAGACCAACCCCTTCAAAATGTAAAGATAAAGGTAAAGGTAAAACATGGGGTAAAACAAAATAGCTATGGATAATTTTGATTTAAGAAAATTTATAACCGAAGGTAAACTTTATGAAGCAGCTATGGCTTGCCCTGTAGCAACTCAAAACTTAGAAGTAAATACTAAAAACAGAGATGCTTCAATTAAAGCAGATTATATTAAATATGGTCCTTTAAATGTAGATGAACCTGGAGACTACTGGAAAGATTTAGCTCGATATTGGGAAACAACAGAAGAAGCAGCTAAAAAAACACTTTGTGGTAATTGTGTTGCTTTTGATATTTCACCTAGAATGGATGAATGTATGCCTGGTGAAGTATCAGATGATAGTGGTAGATTAGGTTATTGTTGGATGCATAGCTTTAAATGCCATTCAGCTAGAACTTGTAGAACATGGGCTAAAGGTGGACCTATCACAGAAGATAGTGTATCATACGATTGGCAAGAAAGAAAAGAAAATTGAAACCTTACACAGACATAGAAAACACTTCAAATCATATCATTCGCGAATTTGGGGATGATATTGATCCTATCCATTTACTATGGCATAGAGACAATGAAGGTAGAACTATTGAAGTAATAGGAGAAACAGATTGGCAAATTCAATTGGACAATAATTTGCCTACCTTAATGGAAGGTCGTATATTTATACCAAAACACGAATGGCATAGAGTCATTAAAGGAACAGGAAAATTAAAATTAAAAATAAACAAACATGGACAATTGTAAATGTGAAATATGTGGATGTGAGAATGAATGTAACTGTTCTTGCTGCGACTGCAATAAATAAATAACTATGAATGACTTTGATTTAAAAAAATATTTATCTGAAAACAATCTTATAAAAGAAGATGGTGAGTTTCAAAGAGAATATCAAAATGTTCAAGTAACCATTAAAGAACTTGAAGAAAATAGAGTAAAACTAACAAGGTTATATGCTCAACTTGCTAATAACAATGAATATTCTAGAAAGATATATGATGCAATGGATGCAATGATTGATCAAGGTAGAGATAATATTGCTTCAAATTGGAAGGAAGATTTATATAAATACGATGAAGAGCATTCATATTTAATGAGTCAAATTAATGATGCTCTAGAAAAAGATAAATCATTAAGAGAAAAAATAAAGTAACTATGGACAAATTTGATTTAAAAAAATACTTAGCTGAAGGTAAGCTACACAAACCAACCCTCAATGAATTTATTGGTGGTGAGTTAGAAAAAAGAAACGAAGTTTTATATGATAAATTAGTTCCAGGATCAGGAGCAGCAGGTACTATTGAAGGTGAAATGTTAAGAGCTATGAATAGACTTATCTATCGTTATTATAATGATGGAGATAAATACTTTGAAGGATATGGTGCTGAAACAGCAGGCCCAGCTCATTCATTTCTAGTTAATGCAAACCATCCCCAAAGATCATCAATGATTAAGTTATTCACAGAACCTAGAGGTGATTCTGAGTATGAGCAAATGCTTAAGGATGCTTTAGATGTAATTCTTGATCATATAGAATCTAGACAAGGAAATTATACTGAAAGTAACGAAGATATGTTCGATTATGAGTCTGAATTTGAAGATGAAGAGGAAGATGCTTGGGATAGTGAAGATGAATGGTATGATGGTGAAGATGAAGATGAAGATTATTAAATAAAATAAACATACAGGATAGATTCATAACTTATCCGCTCGAAAGAGAAAGAAAAAAATATGACAGTTGTGGCGTCTCTTATTTGGAGACGCCACTTTTCATTCGTATATTCACGTATAAAATTTATATTAAATATGACAGACAAAATTGTAATTGTAGGAGCAGGAGTTGCAAGTGTAAATGCAGCAACTAAGCTTGTAGACAACGGTTATCCTGGAGAAAATATCACAATCATAGATATGGGAAAAAGCCCATATGAGAGAAAACCTGAAGAAGTAATGACAGGTTTCCTTGGTGCTGGAGGTTGGAGCGATGGTAAATTAACTTACCACACTGCAATTGGAGGACATTTATCTAAATACTGTGGTGAAGAAAAAGCAATGGAGTTAATGGATCAGGTAATTGAAAATTTCAAACGTTTTCATCCTAAACCAGAAGAAGTACAATGTTCAAATCCTGAAGCTGAACCTGAATTTATAAAGCCATATTTCGGTTTAAGATTATTTCCTGTTTGGCACGTAGGTACAGATTACTTACATGAAATAGGTAAAAATTGGTATGATTATTTGTGTAATAAAGGTGTAGAATTTATTTGGGAAACTAAAGTAACTAATATAGATTTTAAAAACCAACTAGTATCTTTAGGTGTAGTTGATGAAATGTCTTATGATAAACTTATTTTCGCAGTAGGTAAATCAGGTATTGACTTTGGTAAACAATTAGCTGAACAATATAACTTACCAACAGAAGCAAAACCAGTCCAAATTGGAGTTAGATTTGAAGCACCACAACATCACTTCCAAAAACTAATAGATGTATCTTATGATTTCAAATTATATAGAAAATTTGACGATGAAGGTGTATCATTAAGATCATTCTGTACAAACAACAATGCAGCTTATGTTGCAGTAGAAGAAACATATGGAGATCACACATATAATGGACACGCTAAAAAAGATGAGAAATTCCGTAATGATATGACTAATTTTGGTATATTAATGGAAATTAGAGGAATTGAAGAGCCATTTGTTTGGTCTAGAGAATTGGTAGAAAAAGTACAAAAAGATGCTACTGGTTTATATTATAGTCCATCTAGAACAATAGGAACTACAAGTGAAGGAGCAGATATAAGTGCAGTCCAAATCGATTCATTAGATATAGTAAAAGATGCATTTAAAGGCTATTATAGTTATATTGATGATTTCATTGAGGATATGAAAAAAATATTCCCAACATTAGGAGATGATTGGGGTGTATATGTTCCTGAAGTAAAATACTTATCTCCAGAACCTTTAGTTAACTATGATAATTTGAGCTTAACTGAGTATACTAATGTACATTTTGTAGGCGATGCATTATCAGCAAGAGGTATTACAGTATCAGGAGCACAAGCAATTTATGTTGCTGAAGATATACTTGGAGAAGCAAAAGAAAGTTTGTATATTTAGGTAAAGAATTTATTATTTAATTAAATTAAAATTAGAGTTATGTCAAAAATGTTGTATGAAGAGAAAGTAATCCATGCCAAAGGAGCTAGGCATTATTTAGTTAGGATGAATGATAAAGAAAATTTTATCTATCATAGATTTGATGGTCCTGCTATTGTTCCAGTTTCAAAGGAAAGTGAATTTAAAAAAACATACTTTCTATGGGGATTTGAATACAGTGCTGATGATTTTAAGTTTTGGGAAAGAGACAACAATGGAATACCATTCCACAAAACAGCAGCATCTAAGGGAAATATAAAATTTTAAAATAAACCCCCACTAAGCAATTGGTGGGGGTAAAATTATAGGAAATATGAAAATAGGATTTTGTGGTACAGTATCAGTTGGTAAAACAACATTGGTAAACGCTTTAAGTGAATTACCTGAATTTAAAGATTATATAACTAGAACAGAAAGATCAAAGCATTTGATGGAAATGGGTATTCCTTTGAATACTGATTCTACATTAAAAGGTCAATGTATATTCTTATCTGAAAGAGTTACTGAATTATTTCAACCAAATATTATAACAGATAGAACGGTTATAGATGTAATTGCATTTTCAAATTTGTCTACTTCAATGACAAGTAAAGAAAAAGCTACATTTAATAATCTAGCATCTAATATGATTTCAGATTACGATTATATTTTTTATGTTTCTCCTGAAGGAGTTGAAATTGAAAATAATGGTGTTAGAGAAACAAACAGCGAATACAGAGATAGAATAGATAATGAAATTCAATCTTTACTATATTTCAAAGGTGATTTAATTAAAAATATTAAACATTTAAAAGGTACTACTGAAGAACGTATTCAAATAGTTAAAGAAACAATTCCTTTTCAATATTTATAACAAAATCTGTTTAAATGAAAACTATAGTAGAAAAGAAAGTTGAAGATGCTGTTGATAAAACCTTCATGGAAAAGAGGGAAAAAATTGAAAAGTATTATAAGGAAAAATATCCAAATGATTTCAAATCTAAATTTAAGAAATTATATGATATGGATTATACTTCACTTCAAAAAGAATTTAACAGATTAAAAAATCAACTTGAAGAATCTAATATAAAATTAAATAAAATGAAAAGATCCGAATTAACTGAATTTATTAAAGAAGAAATTGTATCAGTATTAAATGAAGAATCCCCAGAAGATGCTAAAAAATATGCAGATGAAATGGAAAGAGCAGCTGTGGCATCAGACAAAATTAAAGCAAATTTAGGTGAAGATACCGTATCAGAAGGTACTTGGAGTTCTGGAACTTACACTGAAATTGGTAGGTTTATACAAGATATAAAAAATCTTAAGGATAAATACTATAATATAGTAGGTAATGATGATGTATTTGATGGTTTAGATAGAGCTGAATTATCTGCTAGAGAAATGATGATAGATGCCCCTGAAAACAGATCAGATCTTAATGAAGATGATATGGATGATGATGAAATGGATAAAGCAGCTGCTAAAGGAGCTAAAAGAGAACCATTAGGTAAATTAGCTACCAAAATGGCTCAAAATTCAAAAGAAATGAAGTCTGTTTTATCAAAATATAAAAAAGCAGAGGGTTCTGAAAAAGATAAACACCTAGCTAGATTAAAAGATTTAACTAAAATAAAGAAAGAACTTGAAAATCTTCTTCAATAATATCCAAACACTAGTAATAGTAGCTCTAGTTGCATTTCTCTTATTCCAAAGAGGATGCTTTTCATCCTCTCCAACAGAAAGGATTAAGGTAGATACTCTAATTCAATTTGATACAATTGAAATAATCAAAAATAACTATATTCCTAAATGGAAGGAAAAAATTGTAACTCAAATAGATACTATCCGAGATACAATTGACACTGTAACAGTTATTCAAGATTATTATTCAAAATATTACTACTCAGATACAGTTAAAGTAGATACAATAGGTAATTTAGTTATTAATGATACTATATGTCAAAATACCATTTTTAAGCGTAATATAAACACGAACATTGTAATTCCAACGCTCCATGTGACTAAAACAGTCTATGTAAATAAAACGGAATTTTACTGGGGTTTAGGCTTAGGAGGAAATGCTAGTCAAATTAATTATTTGGGAGCTGATTTTGTATTAAAATTAAGAAATGACCAAGCCTATGGCTTTGGTGTGGGTTTAGATAACACATTAAAACCTTCATTTAGAGGTAGTATGTTGTGGAAAATGAAAACACCCAAAATATTTAAAGTTATAAGATAATGGCTAATAAGGATATTAGTAAAATAATAAAGCAGGAATATATAAAATGTGCAGCAGATCCTTCACACTTTATGAAGAAGTACTGTCACATCCAACACCCACAAAGAGGTAGAGTATTATTTGGTTTATATCCATTCCAAGACAAAGTATTAGAATTATTTAAAGAAAACGATTATTCTATAATTAATAAATCTAGACAATTAGGTATATCTACTTTATGTGCTGGTTATTCTTTATGGTTAATGTTATTTCATAAAGATAAAAACGTACTTTGTATAGCTACAAAGCAAGAAACAGCTCGTAATATGGTTACGAAGGTTAAATTCATGTATGATAATTTACCTTCATGGCTTAAAATTCCAGCACCCGAAAATAACAAATTATCTCTTAGATTAAGTAATGGATCTCAAATCAAAGCAACTTCAGCAAGTTCAGATGCAGGTAGATCCGAAGCAGTATCATTACTATTAGTGGATGAGGCAGCTTTTATTGATCAAATTGGAGAAA
>VMHT01129709.1_pt1 | contig 10203 bp, 16 predicted proteins | sample 4693611 | NCBI WGS metagenome assembly VMHT01 (sample SAMN12280063, study PRJNA550983) | marine metagenome | isolation source: seawater sampled from same location over 5 years 0.02-0.2 micron viral filtrate | place: USA: collected off the coast of southern California halfway between the port... ...
GATAGTTCAGCTTTAGGAAATGATGCTGCTGGTTCTAATAACTTCACAGTTAATAACCTTACAGCAGTAGATCAAACTACTGATACTTGCACAAATAATTTTGCAACATGGAATCCTTTGGAAAATTTTTATTTTGATGGTGTATATTCAGAAGGTAATACTAAAGTTGTAACTGATGGTAGTAAATATTCTTTTAATCAAGGAACTATAGGAGTTAGCTCTGGTAAATGGTATTTTGAAGTTGAGCCTACTGCTAAAGGTGGTGCTAATACAGATTTAATAATAGGTGTTTCTTCTTCTCAAGTAACAGCTAATGATAATTATCTTGGTCAAAATGCTAATGATTATGGATATAGAGGAAGTGGTAATAAAAGAACTGGTGGCTCTGGAAGTTCTTATGGAAATAGTTATGATGTTAATAATATTATTGGTGTAGCTTTAGATTTAGATAATAATAAATTATATTTTTCTAAAGATGGTGTTTTTCAAAATAGTGGTGATCCAACTTCTGGTTCAACAGGAACAGGAGCAATATCAATAACTGATCCAGCTTCAACAGTAAAAGGTTTTTACTTTCCATCTGTTTCTTATATACATGATAGTGCAACTGCAACTTATGAAGCAAATTTTGGAAATCCATCAGTTGCTTTAGATAGTGGCAACACAGATGGTAATGGATATGGAAACTTTGAGTATGCAGTTCCTAGTGGATTTTATGCACTTAACACAAAAAACCTAGCGGAGTTTGGATAATGGCTTTACATTCGTTACACTCATGCAAAGAAATTAAAGGAGACCTTTAATGGCTTATACAACTATAGACAACCCAGAACTTTTTTTTCAGACAAAATTATATGCTGGAAATAGTAGTACACAATCTATTACTTTAGACGGTGATGAAAATATGCAACCAGATTGGGTTTGGATTAAAGATAGAACAAATGCTAATTCTCATAGATTAAGTGATAGTGTTAGAGGTGCAACAAAATATTTAATTTCAAGTGCAACAAGTGCAGAAGCAACAGAAAGTGCTGGTTTAACTTCTTTTGATTCTGATGGTTTTTCATTAGGTAGTAATTCAGATTTTAATCATAGTAGTGCAAATCTTGTAGCTTGGAACTGGAAAGCTGGAACATCTGCATCTGGTAATACAACAGGCTCTGGCACTGCACAATCTTACACTGCATCAGCTTCAACAACAGCTGGTTTTTCTATAACAGCATTTACAGGAAATGGCACTGCAAATCATACTCTTCCACATAACTTAGGTGTTGCACCAGATTGGTTTATCATAAAAAAAAGAGTTGGAACAGGAGATGCAACAGTTAGAGATTGGAATGTTTATCATAAAAGTTTAGGAAACACTAAAGTAATATTTTTAAATACTACAGCTGCTACTAGCACATCTAATGAATATTGGAATGATACAAGTCCAACTTCTTCTGTAATTAATTTAGGAACTAACGATCAAATTAATGGAAACAATAATACTTATATTTGTTATGCTTTCGCAGAAAAAAAAGGCTTCTCAAAATTTGGAAGCTACACAGGAAATGGAAATGCTGATGGAAGCTATATTCACTTGGGATTTAGACCAGCTTGGCTTATGGTTAAGAGAACAGATGGTGCAGATTATTGGTATATGTTTGATGATAAAAGAGATGTAGATAATGTAATTGAAGGTAAATTAGAAGCTAATACTGCTGATGCAGAATATACATCAGTTGATTGGTTAGATTTTACAGCATCAGGTTTTAAGTGGAGATATACTGGTGGAGGAGTTAATGCTTCTGGTGGCTCATTCATCTACATGGCTTTCGCAGAATCACCATTTGTAAATTCTAATGGTGTACCCAATAACGCAAGGTAGTTATGGCAAATTCATATCGTTTTACAGGAAAAGCATTAGCAACAACAGAAGAAACAGCTTTACTTATAGCATCATCAAAAGAAACTTTGATAGTTAAATCTATAAGAGTTACTAATAATACTGCTAACACACCTACATTATCGTTAGATGTTTTAGACAGTTCAGTATCAACAGAATTTACAATACTTAAAACACAATCTTTATCAGCAAACACAACAGTTGAATTATTAACATTACCTTTAGTTTTAGAAAGCTCAGACATTTTAAAAGCTACAGTTAGTGCAACTGATTCAATTCACTTTGGTATAAGTTATTTAAATATTACATAATGAATTTAGTAAGAATACCCTCATCTAATTTAGATGATGTTTGGAACTTAGTTAATAAAGATATATCTGATGCTTTATCTTATTCAGGTAATCATACAGATGCACAATTTGTTTATGATTGTGTTAAAGAAAACAAAATGCAGCTTTGGGTAGTTTGGGATAAAGATAAACCAACTACAATAGATAAATACTATGGGGTTGTAGTTACAGAAATAGTTAAAAGAAAATTAATACAATCTTGTAATGTTTTTATTGTTACAGGCAGACATAGGCAAAAGTGGCAACACTTAGTCAAAGTATTAGAAGATTTTGCATTAGAAAATAATTGCACAAATATGGAATTAATTGCCAGAAAAGGTTGGCAAAGAATTATGGAACAATTTGATTATAAACAAACTCACATTGTTCTTGAAAAACAAATAACAAACAAAAAGGATAAATAATTATGTCATTTGGAGGAGGATCATCTGGTGGAGGACAAGTACAGAATACATCTGTAAGTCCTTATGCACCAGCAAAACCAGCATTAAATCAGATTATATCTGAAGCTGGTAATTTATATGGACAAGGAGTAAAGGCATCAGGATATGTTGCTCCTACTGCACAAACTACTGCTGGAATAGCAAATGCTGAAGCTATGGCTAAAGCATCTAACACACAACTTGCTGATACATTAAGTGGGAAATATTTAAATCCTTTTTTATCTCCTATGTTACAAGGTTCAGCTAATGATATTGCAACAGCTATAAATTCAGAATTTTCTGCTGCTGGTAGAACTCCAGGATCAGGAATGAACCAACAACAAATTTTAGCTGGTATAACAGATGCTGCTTTACCTTTAGCTTTTGATCAATACGAAAGAGAAAGACAAAGACAATTAGGTATTGCTAGTACTGCACCAACTTTAACACAAGTTGGAGGAGAGTTAGAGAATATACAAAGACAACAAAATTTAGCACCTTTTCAATCATTACAACAATATAGTTCTTTAGTAAGTCCTATTGCATCTGGTTTTCCAGTACAAGCAGCACAATCTCAATATAATCCAAACAGAGTTACGCAAGGATTAGGTGGAGCTTTAATTGGATCACAATTGGGAGGTGGTACAGGAGCTTTAATTGGTGGATTACTTGGAGGATTTTTATAATGAATTTAAAAGATCATATTCCACATTTTGTGAAAGAACATAAAAAAGCAATAGCTGTTGCTGTTGTAATTTTAATTATTGCAATAATTTTATAAATTTATGAATAAAATAAATAAAATAATTTACGATTTAAAAACAGACATAGATAACAACACATCTAAGTATATTATTATTCTTGGTATATTATTTATTGTTTCAATTATTTTTTAATCTATGAACAACCTAAAACAATACGCTGGACTTCTTAATGAAGCTGCACCTAAAAATCACTTTCTTGCATACATAACACCTAAAGAAAGAGATATGTTAGTTGATGCTGGTGGAGTTAAAACTTCTACACAATCTGGTATTTTTGCATATCCTCCTGGTGGTGGCGACTGGGGTGGAGGTATGTCAGAAAGTGGAGGTGGAAAAGGTGGTGGTGGAGGAGGAAACTCTGGTAGAGAACAAGGAGCTTCAAGAAATAGATCACAAACTAAATCAACAAGTACAGTTTCAGCACCAGCAGGAGGTGCATCTAAACTAGGAAATTATGGTGGTGATAGTTCTGGTGGTAAAACTGCAAATGAAATGTCAGGTGCTGGTGGTAGTAATAATGGTAAACCAGTTGATCCAGGTGTAGCTGGAACATATAGTACAAATCCTAAAACTGGAAAGTTTGAATTTACACCATCTACAGATACAATAACAAGTTTTTCAGATAATTTAAAAGCAAATTTAAAATCAAATCCTTTTGGAGCTTTGACTCCTACATCTACTTTAGCAAAAACTGCTGCACAAACTTTAGCTGCAAATTATATGATGGGTAACATAAATGTTACAGGATCTTCAAAAGACAATAATAATACAGGTGGAGGAGGTGAACGCTTATCAAGAGAACAAACAAATCAATTAACAAGTCTTGCACCATTTTTACTTACAAATACTGTTGCACCAAAATCTCAAGTAGCAAGTTATTTTAAAAACTTAGGTGCTACTAGTGCAAACACAACACCATCTTTTATTAGCACTTATAACAATGCTAAAAACAAAATTTCACAAACACTTAACTTAACACCAAACACACAACAATTTGGATATACAGCAAACCCTAACTCTGGTTTTTCATCAACACCAAGTAATACACAATTTGGTCTTGGTAATAGTTATGGAAATAATTATGCCATGAGTATGACATCTGCTAATCCATTTTTTGATGCGTTAAAACAACAAGGATTGATATAATGAGTATATTAAAAGGATTATTACAAGACGAAGAATTTTTAATTGGAGCTGGACTTTTAGCTGGTGGTTCTCAAGGTCAAAGTATTGGTCAAGCTGCATTTCCATCTATTCTACAAGCTGCACAAGTTCAAAAAGCATTTGCTCCAAAAATTAATAAAACAAAAGCTGCTGTTGATACTACAATTGATCCATCAACAGGAAAAAGTAATTTAGTTTTTGTTAGCGATAAACAAATTGCTGAACAACCTAATAGATTTATTCCTCAAGAAAAAAAGGCTAATACAACTAATATTAAAAATTTTGATCCATCTGAAACACCTTTAAAAATTAGAAAACAATATCTAGGTGAAAGTAAAGACTTTATAGAAAGAAATGATTCAAGAAATGCTATTTTATCAAATACAAATATACCATTTAAAAAAAGAACTGCACAAGATGATTTTACTCTTGTTTATAAATATTACAAATTTGTTGATCCAGGATCAGTTGTTAAAGAAACTGAATTTGAAAATTTAGAAAATGTTGGTTCTGCTGGAGATAAAATAAAAAGAATAATTCCTAAGTGGACAAAAGGAACTACATTAACACAAAGTCAAGTTCAAGGATTAGAAAAAGCTATGGAAAGAGAATTTCCTAGTTATCGTAAAGATCAAGTAAAAAGAGAAAATACATATAAAAAAATATTTGATGAGGGAAATTATAATACTGAAGCTTATTTACAAAGTTTTTTAGATAACAATTCTCAAGCTCAAAATTTACCTGAAGAAAATTTAGATGTTCAAGATCCTAATAATCCAGGTATGAACATGAGAGGTATGGGTAAAGCTAGTAGAGAAAGTCAAATGACAACAGAAGAATTAATTGAAGAATATAAAAGATTAAAAGGATTAAGATAATGGATGAAGAACAAATCTTATTAGAATTACAAAAAAGAAATGTTAATGTAAATTCTTTAATGTCATCAAGCGATAGTATATTACAAGAATTAAAATCAAGAGGTCTTGAACAAACTCAAGATGGAAATTTTTTACCAACTGTTGACCAACAAAGAAAAGATCAAGGTGCTTATGGTAGAATTGTTGATGATATGGAAATACCAGAAGCAAACGTAAGATCACAAGCAGTAGAAGATTATATAACTTCTCCTGAGTTTGGTAGGTTGGCTTTAGAAATTACTGGTGGTGTAGCTGGTGCAGTTTTTGCTCCAGCGATAGCTCCAGCAGTTCTTGTTGGTAGAGCAGCTATGATGGTTAGACCAGCTTTACAAGCAGCAGCAACAAGAATGGCAGGTGCTGGTATTGGAGAAGTGGCAGGTGCTAGTGTATCACAAACTTTTGATCCATCTTTTAATTCAAAAGATGACTTTAAACAAATAGCAAAAGATATTAGTACAGATTTATTAAGAGCTGGTGCTACTGGTGTTGCTGGGGAGGGTGCTGGTCAATTAATTGGAAAAGGTATTACAAAACTTGTTGGTAGAAATAAAAAATTATTAGATGGTGCAGAAGATGCTGTAAAAACTATTGAAGAACAAAAAACTAAAATTCTTGCTAATCCAAAATCTTATTCTCAAGAAGTAAAAGATGCTGTTAAAGTTGGTCAATTAACACCAGCATTATTACAAAAAGGTCAAACAATAGATATTTTAGAAAATGTATCTGAAAGTAGTTTGTTTGGTGGTGGTGCTTTAAGATATGCTAAAGAGGGTGCAAATACAGTTGCACAATCTGGTTTAGATGATTTTTTGAAAGTATATAAAATTAAAGCTGGTGATGGAGCATTAGGACAATTATTTCAAAAAACACTTACTAAAGATGTTCAAGCATTTAAATCAATTGCTAATACAAAATATAAAGCTGTTGATGATGCTTTAAGTACAAATAATTTTGCCAATAATTTTCAAGTAGATTTAACTGATCTAAAAACATTTGCTGCTGAAGAAATTAAAAATTTAGGTTTAAAAGGTCAATCATCAAATTTAAAAACTTTTTTAACAGACATTTTAAATGAACCAAATTATACAACTTTTAAAAGAGCAAATATTTTAAGAGGTGATTTCTTAGAACAATCAAGAGCATTTACAACTGAAACTTTAGGTAAGAAAAAAGGAAGATTGTCAGCTATTGCTAGTCAACAAATTACAGATGCTATGGATAATGCTGCTGTACCTAATAATGTTAAAGGATTATTAAAAGATGCTAACAAACATTACAGAGAGGGTGCAGAAGTTTTTAATGATACGTTGTTTAAAAAAATTATAGATAATGATCCTGACCTTGTTTACAAATCTATTGTAGCTGCTGGTGATAGACCAACTTTAGTAAAAGCAACTTTTGACATATTAGATAAAAGAATAAAAGACGTTGGTGAAAGAACACTTTTAAAAAATAAAATTAGAGGTGAATTTTTAGATGATTTAATGACTAGATCACAAAGATCAAATGATCAATTTGGTGTTGAGTTAGATGCAGAAAAATTATTTAAAAATTTTGCAAAAAAAGAAGATACTTTTAAAGCTATGTTTTCTAAAACAGAAATAGAAAATTTTAAAAAATTTCAAAATGCTTTAAAGTTTGCACAAGGTAGAAAAAGTAAAACTGGTGGTTTACCTGGTGCTATGATGATTCAAATGAAACAATCAGGTGCATTAATTCAAATAGCATCTGCTGCAAGTGCTTATGGTACTGGAATGACTGGTGTAAGTGCTGGTATTTTAATTGCACCAGCAATAATAGCAAAAGCATTTACTTCACCAAAAATTATAAAAGCATTAACTTTAGGAATTAGGTATCAAGACAATCCAAGTCTATCAAGAAGATATTTTTTACAGTCAATGACTTACATGGCACAAGATGGTTTAATTAGTGAAGATGATTTAGAAAATATTAAAAATGATTTAGAGCAAGAAAAATAATTTATTATGACTACGCAATCTCAAAAAAATTCACAGGACATAATTAAGTTACAAGGCGAAACAAAACTTATTCATCAAAAAATAGATACTATCACTAATAACCATCTTCATCACATGGATTTGGAAATTAAAAACATAAAAAAGATTGCATGGGTGATACTAACAATAAGCATAAGCAGTTTGTTAAGCATGGTTGCAAACCTACTAAGCTAAACACACACATCAAAGGAACTATCGCAGAATATGTTGAGATAGCAAACTTAACAAAGCAAGGTTATTGGGTTGCAAAATCTTGCGATCCTCAATGTCCATTTGATTTAGTTACTGTATCTCCTGATGGAGATATACAGTTGCTAGACATTAAAACAAATACATACAGAAAACATATAAAACCTTACAGAAGAAAAATTTGGCGAACTCCTACTGCCAAGCAAAAAAAATTAGGAATTAAAATAGTCATGGTTGACCATGCCAATAAATAATTATGAACATAGCAGAAAAATTAAAATCAAATATTGTAGTTATTCCAGTCGTAGCATCTATCGTAGTTGGTAGTTTTACAGGGATTAAATATGTTCTTAATTTAACAAATACTATTAACGATAACAAACAAGCTATTTATGTTCTGCAAGAACAAATTACTCAACAAAACGAAGTTATAAAAAAAACTAATCAAGACATTTCTCAAATTTTTGGAGTTATACAAATGTCAAAAGAAATTATGGAAATTATGGGATCTCAAATTTCTGATCTTCAATGGGAAGTAAGGGATCTGACAAGGTAGTTATGGAGAATGACAATGAATTATTATTTTACAGGGATATTAATTATCTTAATGTTATTGTTAGCAATCTTTGTCAAACCAGCTCATGCTAGAAATGAATATTTAAACAATGGTACTAGCGAATGTAGATATGGAGATATTGATTTAAGTATATCTAAAAGAGAAAGCGATCATGATTATAGAACTTATGATACCAGTGACTATGATAATAATAGCCAAGAGTTAAGATTAAGTTTTAGAAAATATTTAGGAATATCTAAAAAACATTGTGATGAACAAAATCGTATAAGAACCAAAAACGAAACCCTTAAACAACAGATAGAATTATGGAAAGTTTGCAAGGGTATTAATACTAAACAAAACTTACCTAATTTTAAAGATTTGCTTGATTATTGTGAGGGAATTAAAGCTACAAATAATACACCTAGATATAATCCATACAAAAGCATGATTGAGAAAATAGATGAAAAACAATAATAAATGGATGATCCCTTTACTAGGCACAATACTACTTGGCATATCAAGTTGGGTAGTAATTACAGTAGTAGAATTACAAGCAATAGTAATGATGCTTAAACAAGAATTATTAGATTTAGATAAAGTTATTGGAAGAATTTATAATCACATGGACAGACTAAGCAATAAATGATTGACAAATTTTTATATTCATTTTTCGGTTGGTTAGATTCTATGACACAAAAAGTAGAAGATGTTTTTACTTTTGATGTTGGTGAAAAAAACAAAAAAAGAAAAAAAACTAAAAAGTGTAAATACTGTCATTGTAAATGTCATTGTAAAGATGAGTTTCATTTACATCATTGGGATAATGAAATTTGTATTTGTGAGGAATGTAGATGTACGAAGAAGTAAAAGAAGAAATCAAAGCTTGTGAGGGTTATGTAAATAAAATTTATAAATGTAGTGAGGGTTTTGACACTATATTTTATGGTCATAAGATTACACCTGATGACGATTATGAGCATGGTATTGAATATACTAAACAAGAGGGTGAGCTTGTATTTGAAAGAGATTTCCAAACAACATTAAGTGCAGCAGAAAGATTAATTGGAACAAAACCAGTTAATCATATTGCCAAGCAAGTTATTATAAACATGGTTTACCAAATCGGTGAGGGTGGAGTTTCTAAATTTAAAAATATGTGGAAAGCTTTAGATAATGAAGATTATGGTGAAGCTAGTTTTCAAATGCTTGACTCACTTTGGGCAAAACAAACACCTAATAGAGCAAACAAATTAGCATCTAAAATGAGATCAGCAAAATTATAGGAGGTACTATGTGGTTAAGTGCATTTAAAATTGCTTTACAGGCAGGATCTAAAATATATGCCAACAAGCAAAAATCTAAAATGGCTATGTCAGAAGCTCAGTTGCTTCATGCAGAAAGACAAGCTAGAGGTGAGGAGTCTTATCAAGGCAAACTTTTAGAAGCTAGGCAAAACGATTATAAAGATGAATTTTGTCTTTTAATATTAAGTTTTCCAATAATAATTTTGGCTTGGGCAGTATGGTCAGATGATCCATCTGCTATGGATAAAGTAAATATTTTCTTTGAACATTTTGCAGCACTTCCATCATGGTTCACTAATCTCTGGATTTTAGTCGTAGCAAGTATTTTTGGAATTAAGGGAACTCAAGTTTTTAGGAACAACAAAAAATAATTGATGTCAGAAAACCTAGAACTGATCAATGAGTATAAAGAACAAGTAAGAATACTTAAACAAGAAGTCGCTGAGTTACAAGACGCTGGTAAATCTAAGGACAGTGCTAATAAAAGATGTTTACAAAAGCTAGAGCATTCAGCTCAAGACTTAGATGAAGCTAATAAAAAAATTAAACAATTAGAAGAAGAATTAAAAAAGTAATGAATTTCGTTTTAAATTTAATAATGTGTTCTGCTGTAGCAAACACTTGCCTA
>VMHT01139852.1_pt1 | contig 10203 bp, 10 predicted proteins | sample 4693611 | NCBI WGS metagenome assembly VMHT01 (sample SAMN12280063, study PRJNA550983) | marine metagenome | isolation source: seawater sampled from same location over 5 years 0.02-0.2 micron viral filtrate | place: USA: collected off the coast of southern California halfway between the port... ...
TAATTGATGTCACACCAGATGGAGAGCTACCTCGGGAATCCTAATGTAAAACGCGACGGTGTTTTACAGGCATGGGATGAGCCTCTCGTTCAAGAGTATGCAAGGTGTATGAAATCACCATCATACTTCGCAAAAAAATATTGTAAGATTATTTCACTTGATAAGGGTCTTGTCCCTTTTGAATTATATCCTTATCAGGAAAAAATGTTTGGAGCTTTTAATGAGCATCGGTTTAACATTGTACTGGCTTGCAGACAATCGGGAAAATCAATATCGGCATGCGCGTACCTCTTGTGGTTTGCACTCTTTCATTCGGAAAAAACAATTGCGGTTCTTGCGAACAAAGGGGCAACTGCTCGGGAAATGTTATCTCGCATCACGCTTATGCTGGAAAACATTCCGTTCTTTTTACAACCAGGATGCAAGGCGCTTAATAAAGGCTCGATTGAATTCTCAAATAACAGCAGAATTTTGGCAGCGGCTACGTCTGGGTCTTCTATTCGTGGTCTTTCTGTTAGTCTCCTCTATCTTGACGAGTTTGCCTTTGTAGAACGAGCAGCGGAATTTTATACATCAACATATCCGGTTATTTCATCAGGTACACAAACCAAAGTAATTGTTACTTCTACCGCTAATGGTATTGGTAATCAATTTCATAAGATATGGGAAGGTGCAGTACAGGGCGTAAATGAGTTTAAATCATTTCGTGTCGATTGGTGGGATGTACCTGGCCGTGATGATGATTGGAAGAAGCAAACAATTGCAAATACCAGTCAATTGCAATTTGACCAGGAATTTGGTAACACATTCTTTGGAACTGGTGATACACTTATTAACGCAGAAACTTTATTAGGTTTTCGAGCACAGCCGTATATCGAAACATTTGAAAATGGCGATCTCAAAGTATATAAAAAGCCTGTCGAAAAACATGACTATATTATGACCGTAGATGTTGGGAAGGGAAGAGGACAGGACTATTCAACTTTTACTTTAATCGATATTAGCGTTCGCCCATTTGCACAGGTGGCTGTTTATCGGAACAACACTATCTCTCCTTTACTCTTCCCTAATATTATATATAAGTACGCAAAATCCTACAACAATGCTTATGTTGTAATAGAATCAAATGATCAAGGAACTGTAGTATGTAATGGTTTATATCATGACCTCGAATATGAAAATGTACACGTTGAATCCGCAGTCAGAGCAAATGCTATCGGTATTGAAATAACAAGAAAGACGAAAAGACTCGGCTGTTCGGCAATTAAAGACATTCTAGAAAATAATAAGTTAAAAATTATAGATGATGATACTATATTAGAAATTTCTACATTTGAAGCAAGAGGTCAGTCATATGAAGCATCGGATGGTAATCACGATGATCTTATGATGAATCTTGTTATGTTCGGTTATTTTGTTTCAACTCAATATTTTTCAGATATGACAGATATTAATCTTAAAGAAATGTTATTTAAGAATAAGATGAAACAAATTGAAGATGATATAGTACCATTCGGATTTATTGATGATGGTACTGAACATATGGAAGTACTTGAAGGCGGTGAAAAAGATAATTGGCAAATTAAAGACTTTGATCCTGATCTTGCCGGTCATGATGGTGTATTTGACAGAGATTTCTAATATTATAAATAATAGCAAATATTGAAAACAACCGTATTATGTTAACATATCATTAAAAAGGAAGATCCAAATGGCATTAGGTACACCGTCAGAAAGTCCTGCGGTTGTTGTCAAAGAAATAGACCTGACGGGAGGTGTTCCAAACGTTCAGTCTACAACCGGCGCAATTGTAGGTAATTTTCGCTGGGGTCCTGTTGAGCAAAGAGTAAGAGTCGATAATGAAGCGACTCTTGTAGATACCTTTGCAACACCAGACTCAGCTTCGACTGTTGACTTCCATTCTGCGCAGTATTTCTTGAGATACTCAAGTTCACTGCAAGTAGTTCGCGAAGCAACAAGTGCAGCCAAGAATGCTCGTTCACCAAGAGGTCAACTCGGTACAGATAGTGATGGTTCACTACCTACTGAGTTTATCAAGAACGACGCTGATTGGGATGCACAGCAATCCGCATTAGATTCAGATTCACACACAATTATTGCGAAATATCCAGGTGCGCTGGGTAATTCAATTCAAGTCTCAATTTGTCCATCAGATAATACTGCATTCTCAGGCTGGTCATATGCTTCAAACTTTGACAAAGCTCCTGATACATCAGACTATGCATCAGATCGTAATGCAGCAGATGATGAAATTCATATTGCAGTTATCGACCAAGATGGTAAATTTACAGGTACAAAGGGTACTGTACTTGAAACATTCCCATTCTTATCTGTAGCATCAGATGCAAAGAATGTCGATGGAACTACAAACTATGCATTGGACGTAATTAACGAACGTTCAGAGTATATTTGGATGGTTGCATGGGATTCAGATTATAGCACTGCTGGTGCAGGTACAGAAGTAGATAGCGGTGATGATTTCTCATTGGGATCTGCCGCAGTCATTAATCATAGCCTCACAAAGGGAGATAACTCAGGAGCACTTGGTACTTCTGAATTCCTAAGCGGCTTTGATCTCTTTGAAGATAAAGATCAGGTAGAAGTCGATTTCTTGATTTCTCCAAGCATGAACGCAACAACTGACCAAGTCACTATTGTAAATGATCTTGTCTCAACTGCACAATCACTTCGCAAGGATTGTATCGTATGTGCTTCTCCAGCAAGAGATGACGTAGTCAACTTAACAAGTGCTGCAGATATTACAAATAACATTGTAACTACTGCGGATCAGTTTACTAACTCATCATATCTTGTTGCAGATAATAACTTCTTGAAAGTTTACGACAAGTACAACGATGGTTATATTCACATTCCGGCAGCTTCATCAACTGCAGGTATTTGTGCATTCACAGATCTTAACCGCGCACCATGGTTCTCACCAGCCGGTTCAAGACGTGGTCAATATTTGGGTATTACTGGATTGGCATATACACCAAATAAATCACAGCGTGATACACTTTACAAAGTTGATGTCAACCCTGTTGCTAATATCCCTGGACAAGGTACACTTCTCTATGGTGACAAGACAATGCTTGGACGTCCTTCAGCATTCGATCGTGTCAACGTACGTCGTTTGTTCCTTATCCTCGAAAGAGCAATTGGTAGAGCAGCTCAACAAGTATTGTTCGAATTCAATGACGAGTTTACTCGTGCCGAATTTGTCAATATCGTAGAGCCTGTCCTACGTGAGGTACAAGGTAGACGTGGAATTACAGACTTCCGTGTAGTCTGTGATGAAACAAACAACACTCCTGCAATTGTCGATCGCAATGAGTTCATCGCAAACATCTTCATCAAGCCAGCACGTTCAATCAACTACGTAACACTTAACTTCGTAGCTGTAAGAACTGGTGTTGACTTCGAAGAAGTTGTTGGCACAGTTTAAGGAGGTAGGATAAAATGGCTGTTCTCGGAGTAGACGATTTTAAGTCAAAACTGAGAGGTGGCGGTGCACGTCCCAACCTCTTTAAGGTAACAATTAACTTTCCTGGTTTCGCCAACGGCGATGCAGAACTTACATCATTCTTGGTGGAAGCTGCTGCATTACCAGGATCAACCTTCGGTATCATTCCGGTTTATTTTAGAGGAAGAATTCTAAAAATGGCTGGTGATAGAACATTTGCTGAATGGTCAACGACCATCATCAACGATACCGATTTTGCAGTCCGCGATGCTATTGAGCGTTGGATGAACGGTATTAATGCACACTCTGCAAATACTGGTCTAACAACACCGATTGCATACGAAGCAGATCTTAAGGTTGATCAGCTTGATCGTAACGGAGACGTTTTGAAGAGTTACACCTTCCGTGGTGCATATCCTCAAGACTTGTCAGAAATTGCGTTATCATATGCTGATAATGATAATATTGAAAGATTCACATGTACTTGGGCATACCAGTACTTTGAGTCAAACACTACAGACTAAATAAATAGTAGTAGGAGCCGGGTCTTCTCGGCTCCTCTCTCTAGTTTAAGGATTTAATATGGCAGAACAACCAGCAGGACAAGATGGCATTAAATTATTTGGCTTTGAAATTAAACGCGCCAAAAAGAAGGAAGAAGATAAAGCTCCTTCAATAGTTCCGCCACGAGATGACGAAGGTGGTAGTTATGCAACCGCATCCGGTTCCCACTATGGTCAGTATCTCAATCTTGGTGATGATGATTCAAAGGACAACTATCAACTCATTATGAAGTATCGTGGTAATGCGATGCATCCTGAAGTTGATATGGCTATTGAAGATATCGTAAATGAATCAATTACAGGATCTGAATTAGAACAAACTCTTGATATTAACATGGAAGATGTTGAAGCTCCTGATAGAATTAAGAAAGTAATTAAAGAAGAATTCGATAATATTTATGGTATGCTTAACTTTAAAGAGCTAGGTCATGACATTTTTCGCCGTTGGTATGTCGATGGTCGTATGTATCATCACTTAGTGCTTAATGAAGCAAATCCAAAAGAAGGCATTGTTGAAGTTAGACCTATTGATGCTGCTAAAATGCGCAAGGTTAAAAAGGTTAAGAAGAAAAAAGATCCTAGTACCGGTGCAGATATTATTGAAAAGACTGAAGAGTTCTTTATTTTTCAAGAAAAACCTGGTTCTTCTACAAACGGTGTAAAGATGACTCCTGATTCGGTGAGTTATGTAACATCGGGTTTGTTATCTGAAGATCGTAAAAAGATTATTTCATTCTTACATAAAGCATTGAAGCCTATTAATCAGCTTCGTATGATGGAAGATGCACTTGTTATCTATCGTTTGGCTCGTGCGCCTGAGCGTCGTATTTTCTATATTGATGTCGGCAACTTACCACGCGGTAAGTCAGAACAATATATGAAAGACATTATGGCTAAGTATCGTAACAAGCTTGTGTATGATGCAAAGACTGGTGAGATACGAGATGATCGTAAACACATGTCTATGCTCGAAGATTTTTGGTTACCAAGACGTGAAGGCGGTAGAGGTACCGAAATCTCTACACTTCCAGGTGGTGAAAATTTAGGACAAATTGAAGACATTGTTTATTTTCAAAAGAAAGTATATAAGTCATTAAACGTACCTATCAATCGATTAGAACAAGAATCACAATTCTCTCTCGGTAGATCTACTGAAGTCAATCGTGATGAGTTAAAGTTCCAGAAGTTTATTGACAGACTTCGTATGAGATTTGCACATCTTTTCTATGGTATTCTGAAAAAACAACTTATCCTTAAAGGTATTTGTACAGAAGAAGATTGGGAAAGCTGGAAGAATGATATTACGGTAGACTTTGTAAAAGACAACCACTTTACAGAGTTACGTGATATTGAAATACTTCGTGAAAGAGTACAAACACTTGATATGGTTCAAAACTATGTAGGTGATTATTATTCTAAAGAATGGGTACAAAAGAATGTACTCATGCTTTCTGATGAAGATATTGAAAAAATGAAAAAAGAAATGGATGGTGAAACTGAGGAAGAACCCGAAGAAGAGCCACAAGAAGTACCACAGCAGGAAGAACCTCCTACTGATGGTGGACAAAAACATAGTATTGATATTAATGTAAAAGGAAATAACTGATGAGTGAAGCAGAAGCACAAGTAATGGCACCAGAACCTGAAACAGATGAGTTGCCACCACCGCATATCCAAGATATGATTCAGCATGCCATGGAAAATGAATTTACAAAAGCTAATAACATCTTTGATGATCTAATGACAGTAAAATTAAATGATGTGTTAGATCAAGAACAAATTCGTATGGCAGATCAAATCTATAACGGAGTTGAAGATGAAGAAGAGATCGATCCTGATGACGAACAACTCGAATTTGACCTTGAAGGAGAAGGCGAGCTTGAATCGGAGGAACAGGATGATGAGGAAGATGACGAAGTCGAAGATAACATCGACGAGGATGATGATGACGAAGGACTCGAATTAGAAGACGAAGAAGAAGAAAATTCTTCTGAGTAAAAAGTAATAAAAGTATAAATAACATAGTGAAATGAAAACTTTTACAAAACTAAGAGAACTTACCGGTAGAAAACCTGAAGGCCAATTAGTGGTCAATAAAAAATTAGGTAGAATACAGGTAATGGTCTATAAAGAACAAAATGGGTTTGTCGCCTATATTGATGGTGACAGACTTGATCGTTATAGATCAAAACGAGAAGCAGAAAAAGCTGCTACAGAATTTATAAAGGTAATTAAAAAATGAAGCTGATTGCTGAATATGTCGATGAACAATTAGAAGTAGTCACAGAAGCTACAAAAGATGGCGGTAAAAAATACGCTATTGAAGGCGTATTCATGTCAGCCGAACAAAAGAATAGAAATGGTCGGATATATCCGAAAGCCGTTATGGAAGGTGCAGTTAACAAATATGTTGGTGACCAAGTATCCAAAGGGCGGGCTGTAGGTGAACTAAATCACCCAGAAGGGCCGACTGTTAATCTAGATAAAGTTTCTCACAAGATCGAATCCCTTGATTGGAAAGGTAATGATGTTGTGGGTAAGGCGACTATTTTGGAAACTCCTATGGGACAGATTGTTAAAGGTTTGTTGGACGGAGGAGTCAAACTAGGCGTATCAACTCGTGGAATGGGAAGCCTCGAAAATCGTGGTGGCGCCATGGTTGTTAAACCAGACTTTCTACTGAATGCAGTAGATATTGTTCAAGATCCATCTGCTCCTAGCGCTTTTGTTAATGGAGTTATGGAAGGTGTTGAATGGGTATGGAACAACGGCATCATTGAAGCTCAGGCTATTGAAAAGATTGAGACTGAAATTAAGAAAGCTCCTCGCGCGGATCTCTATGAGACACAAGTTCGTGAGTTTAAGAATTTCCTCTCGTTGCTCAAATCTAAATAAAAGGAGTCAATAATGACTGAAGATCAAATCCAAGATCAGGAAGTTGAACTCCATGACGATGACAACGATGTCGTGGAAGAAGCTCACGATCCTAAAAATGCTGAAGCACAATCAGTAGCTGCTACCGACAAAGCCGGTGAAGCTACTAAGAAAGCTCCAGCACGTAAAGGTGATAACACAAAGCAAGATCCAATGCCTAAGACAAAAGCTGCTATGATGTCAGCTGCTGTCGGCGCAATGCAAGGCATGTCAAAGGAAAAGCTTGGTGGTGTATTGGCTACACTTACAGCTGGTACTGATCCAGAAGCTTTTGATGGAGACACAATTGCTGAATCACCTGAGCTTGATTATAAAGCAGATTTTTCAGAAGACCTAAATGCATTGGTTTCTGAAGAAGCTACTTTGTCTGAAGAGTTCAAAGAAAAAGCAGAAGTCATTTTCGAAGCAGCTATTAAATCAAAGCTTGCTGAAGAAATTGATCGTCTCGAAGAGAAATACAACGAAGAATTGGCTGAAGAAGTTGAATCTACTAAAGCTGATCTCGTTGAGAAAGTCGACAGCTATCTTAACTACGTAGTTGAGAACTGGATGGAAGACAACAAACTTGCCGTCCAAACTGGCCTTCGTACTGAAATCGCAGAGAAGTTCATGAACAGCTTGAAAGATCTGTTTACTGAGTCTTACATTGAGGTTCCAGAATCAAAGGTTGACCTAGTTGACGAAATGTCTGCTGAAATTGCTGAGCTTGAAGAAGCACACAATACTGCAGTAACAAAATCACTTGAAATGCAGGAAGAGTTAGAATTATTGAAGCGTGATGCTATCATCCGTGAACATTCTTCAGATCTTGCTGAAACTCAAGTTGAAAAACTCAAAGATTTGGTTGAAGATGTAGATTTTGAAGACGAAGAAACTTTCTCTAAGAAAGTGGCTACCGTTAAAGAATCATACTTTACCAAAAAAGTAACTGAGTCTGCTGACATTGAAGAAGAAGATGAAGGTGATACACCTGTAATTGAATCTTCAACTATGGCTCAGTATCTCTCCGCAATCCAAAAAACAACTAAGAAATAATTTAGGAGTCCAATAAAAATGCAACAGCAAGTATCATACGATAAGCTGATCGAGAAATGGGCACCTGTACTGAACGAAGAGTCAGCAGGCACCATTAAAGATCATCACCGGAAAGCAGTCACTGCTGCTATTCTGGAAAACCAAGAGCAAGCAATGCGTGAAGAGCAAATGATCACGGAAGCTGCTCCAACAAACAACACAGCCAATGCCGCTAACTGGAACCCAGTTTTGATTGCATTGGTACGTCGCGCTATGCCAAATCTGATGGCATACGATATGTGCGGTGTTCAGCCAATGTCAGGTCCAACAGGTTTGATCTTCGCAATGAAGTCAACCCATGAAACAACCAAAGCAGGCGTATCAGCTGGCGACGAAGCTCTCTTTAACGAAGCTCCAGTCGGTTACTCAGGTGATTCAGCAACAACTGCTAACGGTGCTTCAGGTCCATCAGGTCTGACTGGTGTTTCTGATTCAGCAATGCCAACCGCCGGCGCTCCATATGCAGGTGATCCATACACAACAGCCGAAGCTGAAGCTTTGGGTGACGGTGTTGGTGAAGACTTTGCGGAAATGGGCTTCACCATTGAGAAGGCAACAGTCACAGCGAAAAGCCGTGCACTGAAAGCTGAATACTCACTGGAACTGGCTCAAGACCTGAAAGCAATCCATGGATTGGACGCTGAAACAGAACTGGCTAACATTCTCTCAACAGAGATCATGGCTGAAATCAACCGTGAAGTTATCCGTACTGTTAACGGCCAAGCTAAGATTGGTGCTTTGACTTCAAACACTGCAGTCAATGGTATCTTTAGCTTGAACACAGATGCAGACGGTCGTTGGTCAGTTGAGAAGGTCAAAGGCCTGATCATCCAGCTCGAGCGTGAAGCAAACATTATTGCTAAAGAAACTCGTCGTGGTAAAGGTAACTTCATGATCTGTTCGTCAGACGTAGCATCAGTGCTGTCTGCATCAGGCATGTTGGATTACACACCTGCAATGTCAACTACCCTAAATGTTGATGACACAGGTAACACCTTTGCTGGTGTACTTAACGGTCGCATGCGCGTCTACATTGACCCATATGCAACAACCGATTATGTCAACATTGGCTATAAGGGAACTAACCCATACGACGCTGGTCTCTTCTATTGCCCATACGTTCCACTAACAATGGTACGTGCGGTTGGTGAAGATAGCTTCCAGCCGAAGATTGGCTTTAAGACTCGCTACGGAATGGTATCAAACCCATTCGTAGACACAAGCAATATGTCTGGTCGTGACGGTCTGGCAACAGCTCGTACAAACCAGTACTATCGCTTGTTCCGTGTTGACGACATCCTCGTCTAAAAACAATAATAAAAATAATAAACTGAGGCAGCTTCGGCTGCCTCTTTTTTAACTTGGAAAACGTATAAATAGTACATGGCAACTTTAACAGAAAATTTTAACTACTTACAACCTACCAGTTTTAAGTTAGTTATTGATAGAAGAAATTATCCTAACCTGGAATTCTTCTGCCAAAGTGTTACACATCCTGGTATGTTATTAAATCCGGTTGAGTTGGGAATACCTCGACTCGCTGGGTTACCTATCCCAGGTGAATCACTTACATTTAATGAATTATCTACGAATATTATATTAGATGAAAACCTAGAAGGTTATTCAGAAATGTATAATTGGATTCTACGTCTTATAAATAACAATATGGGATCAAGTGGTAGAGGAAGTATTGCCACAGACACAAACACTCCAACCTATGCAGATATAACATTGTCAATTCTTTCAAGTCACAATAATCAAACAAAACAAGTAAGATATTTGGATTGTATTCCAACATCACTTGGTGACATTCAATTTGAATCAACTGCAGATGGTCAGACTTTTATTACATTTGCAGCATCATTTAGATTTAATTACTTTAAGTTGGTATAAATGGCAGAATCAAAAGCAAGACTTATAGCAGGTAATTTTACTACTACAGGAACACCAGTTGGTGGTGGTGGAGGCGGTGGTGTAGACTCTGCTAGCACATTATCATTGGTTGGTTTTGAAGCAGATGTGTTCAGAGTAAATAATGATAATATCTCTATAAGCCATACAATTGATTCTGCAGACAGAGCAATGTCAGCGGGCCCAATTTCTGTTGACAGCGGTGTTACAATAACTGTAAACGGATATTGGAGTGTA
>VMHT01178654.1_pt1 | contig 10203 bp, 10 predicted proteins | sample 4693611 | NCBI WGS metagenome assembly VMHT01 (sample SAMN12280063, study PRJNA550983) | marine metagenome | isolation source: seawater sampled from same location over 5 years 0.02-0.2 micron viral filtrate | place: USA: collected off the coast of southern California halfway between the port... ...
GAAAAAGATAACTGGCGTGTTAATGAAAATGGTATTTATGGAGCACAACGCGAAGGATTTTCTGATATTAAAAATAAACACATTAAACGCAGTCAATACAATTTTATTGCTCAAAATACTTAAAGCATACTACCGAAATCGTCCCTTATTGTTTTAGCAATCTGTTCGTAAGTAAGTCCCTTTTTTCCTTTAAACTTTGTTTCAAAAAAGTTTTTAGTATATGCCATTCTTTCGTCGTCCGTATCTTTTGCCATAATATTAAATAATTTATCCTCTTGTTTTTCGGTTAAATCGTCGTAACTATCTGCTGTTTTACTGACTTGACTTATCCAGTAATCCATATTATAACTTTGACCTTCTTGTATTCCGTCTATCAGATTTCCTATGATTTCTTGGTCGTCTTCGTCTTCATTTTCTAATATATCCTTAAACAATTTAAAAGATATTGGGTTACCCTTAAGTCTATTTACTCTTGATTTCAATTTACTTTTATCTACTTTACCTTCAACACTTGAAGATTTACCTTTAGATTTACCTACTTCTGAAGCAATACTTAAAATATCTAAGAAATCTTCTTTCTCTGTTACAGGTTTGTTAGGATTAGTTATTTTAGGTTTTTTAGTTTTAGTTTTAGTTTCAGGTATTGTCCCACCTTTCTTTTTTATTGCTGATTTAATATCACTAATCATTTTAGGTGTTAATTTTTTAGTAGGAGCAGTCGGTTGCTTCCCTGATTTTAAAATATTTTGTAAGTCTTTTAGTGTTAAACTATCAAATGGATTATCAGTTTTAGGTGCCTTCACCTTTTCGTTTTTTTTAACACTAAAATTACCCGCCTTAATATTTTGCTTCATATCTTCTTTTACAATACTTGTTGGAACTTTAGTTTGTCCTGGTTTTCCTTTAACCTTAACAGTAACACTGGGTTTAGGTTTCGGTTTCTCAGGTCTTGCTTGTGCTGGTTTTCCTAGTGTGCCTTCTTTTAATTGTTTTTTCTTAACTGCTTTAATATTTTTTTCAATGTCACCTATTCCTGCGTCTGATTTTAAAGATAGTTTCTGCCATTCTTTCCTAACAGAAGCAGGAGTATCTTTCTTATCTACTAATTTAGATATCGCACTATTTAGTTCTGCTGTAGACATTCCACTAGGTGCTTTAAGTTTAAAAGTTGCTGATTTATGTTTTTTATAAAAATCATATGCTTCTCGTTGTGTTGGCATTTATTTATTATAATATTTTTTTTTCATTTAATAAATAAAAATGCCTCAAGGTTCAGGATATGGTAAAAAAAAGGGTGGAATGAAGAAAAAAACAACAACTAAAAAGCGAGCACCTCCTGGATTTCATAGAATGCCTGACGGAAGTTTAATGAAAGGTTCTACTCACGGCGGTCGTAAGAAAAAGAAATAATTATTTTTTATTTTCTTCTAATATTTGTTTTATAATATTAAATCTTGTTTCAGGTATTGCTTTAGTTATTTTATAAATAATAGCACTACTATCATTAACACTTGCTAATGTTTGGTCTGGATTAGTTATTTCAGTTCTAACTGAAGTAATCATTTTCGGTTTAGTAAATACAAACTCTAAATCTGGTGAAGTATTAACAAAAAAATCCCCATAATCATTTGATTTAGGGACAACACCTATAACTTGATATTTATTACCACTTTCTCCACCACCAATATAATCTGAATTATCTAAAATATCAGACCTGATTGTGAAATATGGATTAATTAATTTTCTTGGTAAATTAGGTGCTGTTAATTTAACAGAAGTAGCACTTTCAGTTATTGCTGGATATTGTTGATATCTAACATTTTCTCTAAACGAAGTATTTAAACTTCCTCCACTATTCACTTTATCAAAACACATAGTTGAGGGTAACTGTAATGAATACATACCAGCACCAAAAATATTAGTAACAAAATCCATAGTAGATAATTGACCTACATTAGCATTAGTTAAAGCATAAGGTAAATTATCTTTATTATCATTGCCTATTCTTGTTGTTAAATCATTTTCAGAAGTTCTAGAAGCATTGAATTGATTAAAAGTAAAACCTAATACACCCCATATACCATTTTCAAAAGTTTCTTCAGTATATCCAAAATCTTTTATTATTATTCCTGTAAGTTGGTCGTAAATAGTCCAAGGACTTAAATTAGGATTTAAAAAATCTACTTGGTATCTGTCACCACCTACGTCCAGGTCGTCAATGCGGTTACTATCGTAAGGTAAAATATTTGGTGTGAAATTAGTGTTATACAATCTTTTATTAATTTTATAAACTTTATCACCTGCTGTAGCAAACTCATTAACAATAAATGTATCGTGGGCACTATCGTGTGCTGTTCCTCCAGCATTATATCTATTTTGGACACGCTCAGGTGAATGTAAATTACTTATTTCAAAACGATTAGAAGTTGTATTATATTCTATTTGGGGTTCATTAGCACCTAAATAAATCTGTTGTGAAAACTTAGAAGATTGTATTTCTGTTGTTGAAAATTGTGTTGGTAACATATTCACAACTTGTGCTGTTTCCCAACCTTTATTTGCCCACCCGTCTAATAAACCAATACACACATTTCCATAACTTCCAAAATGACAATCCCAACCAATATTCCACTTCCCTGCTTCTATTTTAAAATTACCTGTGCTTCCATTTTTAAAAGTGCTAAATAAATGATTTGGAATAGTTGTTGTATTTATATCTAATGAAGCATTCGTAGTTATTCCTAAATGTGAAGTAGTTATAGCAATATAATTTTTACCTCCGTCGTTAAACTTTAAAAAACAACCAAATGAATATCCGTCTTCCCAACTTGTGCCTTCTGTATATATGTTTTCATATTCAGGGTTAAAATCAAAAAATAATGGCACTGACATTAAATATGGAAGAGCAGAAGCATTAGCAAACATATAATCAGACCCTAACTCAAATCTTATTTCAGTTGGGCGTAAATCATTTGATAAAGCATTAGCGTGTAAAAATCTACTATTATTTACTGTTGTGTATCCATTTAATTGATTATGTTTATTTTCAAATAATTCTGGGTGTTTTGCTTGTTCTAAAAATATTTTATTTAAAGCACTTAATATATTAAAATCCCATTCCTGTGAAAATACTATAGTATGTGCGTTTGGTAATGTGCTTGTTCTTCTAAACTCACTAGCATTTATTGTTTTATGTGTTGTTAAATATGCTCCTGTTATATTTTGTATATCAAAACCAGGTGGTAATACAGCATTCCTGTAATCCATATAATATTTTGCCCATTCTCTACCTCTTAACCATAACTCAGGTCTTTTAACACCAATATATTGATATGAAGATAAATAAGCATTAACAGAAGCATTATCAGTATTCGCAGTTACTGCGGTTTCAAAATCATTAAACATATTTTCATTTTGTGTATATTCACTTCCAGCATAAAATGTATGATATGTTGGTGAGTTTATTTCTACACCTGTTTGTTTTGGTAATACTAAAGACGCTGAATATAATGAAGATTTACTATCTAATTCATTTATTTTTGGTTGTGATTGTTTGCGTAACTGTTCTGTTAAATTATCTGCTAATGCTTCTGGTGATTTAAAACCTGTTGGTATTTCTATATCTACTTTTTCAATATATTCAATATAATCTAATACAGCAGGTGTATTAAATGAAGCATTAGTTAATCTATCTAATGTAACACTTTGACTTCCATATCTTGTATCTTTTGCTATCATTATTTGAAATCTGGCATTATTATTTTTAGGTCTAAATCCAAATGCTCTATTTATTACACCAAAGAAAAAATAATCGTCCTCTACATAATATTGTGACATATTATTATTATTGAATGAAGCATTTAAACTTGTATTTAAAATAACTGAACCATTTATTTGTCCCGTTGCTATGTCGTCGTATTGTTTCCAATCATTTAAAACAGTTGCTTCATTTTTATAACAAAATCTTCTTGGTAAATTAAAATGATTTTCACCATTATTTGTTTTATAATAATTAATTAATAAACTACATTTATTCGCTCTTGTTTCTGTTGTTGAAGCATTATTTTCTGCTAATATCTGCTCATATCCTAATACTTTATTTCCTGAACCATTTACTACTCGTTTTTTAGTTAATGTTGTATATGTTTGAGTTTTATTAGTAATAAAATCGTCAGTTATTTGTATAGCATTATCGTCTGAACCTACTTCAGAAATAAACGCATTATGAATAGATACTTTATCCCCAGCATTAACCTGTATACCACTACCTAATTTATTAGTAAATAATGCTGGACTGCTTCTGTTACCACCTAAAAACTCCGCACTACTTTTATGGTTACAATCTAATAAATGTATAGAGTTCATTTATTTATAATAAGATTATAATTAACAATAGAAAATTAAAAACAATGGTCAAAGAAATTAGGGTGTCCTACACCCATTGCTGTTTGTATTTTTTGTTTAACAATGGTGCGTTGGTTTTCTTCTTCTTTCTTTTTTTTCTTTGCTTCTTTTCTTGCTTTTCTAACTTGCTCATAATTATCTAATGCTTTTTGAGTTGCTGCTAAACTTATTTTTTCAATATCTTCGTGTGTTATATTGTTAGTGATATTGTTAGTTTCGTGTGTAATATTATTTATAACTGGTTTTTTCTTTTCTTCTTCTTGTTTTAATTTATCTTCTTTTATCTGAGTTGGTGTTTTTAATTTACCTTCCCTACGCATTTGTGCGTTTTTCTTACGAGTTTCTACTGCTTTTAATCTTGCTTTTGCTAAACTTTCCTTTGCTTTTGGTGTCATTGTTCTTGATTTTTTAACTTTTTTTATTACAGGTGTTTCTGCTTGTAACTGTTCTGCTTTTTTAAATACTTCTTCTACTTGTATTTTTTCTTTTTCTTTTACTTCAGGTAATTGTTCCTCTTCTTCTAAAACTTCTTCTTCTTCTATAGTTTCAATAGGTTCAGCGTCTGTAACCTCAACATTAATATTTTCTTCAATAGGTTCATTTAGGTCTGGTAATAAATCCATAATCTATTATAAATCTATAAACTTTAATAATTTTCTATAAAAAAAAATTATAAATAAAAATCTTTATTAAAATATAAAAATGAGTGACGAGGACGAGAATATTTTTATGAATGCTCCAAAAATAATGCCAGTAAAAGAAGAACCCCCTGATAAAAGAATAAAACCTACACACCCTAATATTCCAAAACCTCCTTCATTACTTTTAGGTATCGGTGCTGTTAAAAGTGGTAAAACAACATTAATAAATAATTTATTATTAAGACCTAGAGAAGAAGGATTTTATGGACAAGAATATTTTGATAATGTCCAGATAATATCTAATACTATATTAAACGACCCGACAGCGAGATTTTTGAGAAAAGCGTTTGACGTACAGGATTATTATTCAGACGGAATGATAACACAATTAATTGAAACACAAAAATCATATGGGGAGAAAAAAGATATGCCATTTATTGCTTTATTATTGGACGATATTTTAGGAAGTAATATGAAAAGAAATAATGAAGTTAGTTTTTTAGCAACAAGATACAGACACCATAATATAGGATTAATGGGAGTATTTACACAAAACTTTAAATCTGTTGATACAATTTTAAGAAATAATGCTACGGACGTAATTATTTTTAAACAAACAAATAATAAACAATTATTACAGATTGCTGAAGAGTTCCACCCGCCATTCGGGGATATTAAAAACTTTCTTAAAATATATCATAAAGCAGTGGAAGGAAAATATAATTTTCTTTATTTAAAAGTTCAAGAAGGTAAAGCACTTAAGAACTTTGAGGAAGTTATTGCTGAGAATGGAAAACTTATAGGTGAAGTTGATTTGCCACCAGATTTAGAAAATATGGATAATAAAAGTTTCGCAAAAGCGGAATAGGTTTTTGGTTTGTTAAATTATTTACATTTGTTTCTTATAAAAAAATATTTCTATTAGAGTATTTTATTTACATTAAAAACAACAAAAATATGGGTTATATCGTTTTTACGAAACCTTTTTACAAAGGTATTTAAAAACAAAACCATTAAATATTTGTAATGGATATTTTTAAATTGTTAGGTGAGGAAATAGAACAGAGATTATTAAATGATTTGCGTAAGGATTTTCCCACCCTGAGTGACAATCAAATAAACGAATATATTTTTAACAGGACAAAAAATCCTAATATGGATTTCAATAAACCTCATATCCCACATAAAAATAGATTTAAATGTCCAGTTGAAATAATATTAGATAATATTTATCCTATAGATAAACGCACTAATGAATGGAAAAGAAAATTAATAAATAGATACGGCAAAGATAAAATGTGTAATTATTTTATTATGATTGAATATCTAAAAGTATTTAAGAATAAAACCGAATATAATAATGTAAATATGGATACTGAGACACTATTTAAAGAAACATATAAACAAGTATTTCAACCACACCATACTAAAGAAAATGCGAGTGCTTGGAAACAAAAAAAATGCCGTTTAAAAAAGAAAATGTTATCTACTCAACCAGATACTAGTGATTATGAATATATAATGTTTAATGAACTACAACAAATTATTAAATCACAATTAATTAATTAGTATTTAAAAACAAAACCATTATAATAATAAATGCCTAAAAAACAAGAAACAACACAAAGAGATATTGATTTAGCATACAGACAGATATGCGAAATATTAAATGAAATATGTATAGACGATATAAAACAATTATTAGAAGATTGCTTTGAAGCAAGAAATAAAGAAAGAAGTTTAGATTGTGATATTTCAGAAAGTGAAGAGGAAGACGAATATAGTTTTCTAGATACAGAAAGAACCTCTGAAATATCTGAGGACGATTATGAAGGCAGAATGAATGATATAGATAATGAAACTAATTTTTCTTAGTTTTACCTGGATTAGTTTTAAGTTTAACTTTTTCAAAAACTTCATTAGGTCTAATTTTTTTTGCTCTATCTAAATCTTTTGCTACTTTAAATTGTAATGGAGCATTAGGTTTATGATTATCAGCAACAGGTTGGAGGTGTTTAACTTTTTTTCCCATAATATATTTTATTATATTTTTTATTTTTTATAGAAAAATAAAAAACTTATTAATAATAAATGTCATTGTTAATAACTAGTAACAGTCCAGCAAGAGATAATTTTAACTCAGGCGACGCTCAACAAGGTTTAAATAAATCTTATTCTTATCAAAATAATCTTCAAGACACTTTTAAAATACCAAAAAACTCTGAGATAGCAGTTCAAAGTGTAAAATTAAATAGGTCAGGGAATATAACTTTAGATAGCGGGAATAGTGTATATGCTTTTTATTTTGGTGAAGAGTTAGGAACTTTTAATGCTAATAATGAAGAGATAGACCAATCAATGACAACTTCAACTCCTTGGCAGAAATCAATAGTAGAAACAGAAGTATTTACAGGTGAGGACGAAGAGTTTGGTAATGACGCAGAGGTTACCTCAGTAAATATTACAGATAATGTGAATGGAATAGCAAGAAGATTTCAAGCAAACTTAAATAGAAATCTATGGCACCCTATGTTATTACAAAATGCTTCAACAACAATAAATCCAGGTGCTAAAGTTACACCTCAGCGTAATGGTTCAGGTTTAGATTGGTTGGGTTGGAATATCCAAGTCAGTAATAATGGAAGTAGCACTAATGCTTCAAATATTTCTGCTTCTTGGTTAGGTAATGGATATAATGGTGACGGGGAAGGTGCTGATTATTCATACGACCCTAAAAGTGGGGCATTAACTGCTCCAGCAAATAATTTTAGTCCTTGTGTAGGCACACAATTTCCATTAAGTTTAGCAAATGGTTCATTTAGTATAGAATTATTAAAAAAATCTGGAATATATCAAAGATATGGTTTAACTAGAGCAACAAATGGAAGTAGAGCAGGTGATTTTAACGGAGTACCGAGTTATTTTGACGACGAAGAGGGTGGTAATTTTTATGATTATTCAGTAGAAATTGAAAATAATGGTGCTATTAAAGTTTATTATGCTGGTGCTGTAGATACAGATACAGGGGAACTAAGTATGATTAATTTAAATTATGGTGCCACTAAAAATGCTTCAACTTTAAATATAAAATATATTAGATTTGTTATTAAAAATGAACAAGTATCTATAATTATAGAAAATGCTTCAGGTGTTGCGACTGTATTAACGGACGGGACTTCAGCAACAAGTGCGAGTAATTTAAAACCTGTTAATATGGTAACAAGATTTTTATATCCAAAAGTAGATTTAGAAGCAGGTGAAACTTGTTTAATTAATGAGTTTTTTGGAGTAAATATTGCTAACCACCAATATGCTAATGGAGGACTATACGACGAAGACGGTGATTTTGAAGAAAACCAACCTAATTATGCTTTCCACGATTTTTATAATTATTTATTAGATTGGGCAGGTGTGAGTGGTAATTTATATGCTCAAGTATTGGATTGTGAGCGGGAAAAACAAGTAGATAAAAGATTTTTAGTTGGATTAAATACTAATGGACAATGTGATTATAAAATAACATTTTTAACTGCTCCAGATAGTAGATATGAAAATACTAATCGTTGTAACACACAATTTTTATTAGGGTTTCCAAATAGAAGTTTAGTAAATGTTGCTAACACAACCAGTGCGACAACACCTTTTACTAAAACATTTATTTCAGATAGTGCCCCAGAAATACAAGGCACACAATCTTTATTTGTGCGACTTAAAAATATGACATTTGAAAGTGTTAATCTTGCTAAATCTGCTAAATCTAAAATATTATATCATTTACCAGCATTTTCAGGAAATGGAACTCGTGTTGGAGCATTATTTTTTGAACCAAGTGAAAGAGTTTATTTAAAATTAAATAATACAGAAGATTTATATTTATCTACTATTGAAATTGATATTGTATATTCTGACGAAACATTAGCAGAATGCTTACAAGGTAAAACAACTGTTTGTCTTCATATTCAAGAAGCACACCATTAATTAATTTTAAATTTGAAATCTAAAAGTATTTAAAAATAAAACCATAATAATATTATATAACTATTATGGACGCCAGACCCACATATATTTATAAAATTATAGATAGAAAAACAAATAATTGTTACATTGGTAAAACAATGGACGTAAAACATAGAATACGACAACATAGATATTCATTCAGACATAAAAAACAAATGTGTAGTTCAAGCATTATTTTAAAAAATAATGATTGGTATTATGAAATAATTGAAATAGCAGATAATCCGCTTGAAAGGGAAAAATATTTTATAAAAAATACTCCGAACTGTATTAATGAAAGAATGGTATGCGAAGACCCATATAAAAATAAACAAGAATATATGAAAGAATATAATAAGAAAAGATATTTATGGCAAGTAAGTTGGGGCGACGCAGTAAGTAATAAAAGATATGGAAGTCCAAATAATTTATTACTTATTGACCCGAACTTATTTCTAGAGTAGATTTAATTAAATCAATATCAAAATCACTTAAATTATATTTAATAGAAGGACTATCTTTGAATTGGTCTTTTGGAACAGTATTAGAATTATGGCATATACATATCATAATGTGTTGAATGTCAGTTTTACCTATTTTTTTATCAGACATACCGTCTATCATTTTACAACCTTCGCCAGTGCCTTCTGTATTAAACCCACCCATAGATTTCCAATATTTTTTATTAAAAACCATTGTTGCTTCGTGTATCATTCGTTTTACATTACAATCAATAACGGTTAAACGCCAATCTAAGTGGGGATATAAGAAGAGCATTTGCGGACTTCCAACTAATCCAACTTTTTCTTTTTTCATTTTATCCAATGAATATTTTAAATATGTAGACATATACATATCGTCACTATCCATACAAGCAATAATATTATGTGTTGCCATTTTTACTAAAGCATTTCGTTTATATCCAATACTTCTTCTAAACTTACTATATTTATATTTCATTGTTATTGGTTTAATAAAATCACTAAAAACTTTTAATTCTTTTTCGTCTTTAAAAAATGGTTCTGTTCCGTCGTCCAATAAACAAAACTCTAATTTATTTTTATCATAATCTAATTTTGTTAAATTAGATAATATCATTCTTTTAAAATTATTTCTGTTGAAAATTGGCATACATATTGAAATATTTTCCATTATGTATATA
>VMHT01052861.1_pt1 | contig 10201 bp, 10 predicted proteins | sample 4693611 | NCBI WGS metagenome assembly VMHT01 (sample SAMN12280063, study PRJNA550983) | marine metagenome | isolation source: seawater sampled from same location over 5 years 0.02-0.2 micron viral filtrate | place: USA: collected off the coast of southern California halfway between the port... ...
CAGGTCGCGGCGAATCACTTGGCGCACGATCCTGGAAAGGGACGACTCATGAAAATGGCCGCTACGGATGGCTTGCACGTCGCGCTCATGGCGGATACGCTCAAGATGATGAAGCGATCGGACAAGCGCGCGAATCTCGCGACTCTCGCGACGAAGAAGGTGAAAAAAGTTGAACGCGCGCCCAAGGAGGTGCGTGCTCGCGTTCTCAAGACGAACGCCCCGGAGGTGAACGATAAAACCGACGTGATTGAGCAGCAGGTCCAAGCGAAAGCACCGGAGAACACGCGACCGAAGTTTGAAGACGTCATCTCGGTCGAAGAAGGCGTGATCATGAGATCGGTCGAAGACAGCGCCGACGAGTCGTAAAGTCGCACACCACAAACCGACAAACGCGATTTTGTGATTTTGTTTCTCGCATCGCGCACAGTACACTGTACTATAGTATATACATTACATTTCTCTTGCAATTCAAGGTTCCAGCACTTCTTTCGGACGTCTCGCTTCGTGATCGTCAAACACTTCTTCCGCGCTCATCGCCGCACGCTCTGGGTTTCGAATCTCGTGCCCGTACGGAAAGTCTGGCACCGAAGGATCCGCATCCAAACTATCTAAAACTTGAAATAACTTCTCCGTCACGAATCGTTGTCCGTCCTCGCCGAAGTGCACGCCGTCTTCAAACAAAACCGCGCCGCGCTCCATCGCCGCGCGCGTCTCCGCGTACAAATCCAACGCGTAGACGCGATGTCGACGTTCCTGAAATTCGCGCACCACGTCCACGAGCGCCTTCCCGTACGCCTCGACGTCCGGTCGATGATCCTCGAACGGTCCTCCGACCCAGTCCTCCCCCCATCTTTCGCGTTGCGCCTCGACGCGTCGTCGTTCGTCCACCGCCGGCGGCGTCATCGCCACCACGATCTCCGACGTCTCCACCGCCCGCGCGATGATCGTTCGCATGTTTTTCGCGTACTCCTCCAACTCCACCCTCACCCTGTTCGTTCGCTCCGCCGTCGCGTCGCGCATTCGCGTCGCGTCGTTCGTCCCCAGCATCACCGTCGCCAGAAACGTCCGCCCCTCGCGCCGCGCGTCCGCCGCGAACGCCCCGTCCAGGACGTCCTCGCGCGCGCACCATCGCGAGTTGTACCCCCCGTACCCGCGATTGAACACATCGCACGTGCGCGCGTACCGATTCGCCTGCCGTCGTCGTCGCGCGCGTCAGTCGTCGCGCGCGTCGTCGTCGCGACATCGCGCGTTCGAATCCATCGTCTTCGCGTCGCCGTCGCGCACCAGCGCCGCGCCGAACCCGTGCGGCTCGAACGAACGCTGCGTGAGCGAGTCTCCGAACACGACGACGCGCCGCCGTCGCGCGGGCGTCATCGTGTGCGGCGCGGGCGACGACGGGCGTTCGAATCGCGCGCGAGCTGTCGCGAGAGCATGACGCGCGACGGCGCGACGAGCGCGTTCTGGCGCGCGCGCGCCGAGGCGCTGAGCGCGATGACGCGCGGCGGCGCGCGCGAGGGCGGCGCGGCGGCGGCGGCGGCGACGCGCGCGCGCGGCGCGGCGATGACGTTTCGCGACGACGCGAATTCGCGCGACGACGACGACGACGACGACGGGACGCGCGAGGCGAGCGACGCGCGAGGCGTCGTCGCGTGGCGCGCGAAGGCGGTGCCGACGGTCGGCGCGACGGCGACGACGGCGGCGCGGTTCGAGCGAGGACGAGGCGTCGACGCGGCGCTGGACGACGCGAAGTCGGTCGAGGCGCTGCGCGCGGGATATAAGACGCTGCTGCGAGAAGTGACGGCGCGGCACGAACGGGCGCGGCGGACGATGGAGGAGGAGATGGAGACGCTGCGAGCGCGGGTGCGAGCGTTGGAGACGGAGAGGGCGTCGACGGCGGCGACGATTTCGGGGTCGCAGACGCGGATGAAATCGCCGAGGCGGGAGATACTCGCGCCGGACTCACCGGACGATGGCGACGGACTGTCGCCGTTGTCGTACGAGTTATCGCCGCTGTCGACGTCGGAAATGACGCCACCGCCGCGGTGTGCGCTGGAAGAGGAAGAGGAGGCGGCGCAGACGCCTAGAGCGTTTCTCCCGCCTCGACCGCCGAGTCGCGAAGGATCCGGCGGTGACGATAGATCGTGGGTGGAGGCGTGGGAGCGCGCGCAGTTGAACAATCCCGCGGCGTCGTTGCCGACGAGCCTCCGACCGGGACAAGGGTTTGTGTGTCCGTTTACTGGAAACGTCGTGCACAAGACGCCTTGAAGTGACCGAGCGTCGTCGGCGGCGGCGGCGGCGGCAGCGGAAGTAGAACATTTTTGTATCAATCACAAAATTTATCTAGCCAACGACTATCGCCATCTAAAGACACGCCCTTGTTTACTTCCAAGGCGCCCTCAACGAAATGAATCCGCTTCGACCCATGCGTTGCACGTCCATTGCGATAAACTTGAAAGGCAACCATGAGATCGCGCGACCGAGCGGGCGAAGAAATCTATTTCTAGACGCAACGGGTGCGAATTCGCTCCATGGCGCCGTCGCGCAGCTCTTCATGACGTCTAATACCTTCATCGCATCCATGTCTTCGTCGCTCAGTTCGAAGCCGAACAAATCAGCGTTGCTCGCGATGCGCTTCGCCGAAGTCGACTTGGGAATGACGACGACGTCGCGCTGCACGTTCCACCTCAGCACCACCTGCGCCGGGGTCACACCGTACTTTTTCGCCAATCCAACGAGAATTTCGTTCTCAAACAACTCCCCTCCCTGCGCCAAGGGCGAATACGCCGTCACAGTCAACCCTTTCGACTGCGAATACTTGACCAACGAGTCGTTGCTCCACAGTGGATGCGACTCGATTTGGTTACACGCCGGCTGGATCTTCGTCCTGGGATCATCACACAACGCGGCGAGCTGCGCTTCGTTAAAATTACTCACTCCAATGTGTCGTACCAACCCGTCTGCGACGCACCGTTCGAGCTCGCTCCAGCACTCCGCGATGGACGCCTCCGCGTCTGGCTGCAGCACGGTGCCTCGTTTCCACGCCACCGGCCAATGAATCAGGTACAAATCCAAATATCCCACCCCTAAATCGTTCAGCGTCGTCATCAACGCCTCTCGAACGTCCCTCGGCCGTCGTCGATCGTTCCACAGTTTGCTCGTCACGAAGACGTCTTCTCTCTTCGCGTCGCCGCGCTCGAACGCCTCTCGCAGCGCCTCGCCGACTTCGCTCTCGTTCGCGTACGCCGCCGCGCAGTCGACGTGCGCGTACCCCGCCCCGAGCGCATCGCGCACCGCATCGCGCACCTCGTTCGGGCGCGCTTTCCACGTTCCCAGCCCGACGCGCGGGATTCTCAGTCCATTCGCGTCGTTGACTAAAATCGTCGACGGGGCCATCGCGTTCGCGTCGCCGCTCGCCGCGCGAATCGACGCCGGTCGTCGCGTCGTTCGCACCGCGCGATCGACGACGACGACGACGTCGCCGCGCGGTGCCGCGCGCGCGCGCGCGAACATGTGGCGCGTGGCGCGGCGCCGTCGTTACGTGTGCTGCGTATACAGTAAATTAAATGCTTATTGAACAAGTGTTCGCCGCGCGAGCGTTGCGTCGCTTACTTGAGTCTTGCTTGAGTCGTACTTGAGTCTTGCTTGAGTCTTGCTTGAGTCTTGCGCGGCTGCTGATTATGTACACGAGAGACGATGCCTTGTCTCTCAAGCCGCCGAGGGCGGTCACGCCGCCGCGGCTGGCGACGGCGTCGAGTCCTCGATTTGGCCAACTCCGTTGGAGTGGATTATAGACTTGACGAGCGGGACGTCGATCGCGCCGCTGGTGGCGAGATCGATGAACTCGTTCATGTTGATCGTCTTGTCGTGGACTTCGTCGACGCCGAGGTGAAGGCGTTTTTCTGTGTATTTCTCGACCGCTTCAAAGTTGCCGGAGCGAATGATGTAGTACGCCATTTGCTTCAACTCGTCGCGCGAAAACGCGCGCTTCGCATCGACGACGACGTTTGCACCCTTCTCCGCATCCTTCGATTGGGAGAACGCCGACTCGAGTAGGTCGGTGAGATCATCGACCGTGAGCGCGTCGGTTTTGCCGCTGTTCTTGAATATTTGAGCGGCGATGATTGCTTGAACGCCGTAGGCTGCGATGTTGCGTTCAAAGTGCGTGCGCTCGTACAGCATGCGAGAATACATCTTCGATCTCGCGCCAAAGCACGTTGTCGCCATGAGAATGCACAGGATCTGGGACACGCCGAAGAGCACGAGACCCGAAACGAGCACATTCACAAAGTACACCAAGTTGAAGGTGGCGATGATGCCGGCGGAGGAAACTTCCACGTAAATACCGTAACGTTCCCAGTCGGAATAGTAATTATCTTTCGGTCGTCCCGAGTTCCCGCTGCCGAAACTCACGGGTTCTGCGAGCTCACCTTCGCTGGGAACGCGATGAGTGACGTCTTGGCCCAAAGTTGTCCACGCCAGGCGAGGAGTCAACTCGAGCACGGCGTACGGTTCGTGAGAGCCCGTCGCGCTTCTTTTGCCGTCGAGGTTGTAGTTGTAGTAGAGCATCTTGGCGATGACGCGCATACCGCCCGTCCTGATTTTTGGAGTGTTCGCAGCATCGACTCCTTGGCCGAACAACTCATTCACGGAATCGATTTCGGCGTAACGCTTGTCCAAATCGACGCCGACGGCTTCGAGAATCTCTTCCACGGTGAGACGGACAGACTCGCCGGCGGCGAATGTCTTGATGTCCACGTCGCTTCCAGCGCGTCGAACGTAAACCGGAGGATTCGTGCCGGCTTTTACGCCCGAAGCGGTGTCGTACGTGTGATCAATCCTGATTTCTATGGCCTCGGGCGCGACCGGTAGGTACGAAAACTCCTTGGAGTAGTAACAGACGTCGCCGAGCTTTTTCCGCAAAGGGACCGTATGAGATACGCCTTCGTTCGTGAAGATCGGGTTACCCCCGACCGTGAGACCCGAGGTATCCGCCGCGCACGTCGCGGCCGAACCGCCGGAGAGGTAATTTCGGTAGACGAGTTTGTAGTACACGTGCGTCGTGACGAAAATCCCGCCGCTCGGGAACTCCCTCACGAGTTCGTCCGAGTCGAGAAACGCGCACATCAAGTGATCGAACTCGAACCCAAACGACCGATTAAACTTGTACGCCGCGTCGATCGCCGTCGCATCGCTGCACGGCATCAAATCAAACGTTCGCGAGACCCCGTTCGACGCCGTCACCGTCGTCGTCGCGCCGTCGCCCGGCGCGTGAAACGCGTGCTTATCCACGAGTCCATCGAAATACTCCGTCGACGTCCCGATGTTCGATATCGTTCCGTGCGGCACCTCTTGCTGCAGGTACGTCTTCCCGTTGATCAGCGAGTACAGCACGTAAAACGCCACCAGTCCCCGCAGCGCCTGCAACGAAATCAGCAATCGCCAATCCTGAATCGCCACCGATCGCGGCGCGACGAGTCCGAGCGCGTCGATCGCGAGCGCCCTGAGATGCATCGCGCGCGTCGACGCCCCGCGTTCGCGTCCGTCTTCGCGCGCGTTCGTTCGCGCGTTCGCGCGTTCGTTCGGTCGCGCGCGTCGACGATTGCGCGTCGTCGATGCGTTCGACGTCGTGTCGTCCCCCCCCCTCACACCCGGGTGTTTGCGAGTCGCCGTCCGTAAACATCGCGTCACTGTTTGCGCACACGCGCGCGCGCGGTGCCGATGGGCGTCGACGGCGCCGCGGCGGAGGCGCGCGCGCACGTCGCGCTGGCGGTGCCCGTGACGCTGGCGTCGCTGTGCAACCGCGCGCGGGACTTGATCTCGCTCGGCTTCGTCGGCGCGGACGCGGCGACGACGGCGGAGCTCGCGGGGGCGGCGCTCGCGAGCACGATCGCGAACGTCACGGGAAACGCCGTCGTCGTGGGGCTCGTGAGCGCGCTGGTGACGCTGGGGGGGCAGGCGTACGGGGAGGGGCGCGGCGGCGAGGCGGGGGCGTGGGCGCAGCGCGCGCTCGCGTGCTGCGCGGCGACGGCGACGGCGACGGCGATCGGCTGGCGGTTCGTCGAGGGGGGGCTGTCGGCGTGGAATTTCGACGCGGCGATCGCGAGGAGCTGCGCGGCGTACTTGCGCGGATTGCGCCCGGGGTTGTTCGCGTACGCGGCGAACGCGTGCGCGCAGGCGTGGTTGCAGGCGCAGGGGTCGACGCGGCCCATCGCGTGCGCGGGCGTCGCGGCGACGGCGTTACACGCGCCGGCGTGCCTGTGCTTTCGAAGGATGGGGTTCGGTGCGGTCGGGCCGGCGTACGCGACGAGCGTGAGCACGAGTTTGGTGTTCGCGGCGAACGCGACGTACGCGCGGTTGAGAAGAAATCGGAACGGATGGTTTCGCGAACGCGACGAGGCTTTGGCGGAGCGCAGAGACGCGTGCGCGTCGAGGGTGTGCTTTAAGACGATGTTCGACCGCGAGGGGTTGGTGTTGTTTCTGAAGCTGGGCGTGCCCGGAGTTTTGTTAATGAGCGAGTGGTGGGCGAGCGAGTTCATCGTGCTCGCGGCGGGGAAATTGCGAAATCCGAGCGTCGCGATTTCGGCGATGTCGATTTACCAGGCGACGAACGCGTTCGCGTTCATGGTGGCCGTTGGTTTCGGCGCCGCGACGGCGACGCGAGTTTCGAACGAGGTTGGCGCGAAAGATGCGTCGCGCGCAAAGCTCGCCGCATCCGTGGCGTTGCGCTTGATCGTCGTCGTCGAAGTCGCGGTTTCCGCGACGGTGTATCTCTCGCGCGAGCGATGGGGCGCCGCGTTCACGTCTGACCATGACGTTCGCGCGCTCGTATCGAAACTGATGGTTCCACTCGCTTTCTACGTCTTTTTCGACGCCGTGTGTTGCGTCAGCACGAGCGTTCTGCGAGGCGCCGGACGTCAAGCGTTTGCCACTCCCATCGTGCTCTTCGCGTATTACGTCGTCGGCTTGCCCCTGAGCGCTTGGCTCGCGTACAAGGGCTACGGTGCCATGGGTTTGGCCATCGGAGGTGTCGTCGGTACCGCCACGCACGCTGGCATCATGACTCGCGTCGCGCTCTGCATCGATTGGCCGACGGAAATCGCGCGCTCGAAGCACATTCGAGGCGCTTCGGCGTTCGACGACGACGACGATCTCGCCTCTCGCCTCCTCGTCGACGTCGCCGCGGACGACGAGCTTGGAAACGGCGTCGATGCGCTCATTTAGTCTTAGTTTACTAGCCTTTAGCGCGGCGCCGCCGCCTTTGCGACTGATTGCAACCTCGAGAAACCACGCCTCGACGCGCTCGCGCTTCACTGCGCCGCGTCTCGCTCGCGCTTCACTGCGCCGCGTCTCGCTCGCGCGCCTCGCCATGGGTCGCGTCGCCGCGGTGAAGAAGAAGACTAAACGTTTCACCGGGTGCGTTCGCGCGCGCCCGCGCACTGTCCTCGACGCGCGATGCGCGCGCGTTGAATGCGCCGCCGCCGCCACGACGCGACGACTGACGACGACGACGACGCGACGCGACGCGCAGGGACGATGACGGCGCGGAGACGGTCGGATCGCTGACGTCTGGAATAAAGAATAAACAGCGAAGAAGCGAGGTGTACGGCAAACTTCGACACGAACGCGCGGTGGCGAAGAAGCAACGCAGGGAGACGCGACAGAAAGCCGAAGCCGCCGCGCTCGAGGCGGGCGAAGAACCGGCGCCGAGACAGATCCCGAAGACGATAGAGAATCAAAGAGTGCGCGATGCGACGCATATTGATGATTTAAACGACGTGGACGTGGTCGAACAGGACGCAGAGGATGAGTTTGCGTCGTATTTCAGTCAGGCGACGTCGCCGAAAATTATCATAACGACGAGCCGAAAGCCGAGCGGGGACATGTTCAAGTTTTTGGAGAATTTGTTCACGGTGATCCCGAACGCGTATTACTACGCGCGAAGGAATTATCAGGTCAAAGAGATCGTGAAGCATGGCACGGCGAGAGGGTTCACGGATGTGTTGGTGTTTAACGAGAATAAAAAATTTAGCAAAGGCGCGAGAGTAAACGGGATGTTGCACGTCCACCTTCCCGAAGGACCAACGTGCTTGTACAAGCTCTCTTCTCTCAAGCTGTCGAAGGAGATCAAAGGTCACGGGAGGGCGACGAGTCATTACCCGGAGTTGATTTTAAACAACTTTAGCACGCGATTAGGGCACCGAGTGTCGAGAATGTTTGCGTCGGTGTTTCCGCAAAAGCCCGAATTCAAAGGCCGACGCGTGGTGACGTTTCACAATCAACGCGATTTCATATTCTTCAGACATCATCGCTACGTGTTTGAAGAAAAGAAGGGTCGTCGGTTACCGCACGCGGGACACTTAGCGACCGCGGAGGTTCCCGATCACGTGCGCGATTCTATGAAGGAGGGTAGAGGGAAGCGCTCATCCAAAAAGAGAAAGAGCGTAGAGATGGATGACGACGACAATAGCGAAGAAGAAGACGATGAAGATAGTGCTGATGAAGATAGCGACGAGGATGAAGATGCGGAGAAGCCACCGCCCGTAAACACGATGATTCAGGCCCGATTGCAAGAGCTCGGACCGCGATTCACGCTTCGACTGATGTCCGTACAAAAGGGCACCTTCGACAGCAAGCACGGCGAGTACGAGTACGTTCGAAGCACCGACACCGACGGCACGAGACATTGTCGCCGCAAATTCGTCCTGTAATTATACGGTTCATCTAAAGTTTGGTAATCATTTTGTCACAACGTCGCGTCCCATCGTTTCGTCCTTCTAGTCTTCGTCCTCGTCTCGCACCCTCCTCACGCGCGCATCGCGCGGCATCGCTCACCGTACCTCGCACCGCATCGCTAGCCCGCTTTAAACAACAAAAACGCGACGTTGGCTATGTAGTAATAGATGAAGTGTCCGCTCTCGTGCGTGACGTAACTTCCAAAATTTCTCCCCACGACGCAGTGCCACGTCGGGCCGTGCTTTCTATCGAATTCCTTCTTCACGTGCGCCGCGATGTCCTTCTCGACGTTGAACTTTTCCATCGCCTCCATGGACACCGTCACCGCGTCGTCTTGGATGTCCTGCGCGCGTTCGCGTCGTCAGTCGTCGCGTTCGTCGTCGTCATCGTTCTCGTTGACTTTGTCGCGTCGGCGCGTCGGCGCGTCGGCGCGTCGGCGCGCGTCGCGATCGCCGACACGCACGTCCGGCATGTCCGCCGCCTTGATGATGGCCTTTTCCTTCGTCGCCGTCATCGCGCGTGCGTCGGGGAGCGCGATTGTGACGACGGTCGGTCGCGCGCGCCGGCTTGGCTCGCGCGGGCGGTTGACCGACTCGGACGATGATTTCGCGGTTGACGCGCGCGCGCGCGTGCGTGCGTTACAACGATGACGAAGAATGGTGATTAATATCGACGACGACCATCAGTCGTCGCGCTGACCGCGCGCGCGATCCTTGCCGTTGAATTGCCTATAGCCGAACCACTCGAGATTTCCCGGCCACGTCTTGGGATCGGGCTCTGGCAAACTCTTGTCCTTTTCGCAATCCTCGTAGTACTGGTTCACCCCGCCGCGCAGGTGGTACAGATTCTTATACCCGGCCTGATACAGCTCGAACGCCCCCGGAAGCGACCCCGCGCCTTTGGTGGGATCGGTGAAGGATTTATTCTCCGGCGGTTGCGTCTCCAGCGACCCGCCCCAAATATCGCACAGAATAATCTTCGTCGTCTTATCGGGCAGCGCGCGTTCGACGTCCTCCACGAAATTCGCGTTCACCTTTTTAAATCCCGGCAGGCGCATCTTCGCCAGGATCCCTCCCGAGACGTACGGCACGCTGACGCTTCCCGGCACCGACCACTGCTCGTAATCCGGCTGGAACCGCACGTCCAGCAACACCGCCCTCTGTCGCGCCATCATCTGCACGCACTCCTTCGCCGACACCGTCTTCATCTTATACTTTTCGCGCAGTTCGGCGTGTATGCGTCGCCACTCGCGCGCGCCGCTGCCCATTCCCGGGACGATTCCGCGCGCGTTCGGGACACCGTCCAAGCGCGACGGATCGACCGCGACGACCGCGCGCCTCGCCGCGCGCGAGCGGCTCGAGCGCGAGCGGCTCGAGCGCGCGTCGACGACGCGGACGCCGCGCGCGTTCCCGCGCGCCGCGAGCATCGCGCTCGATCGAGCGTCGCGCGCGCGTCGGTGAGTGGGACA
>VMHT01137934.1_pt1 | contig 10201 bp, 9 predicted proteins | sample 4693611 | NCBI WGS metagenome assembly VMHT01 (sample SAMN12280063, study PRJNA550983) | marine metagenome | isolation source: seawater sampled from same location over 5 years 0.02-0.2 micron viral filtrate | place: USA: collected off the coast of southern California halfway between the port... ...
AAAACTCAATTACAAAGCAAAAGATGGTAAAGATTATATATTAAATATTATCGATACGCCTGGGCATGTAGATTTTGGCTATGAGGTAAGCCGATCTTTATCAGCATGTGAAGGGTCTCTTTTAATTGTTGATAGCACTCAAGGGGTAGAGGCTCAAACTCTAGCAAATGTTTATCAAGCTTTAGAAATTAATCACGAGGTAATACCGATTTTAAATAAAATAGATTTGCCTGCTTCAGATATCGAAAAAACAAAAACTGAAATTGAGGACGTTGTTGGAATTGAGACAACGAATGCTATTTCTTGTTCAGGAAAAACTGGAGAAGGAATAGATGAAATATTAGAGGCAATTATTAACAAATTACCTGCTCCTAATGGGGTTATTAATGAAAAATTAAAATGTTTATTAGTAGATAGTTGGTATGACAGCTATCTCGGCGTAGTAATTCTTGTCAGGATCATCAACGGTAAGTTAAAAAAAAATATGAAAGTAAAATTAATGTCTAATGATCAAGAATATGTAGTTGAAAAAGTAGGGGTATTTACTCCTAAACCAAATGATATAGAAGAATTAAATTCAGGTGAAATTGGATTCATTATTACGGGAATTAAATCTCTTTCCGAAACAAAAGTCGGAGACACTATATGTGATGCTAATGCACCTATTGACGAACCTTTACCTGGTTTTAAACCAAGTAAACCTGTCGTATTCTGTGGGCTCTTTCCAGTTGATAGTTCTGAATATCAAAAACTGAAAGATGGTTTAGCAAAATTAAAACTTAATGATGCAAGTTTCTCTTATGAGCCAGAATCATCAAGTGCTCTAGGATTAGGTTTTAGGTGTGGTTTTTTAGGTTTACTACACTTAGAAATTATTACTGAAAGGCTTGAAAGAGAGTTTGACGTTAATCTAATCACAACTACTCCTGGAGTAATTTATAAAGTACATAAAATAAAAGGCGCAGTTTTAGATTTACAAAATCCATCGAACATGCCGGATCCATCTCAAATTGAGAAAATAGAAGAACCATGGATTAAATCTACAATTATTACTCCAGACGAATACTTGGGATCAATTATTAAAATTTGTCAGGATAAAAGAGGCATTCAAACAAATTTAAGTTATTCAGGAAAAAGAGCAGTTTTATCATATGACTTACCATTAAACGAAGTTGTATTTGATTTTAATGACAAATTAAAATCAATCTCTAGTGGTTACGCAAGTTTTGATTATGAAATTTCCGATTACCGAGAAGGGAATTTAGTCAAATTAGGAATTCTAGTCAATTCTGAGCCTGTAGATGCGCTGGCGATGATCATACACAAAGATTTTGCACAAAGCACTGGTCGACAAGTTTGTGAAAAACTAAAGGATTTAATTCCAAGGCATAATTTTATGATACCTGTTCAGGCCGCGATTGGTGGTAAAATAGTAGCAAGAGAATCAATCAAAGGTTTTAAAAAAGATGTACTTACAAAAATTCATGGAGGAGGCGCGACTGACCGAAAAAGAAAACTTTTAGAGAAACAAAAAAAAGGAAAAGCAAGATCTAAACAGTTTGGAAAAGTTGAAATACCACAAGAAGCTTTTATTGGAGTACTTAAAATAAATAAAGAAAATTAATTATATCTTTAACTCTTTAGAAACATTTTCAATAATAGAATCATCTAACCCATACCAAATAGGAAGACATAAATGTTTAGAAGGTAAGTCTTTATTGTTACCTAGAGCATAGTCATATACTTTCGATGTTGTTGTTTTAATTTTAGGATATTTTTCTGAAACAGGAATTTCGGGAGAGATTATTGTAAATTTATAATAATTACCATTATTTGAATTTTTATTTTGACTAATAAATTTTATATCATTTTTCTTACAGACATCTTCATAAGCTTTTCCTATTTTAGATTTATTCAAAAGAATATCATTGTAAAATTCAACCACAGAATAAATCATTAGAGCTTGAAGTTCTGAAAGTCTGATATTGCAACCAATTGGCATTTTTTGTTTAAATCTGTCGTAAGCCACAAAGTCTTGAAGTAGATCGCTAATTTTTTTATTATTTGTGACAGCAACACCTCCTTCTCCTGCAAAAATAGCTTTTGTAGAATAATAGGAGTAAACACCTGCATCCCCAAATGTGCCCGCAAATTTACCATTTAAAGTCGATCCAAAACTGTGGGCAGCATCTTCTAACAAAAGTATATTTTTTTCTTTTAGATATTTAGATATTTTTTCAATATCAGGGTTTATAATCCCGCCTATATCACTTAGCATCACAACAAGTTTACTTTTATCTTTCTTATAATTTTCAATAGAATTTTTTACATCTTTATAGCTAGGCATAAGTGTATCTAAATTACAATTTATGTAATCAATTAAATTGTAACCAGCTGTTCCAACTATAGTTTTAACACCATACATGGTGTTTGATTGAATCATAATGTCTTCTCGTCCATAGTAAGTTTTAAAAATTAGAAGAATTGCAACAAGCCCACTTCCATTTGAGTTTACACTTACGGCATTTTGAGAACCTGAAATTTGTTTAACTTTTTCTGATAATCTCTTATTCCAGGGTCCTTCAGCTAAATTTCCAGATTTAAAAATTTCATCCTGATTATTCTTAAAAAACTCAATAGCTTTATTTGGTATTTTGATTAAACTCATTATTGCCTAACTTTCTTTATTTTGAACGTTTTCCCATATTGTTTCTTCAATAATACTTTTGTTTTTTTCATCTTCATACGTCTGAAAGAATTTTTTTGGGTTCTTTTTGTAAGCTAGTCTATAAAATTCAGGTGCAATACTGAAAGCTAAAGAAAATTTACCAGGGATTACTGACCAAATATTTTTATTTCCTTCTTCTTGATTTATATGAAAAATATAATTTCTATTTTCACCTTTCGAAATTATTTCATTTTTAATTCCTACATATCTTTGAAGCACTTCTATATTAGGATTTGCTTTTTTGTGTTCATTAATCATATATTCAAAATATTTATCTAATTCTTTTTTGTTTGAAAGACTTATTCCTCCTATTAAACCATAAGAAGAGCCTTTAGTTATTATGTTTATACATGTTTTTTTAAAATAGTCTAATTCAACAAATGACTCAGTGTCACTTGGGACATTTTTAACAACTGCTATTGGAGCAAGTGATTTTTTTATTTTATTTTTCGTAAATTTTTCCAAATTCCCTCCAATACAAATTACAATTCTATTTCCTGTGATTTTTTTATTATTACATTCTGCAATAATGTGCCCATCTTTACTATGAATACTTTCTAGCTCATTTTCAGTAAAAATTTCCAACCCATTTTTAATTGAAGTAGATAATAAATCTCTTAATAAAATTCTAGAGTTAGTAGTGAAATCAGTGCTTTTGATTTTAAAAAATTTATTTGATGAAAAAATTATTTTTAACAAATTTTTTATTATAGGTAAATAATATTCTGATTTTACACTTTCGATAATACCAGCTCTCCTTCTTAACCAATCGTGTTTTCTTATACCGTCTATTAAAGCAATCGATCTTGCAATTGAAAACATCCAATTAATCAAAAATTTTCTATTTTTTAATCTGTATTTAAAGTTAATGTAATTTTTGTTAAACCAACCATTTTTTGTTTCATTAATAGCTAGACCATTTTCTGTTGGCATTAGATTCATATTTTCAAAACTGCTATAAAATTCAAGTAGATCATCCAAAGATCCTAAAATATATTTAAGAGTTTTCATCTGATCTTTAATAAGAGTATACAAGGAACCGGTGTGCACCCATTCATGAAACTCCCTTGTTGCAACTGAGGCTAACTTTTTATTTTTTTCAATTAAAGCTACGGTGTGGCCTTGTCTAGTTAGAATCTCTGCAATAGAAATGCCTGTAATACCACCGCCAACTACTATCCAATCGTATGATTTCATATGTTATTAAAATGAGATAGTTTTAATTATACCATCTTCAAGTTGAGTAAAATTAATTTTTTTATTTTTTAAAAATTTTCTTAATTTTTTAAATGTTCCTATTGATTTTTTAGGGTCAAAATGATCTAATTTTCCTCTGATTATCTTTGATCTATTAGGTATATTTTTTTTTATCAACTTGAACAAAAAGTCAATATTTACTGATTTTCCAGTTCCAACATTAAAGATATTAAAAGTTTTTTTAATTTGTGCTTTATGCATAGATAGTTCCATAATTTGAATCACGTCCTTGATGAAAATAAAGTCTCTAGTTTGGAAACCCCCATTAATAGTAACTGGTAAATTTTTTTTCATTTTATCAATAAAAATTGGTATCACCGCAGAGTAAGGGCTGCTAGCATTCTGCCTAGGACCATACACATTAAAAAATCTTAGACCAATAGAAGATATTTTGTAAACATCAAAAAACATTTTAGAGTATTTTTCAAGAGTGAGTTTATCTTGTGCGTAAGGTGATGATATATCAAAATTATTTTTAATATCGCATCCTACAGAAATGTTTCCATATACAGCTGAAGATGATGCGTAAATAACTGGAACTGAAAATTTTTTTGCTAATTCAAATACTTTTAATGAACTACTTATATTATTAGAGGAACTAGTATAAAAATTATTTATAGAAATAGGGACCGAAGATTGTGCAGCTAAATGGAAAATACCTTTCAAGTTTTTTATTTTATTTACACTTACATCTTGAATTTTTTTTTTAATTAATTTTTTCCTAAGATTTTGGGGCAGGTTTTCTCTTAATCCCTCTGAAAGATCATCAACAAGTATTAATTTATATTTTTTGTGAAGACTTTCAACTAAGTGAGAACCAATAAATCCTGCACTTCCTGTAATAAGATATTTCCCTTTTTCCATTTAAAATTAGTTAGTTATTAATAATGTCTGAAATTTGTTTTAACATACTTTTTTTTGTGGGAAGGTTATTTTCTCTTATTTCTTTCTGAATTTTATCATAATTATTTAATATATAGTTGGTAGTTTTTACCACTGACTCCGCATTACGTTTACAGACAAAAATACCTTTTTTGTTGTTTACAACGTAAGATATTTCCTCAAAAATTATTACTGGACGAATTCTTGCTAGCGACTCATCAACAACATAAGGATAACCTTCCGTGTAAGAAGGCAAGATAGTGATATTATGATTATCATATACACCTCTTAAGGTTTTATCATCAGATACATAACCCAAATAAATGATCTGCGGTTTATCCGGTTTAAAATTTTTTGAGTTTCCCACAAGGGTAAGTGAACCCTCTAAATTATTGTTATTAAAAATTTCCATAAAGTCAAAAATACCTTTTTCTTTACTAATTCTTCCGACATATAAAAATTTTGCACTGTCACAAGATATTTTTTTTGAATTTGTTTTCCATTCTTCGTCAAGTCTAGAAATTGAAATTAAATGAGATTTCTTTCTTGTTAGCCTTGGATTACAAACAATTAATTCGGAAAAGGATGAGCATATTTCATACATTGCTTGATAAATCCAAACTGACCAACTACCAATAAGATGTTTCCATTCTTCTTTGCCATCACTCCATAAATATAAATATATTTTTTTTCTGAATATTAATAAAAATAAACTAGCAATAAATGTGTAAGGTGTAATAGAAATAATCAAATATTTATTTTTATGATTAAAAGTTTTAAATAAATTTTTTAAAAATTCTAATATATTTCTTGATACAGATATATTTAATAGATTGAGTTCTTGGCCACCTTTTTGTGGAGAGCTTCTAGCAATAAATTTCACATTGAAAAAATTATTGAGACCTTCTGGAACAATCTTAAGATCTAAATTTTCACAGTAAAATTTATTATTCTCTTTGAAAATTTTTTCATTATTAAGAATGACTAGATTTTCTTTTTTCATATTAATGATTTTTCATTGGTTACTAGTAATATCGAAAATTAAATCTTGAATAACTGGACCCGCAACATACTTTTTGATCGCACCACTACAAAAAACACTAATTCTATTTGATTTTTGATTTATAAACTTTCTTACCGGAATGTTATTTATTCTTAAATTAGCTATATGATTTGATAAAAAAAATCTAATTTTCTTGTTATTCATTTTTAGTAAACTTGAGCATGTTATTGAATAATTTTTTGATGTTTTTGGAAATTTTTGCAATATTAAATTTTGACCAGTTTTGGAATAATTCAAAGATTTCCTAAAAATAACCTTTTCCAATATTTTTATAAGTGGCATAGGTATGTAGTGGTTATTTTTTTTATCAATAAGTAAATTAAGTGAATAAAGACATTTACCATCATCAAAAGAAACAATATCTTCATCTTTAATCCAATCAGAATTATGCATTAGTTTTATTAGGTTTAAATTGCCAACACATAAAGCGATTTTATCAGTTTTAAACGATTTGTTTTTTGAAATAAGGCTTAATTTTTCTTTAGAAATTATAATTTTTTCAACTGGTTTTTCTATAATTTTATTACCAAACATTTCTTTTTTAACTCTAAAAACATTATTATCTTTATCAGCTAAGTAATAAGTTTTTGAAAATCCAGATTGTTCTGAGAAAACTTTGTTGACTGAAAATAAATTCTTTTTAAAAAATTTTTTATATTTTACGTTTTTCAAAAATTTTTTATGTCTTGTATTATTTATATAACCACCCCAAATATTTGAATTTCCACCGATAGCATCGAGCTCATAAAAATTGTGACTCTTCAAAACCTTATAATTATTGCTTGAGAATATTTTAAATTTTTTTAAAGAGTTTTTTTGATAGATAAAGGAGCTTATACCAGATCCTATTATTGCCTCTTTAATTTTCATTATATATATTTGTCTTGATGAAGAATATATTAATAATAGGTTCAAGTACTGCTATTAAAGCCTTTTTTCAAGAAAAATTTAAAGGCGATATAATAGAATATATCTCGTTCAGAGAAGCGTGGAAAACACAACCTCCAAAAAAATATGACATTATAGCAGTTTCAGGTTTTCATTTTAATATAACTTCAATCAATAATGAAAAATTGAATTTATACATTAAAGATTATTTTAGCTACATTCAAAAAGTCTCAAGATTTTGTGGAACAACATACCTAGTAAGTACAAAGTTAAAAATGTCTTTAAGTTATAGCAGAGTTGTATTTTTTTATTTTTCTCTATTAAAAATGATATTTGAAAAAAAATTGAATATAAACGTTTTATCATTCTATTCTATGTTAAATCCGGCAAAAGATAAAATTAAGATCAAAATTTTTAAGATTTTAAATAAAGAATTTAGTGATGATTATTTTAAAAATAGGTCACTACAAGAATTAGAGATCAAACATATTGAAAATATAAATTTTAAATATATTGGTATTAAAAGGTCTAGATTTATTGATAGGGTGTTACGAATTTTTGATAAATGATGATGAGCGGTTTAATATCAACAATATAATCAAAAAAAGTATTCTAAAACTTAATTTGCTTTTATTTTTTTTTCTCGAATCAAACTTAATTTGAAAATTATAAATATTATAATTTTTTCTTTCTACCGTCAGTAAATCTGCTAAAATTTTGTAACCTTTTGCAAAAAGTTTTTTCTTATTTCTTAAATATATATTTTTATTAAAAACAAAAAAACCGCTCATAGGATCCATAGTTTTTTTTAAAACTAAAAAATTAAAAATAAAAGTAATGATAACAGACAAAAAAGTTCTTAATTTAATAAAATAACTTTTTGAGTCTCTTATTATTTTTAAAAAATTTCTACAACAAATCAAAAAATCAAGTTTTTTATTCCAGAATAATTCTAGAATTTTTGGTAAATACTTAGGATTGTGCTGCATATCACCGTCCATTACTAGAATGGTTTTGTACTTAGCTTTATCAAAACCATATATACAAGCTTTTGATAAATCACGATTTTTTCTCCTAATAAAATATCTAATTTTTTTATTTTTAATCTTTTTTAAAATATTATGTGTTTGGTCTGAAGAATTATCATCAATAAATAAAATTTCATATTTTACTCTTTTTTTAATCTTTTTTAAGTTTTTGATTAATATGCGCGTTAATTTCTTGATATTGTCGCCTTCATTTAATATAGGAATTACAACAGATACTTCTCGCATATACTTTATTATCAATGATAATGTGAGAGATAAACATTTTTTTTAAAATGAATACAGAAAAAAAAATATTACAAATCAATCTACTTATTTTTTTTTCAATTCTATCTCTATTTATTGGTTTTTACTTTAATGAAGACTCGTCAGGAAGCGGAGGTTATATAGCCGATTTCAATTACACTTGGGGGTATGTAGAAGTTTTAAAAGATACAATTTTTGCCCTGGGTACACAGTGGACTGTCCATACGCCTTTACATTATATTTTGCTTTCTAAAATTAATTTAATAATTGAGTCTCAGCAAACAGTTAGAATTATTTATTGTCTAATTAGTTTAATTATTCCGTTTTTATTTTATAAATGTTTGACTATTAAATTTAGAGATTTAAACTTTTTTAATAAATCTATTATTACATCAATAATTTTCATTTTACCTGCTTTTAGATCAGCTGCTATCTGGGCAAACTCACATGGAACTGCCTTAATATTTTTTTTACTCTTCTTGCTTTATTTTTTGAAATGGGAAAAAAGAAATGAAAATTTACTTTCAAAAGATATATTTTTTCAAGCAACATTTTTAGCTCTAGCGGTCTACACAAGACAATATTACGCATTAATTTATATATATTTGGTATATTTTTATTTTAAAAAATTGAAAATTTTAGACTTCACAAAAATAATGTTCTTTATCTCGATTTTAACAGTTCCAGGGTTTGTTCATGTTTATTTTGATCCTAAAATATTAAGCGGAACGTTTGATTCGAATATAGGAAATACAATACTAGTTAACTCATCTATAATTGGTTTTTATTTAATTCCTTTTTATTTAATTAATTTTTTGAGTGAAAAAAAATTGATGAACATAGACCACTTTATGAACAATAAATTCATTTACTTTTTTTCTTTTTTTACCGTTATAATATGTAGTTTATTTTTTGATTACAATTATACAAATGGGGGAGGTTTTTTTTTAAAGCTTTCCATCTTAGTTTTTGACAATAACTATCTTTTTTTACTTAGCTCCTTGATCGGACTTATAATTATTTTGGAATTGATATTAGAAAATAAAGAAAATGTTTTTTTATTTTTAATATTTATTTTTGGTTTTAGCGCATATATTATCTTTCAAAAATATTATGAGCCGATGTTTCTTTTTGTATTTTTATTTATGATGAGAAGCAAAATAATTAACAAAATATTTAAAAAAACAAATAATTGTTATTTGCTTTATTTGTATTTTTTTCTATATTTTTCATCAGCAGTTCTAAATGATTATTTCCAATTTACAAAATTTATTGATTAAGATTAATGAGCAAAATATTTAAAAAATTTCTTAAAGCTTCTCGTAATATTGTTCTTGGTGATTTTAGATCAAAAAAACTAAGTGATATAATTATTAAAAAAATACTTAAATATAGTGAAAATAAAAAAAATATTAAAATAATAGACTATGGTAGTGGCCATCAACCACGTGTGATCTATTATATTCATGACAAACTTAAAAAAAAATTTAATCTTAATGTAAAAATAGATTGCTACGATTTTTATAGCGATGACGAGATCAAAAGATTGAACAAATTATTTAAAAAAGGGATAAATTTTCTTAATATAAATAATCTTAAAAATAGGACATACGATTTTTGTCTTATCAATGATGTTTTACATCATATTGATATAGAAAAAGAGGTGCTGATCATAAAAATTTTAAAAAGACTTCTTAAGTCATCAAAGATTGTAATAATAAAGGATCATTTTCAAGATGGTTTTTTTTCTAATAATATAATTAGACTTATGGATTTTTTAGGAAATTATTTTAATGACGTAAAAATACCAAACAAATACTATGACAAAAAAACTTTTGAAAATCTTTTAGTTAAAATTCGTGCAAAAGTAATAGAAAGAATGATTTCTATAAAGCTTTACCCTTCTTATCTTTTGTTTATGTCAAACCCAGATTTTCATTTTATTTATTTGATTAATAAAAGACGTGATTTTAAAAAGTAAATTATGGAGAGGTGGCCGAGTGGTTGAAGGCGCACGCTTGGAAAGCGTGTAAACGGGAAACCGTTTCGAGGGTTCGAATCCCTCTCTCTCCGCCATTTAAATAAGACTCA
>VMHT01169770.1_pt1 | contig 10201 bp, 18 predicted proteins | sample 4693611 | NCBI WGS metagenome assembly VMHT01 (sample SAMN12280063, study PRJNA550983) | marine metagenome | isolation source: seawater sampled from same location over 5 years 0.02-0.2 micron viral filtrate | place: USA: collected off the coast of southern California halfway between the port... ...
TTTGCCTGACCTGTTCCAGCATTTGCTACAGGGCTTGGTTTTGCTCCCATTCCTGCTGCACTACTAGGTTTGAAATGATGTTCCCAACCACTGCCAGGGTTTTTGAGACTTGTGAGATAAGCACCTAAATCTTGTTCAACTCCACCATTAAGAACAACAACTTTACCTTCAGCGTTTTTTTGTAACTTTCCTTGTAACAATGACAGAGTTTGCTCTGCGTTTATCGCTCCAAGATTACTAATAGCTGACAATGCTGTTGTCTTAGTAGAAGCAACTTCATTAGAAGTTTTCATCTCTTGTAATTGTTGAGACAAGGTTGTTATCTGCTGATCTTTTTCTTGTGCTGTTTTATTAGCTTCTTCCCAAAGGGTTTTCCATTGACCTTGCTCTTCTAAATCTTTGGTTCGTTTTTCTTCTTTTTGCTTATAAACATCATCTAATTTAGTTTTAATGCCTTGGAATTTTTCTTGTGCTTCAGCAGCTTCTTTTCTTGCAGCAGCTACTTGTGCCTCATATTCTGCTTTTACAGAATCTAAATTTGGTGCTTGTGGTTGAGAAGGAGTGTCAGCCACGGGCTGTTCAGCAGGAGTCACAGAATCAGGCTGAATTACTTTTTCTTCGATCATAATTAATTAGCAGAGGTAAATTTTTGAATTTCGGCAATTAATTCTGCCTTGTTGTGTCGTTTATCTAATTCAAGACCAATGGTACGACCATAGGTTTCTAGTTGGGCTTTAGTCATTGTTTCAAAATCAGCAGTAGTTTCCTTTTGTACTTCTAATGCTTCTTTTTTTACAGGTTGTACAACTGGTTCAGGAGCAGGACAAGCAGCAACAATTTGTTGTGCTTCTGTTATGTGTTCTACTTCTTCCCATTTATAAGAACCATCAGGTTGAAGAACCCTGTCTAGGGATTTAGCCATAATTATGTATGTACTTGTCTATCATTGTATCAAACTATTCAGATTTAGCCTCATTTGCTGAAGGTAAGACTTCACCTTGAACTAAAATATCCCTAAATTCATCTCTATCAATGACTTGTTGATCGAATAATGATGTTAATGCTGTAATATCTTGTCCGATTAGCCTTTCAATATCAAAATCTCTACTAATCTTTACTTCTGGTGGTTCAATTCCTACATACTGGGCAGATAAATTAAATGCTTTTTGTAACTTCTGCTCTAATTCCATCGAAACCATTGCAAGCATAGAGTTTGTATCAACACGATCTAATCTTCGAGCGTCAGCAGATTCAGCTACAAATTTTTGTTGTGACAAAGTACTAATACCAAGAGTAGCCATTTGCATTTGCAATTCTTTTATTTCTGCTGACTGTGCTTCAAATGCACTACTAGCTGGTTCTACATAATAAACTTTATTTCCTGGCTGAGTTGCCATTGCATAATTAACAGATATAGCTAAATCTTTTGTCTGGTCATCATATCCTTCCATTACTAACATTGGTTGAGATGCAACGTGCAAACTATGAATTAAATCAGCTTGTCTTTGAAAATGTGCAAGATTTAAGTGTGCAATATCAAGTAAAGGTGGTTTACTTACTAAATTATCTGTTTTACCAGAATAAATAGTAACTAAAGGTATTTCTCCAAGAGAAAAACTACCAGATTCTACCTGTGCATAATCTTTCTTAACTGAACCTGCTTCAAAATCACCAGTAGTACTGCCATCAGCAACGTCATACATTTCTTCTATTTGTTCTTTTTTACGAAAAACTCTGTATCTACCTGGTTCTATTACTCTTATCTGGTCAAATACTTTTTCTCCAAACTGACCACTAGGTAATACAGCTTTCTCTGCTATTCTTGCCTGTACTAAATTTCCATAATTAGATTCTCTATCTAATCTCCAACCATATAAATTTGTAGGATCTACTTCAATCCAGTAAGGTCTACGATTTTGTTGACGCTCTTCTGCAAGTGTTAATGCACCAGAAGGTGCAGGATAATCTACAAGAATATGACTTTGACCATATGTAAGAGAACACATCAATACTCTTCTTGCATATTCATCTAAATCTGATTTACAACCATCGACATCCATCTTGAACATTTCTGTCCAGTAAGGATCGCCTGTTAGTGTTATCGGTTTTCTAAGAACTAAACCTGTAGCTGCTCTTATTAATCTTTGTGTAAAAGGACTAAATACTGCTCTATTTACTCTTGCAAGGTACGCTTCGTAATCTTCTCTTGGTTCTAAAGGTAAAAATGCTTCACTATTTGTTCTTAAATAATCTGTTCCTTCAGTAACAGCCTTCATTATTTCCCAACCTTTCATCATATCTAAAACTGCTCTAGTTCTAGTAAAAGGACTATCAACTCCTCCTACTGAAGTAGACGAAATGATGTTGGTTCGTATTGGGCCTGGGATTGCGTAAGTCATGTCAGCACTTCCATCTCCTTAATGCTAATGCTTTTCTAGTTGGTCTACCTTTACTATCTTTCATTGGGCCTTTGACTCCTTTCATTCTGGCACAAAATGATTTTCGTCTAGCTGCCCTTTTTCCTGTTGGACTTTTTTCTGTTACAGGTGCTTTTAAATTGCTACCTGTAGCACGATTATATTTTGCTCTACCTTTAGCAGTTAATCCACCTTTTTTGGATTTTTCTCCTCTTCCAACAGATAAGCTAACTCCTTTGCGTTTTGCCATTATTTTCCTACCTTTGCTTGTGCTCTTTTGTGAGCTTGCGTAAACGAAATACCCTGCCTCATCAGCCTTTTCATAAAGTTCATATGCTGATCTGTATGATGAGCAGAATGTTCTTTAAGTTTATTTTGTTGACGAGTAGTGAGTTTCACTAGATAGCAGAAGTAATAGCACCAGTAGTTACAAAACTTACTGAAACTGTAGAAATATCTCCAACAGTGGAACTGAAAGAAGTTCCTGTAATAATTCCGTTAAAACTTAATTTTTTAGTACCCGATGTATCTAAGAAAAGGTTGAATGAAGCATCACCAGCATCTTCTGTTGTTAATACGTCACTAATAATTTCAGCAGTATCATCTCCTGATGTTGCTGTATAAAGAAGATCAACTGTACCAGAACCAGAAATTAAACTACCAACAAAACTTCTTGATGTTGCACCATGAGAAGTAGTTTCTAATGTGTCTTTTGTTGTGTCCAAAGTCCACGCAGTTGTAGAAGCTACTGCTCCTACAGATCCAGTTCCGTTATCAAATGATACAGAGCCTTCTTCCCCACGAAAAAATGCCATGATTTAGAGAAAAATTTTACTTATAACAATATATTACCTTGAAACTGTGTTTTTTACAGTCATTTCTTCTTCTTTTTACGTCTATGTTGATAAGTTATCTTTTTACTACCTGTTTTTTCACGTTTAAATCTTGCTTTTTCAGAACTTGACATCTCTGAAGCAGTCTTAGGTGTCTTACTTGAGATTCGCTTACTTGGTCTGCAAGCAGGATAAGCTCTACTTTCGCCTTTGGAACGACCACAAGGTTTGCCAGTTTTTACATCAACCCATTTTTCTTTAAACCAACGGGTTAGACCACCACTACTTCTTGCCACGTTTTTTAGTTCCTGTGCGATAAGTACCACCACGCTTTTTGTACTCTCGTACAAGCCACGCATTTGCATAGGCAGAAGGATAAACAGCAAACTTACGTTTAGCTTCTGACTTTACCCTAGAGTATAGAGCTTTATTTACAGGAACATTCGCCACGTTTCTTACCTCCCTTCTTTTTCTTCTTCTTTTTCTTAGTAGTTGTATGGTACATAGTAAGAATTAGGTGGTTCTTAGTATATTCTAAACGAAGTTTGGCCTAGTGTCTCTGGTTTTGCTAAATTAAACTGCTGAAGACATAAATAACCAAAAGCATCAAAAGCGTGGTCAACCCCCAGATTCTTATTAGGCAATCCTGTATTTGGAGCGTAAGTGAGAGTTCTGAGTGCTTTTATCAATTCTTTACATCTTGGATGAATAAAAGTTCTTCGATCTCCATTTGCATCATATAAAGCAGTATTAACAGCAGTTATCTTATCTCGTATTTTCCAGGGAGATTTTGGACTCATTACTGTAAATCCATTCCTTCTTAAGATCGTATGGTCTGTAACACCTACTCCACTTGTTTTTCTTGCATTACCTGTAGGGTCAGGACAAGCAATAACCCTTCGATCCACACCATATCTTCGTGTAACTTCCTCTGCAAAATCCCAGGTTGTTGCCCCACCCGTCAACATGATCTCATCAAATACATAAAGACAATCATTATGCTTTACCGCACAAATTCCTGCCATCGGATCTACGTTAAAATCTAATCCTATTAACAAAGGCAACATACTAAGATCAGAAGATTCTTTATCAATATTCTCATCATTGAAACTAACAGCTACTAATCCAGTTAAATTCTCAAAACTAGCCTCAAATTCTTGCCTAAATGTTCTTTCGTCTAATTGTCCTCTAGCTGCTTCAACTTCCTCTGCTGCAACATTACCCCCCTGGATCGTAGTAAAACTCCAACGAATCCAATCATCTCGCTCGGTTTCTCCACAAAAACACCACATATCATAAAACCAACTCGCAGTCCCATCTGGTGTACTAATAAATAAAGCCCATCCCTGTTTGTCAGCTAAAGCTGGTCTTATAACTTCTGCCCATACATCTCTATCCATAAATGCTGCCTCGTCTAATACTACCCCTGAAAGACTTCTTCCCCTTAATGCCATCGCATTTTCTGTCCCTTTTAGCTCGATTGTCGAATCATTTACTAATTCAATTCTCAAATCTGTCTCATTTTTGCTTTTTATCCAGATTTTTGGCACTAATCTCTTTAATTCTTTCCATGCAATGTCTTTTGCCATGCGATATGTCGGTGCACAGTAAAAATATGTCTCCCCTGGTCTATTTATCGCTCCACGAATTAACTCGATACAGGATAGGTAGGATTTTCCAAATCTTCTGCCAGCTACAAGGACACGGAATCGTTTATTACAGTTGAAAACTTGGCCTTGAGCATATCTTAATGTTATTTCATTTAAGGCATTGGATGACATATGAGAATGACGAGCTTGATCTGTTAATGTTTGCTGTTCTAACTTCATACACTAATAAATAACAAATTTTTCAACTAATACCCCCTAGTTATAGCCTAAATTACAATTTCTAGGTTATCATTCAATTAATACCTTATCTGATTGAGTCCGTGGCTGAATCTATTTTATCTGGTTTCGTTCCAGAAGATTTTAAAGATCAACAAGTAGAAAAGAAAAAAAGACGTTCTAAGTTTGCTTGTAATACAAAAGAGCATATCCAGGCTAGAAGTCAAAGATTATATTCAAGACAGCTAGAAGGTAAGACAACAAGACAGCTAGTTTTGGAACACGCAAAGATTGAAGGCATTGCAGAAACTTCAGCTTGGAGCGATTGGAGCCGAGTAAAACAATGGAATAACGAAGATTGGGAGAAAGATAGAGAAACTATGCTTCCAAGACTTCAAGCGATGAGAGTGAGATTATTTAACAAGGCAGTTTCAAAAGGTCAATTACAGACAGCAGCACAAATATTAGATTCATTAGGCAAAGTTATCGGTGAGTCTGTAGAGACAGTCAATATTCAAGCACCTCAACTGTCCATAAAAGTAGAACAGAAGTAGTACACATATATTAGTAACAAAGATCTGGGATATATATTGATGGTACCCGACAGGGTATATAAATAAAATTTTTCTGCAACCCTCCCCCATATCGCCTGAAACAGCTCTGTGCGGCTCTCTGATAGCTCTCTGCTGTCGCTTTGGTGCTATAGTACCTGAAGAAATTTGGCTTGCCTGAAGCGATTCTGGAAGGAGTAATAATTATGTCAGCATTTCGTAACAATGCTGTTGACGTGCTGGCAAGGTGATGATATATTTAATATATGAGATTCAATTCTGAATTTCATTCACTTCTGGCAGAGGATATAAAACCCTCACCGAACGTGGCAGCACTTGCGTCAAGTACGCTAGGGAGCGTGGATTCATTCCCTAACTGAGCTAACACCAGAAGCGGTTCACCTTACCTTATATCTCTAGGCTGTATCACTCACGCCAATAACAGGAACAACAGGAGCTTAGATCTTCGGACTAGCTTTCTTTTTCCCTTCACAGATTACCGCACGATATAGAACAGCCTACAGATAAAAGGTATTTTACTTTTTATCTATTTTCACTTACCCAAAAGTTAATTTAAAAATCATGACTTACGCCTATCAGATCACCCAATACAACGGGATTGACTACACGGACATGAGTCCTAAATGGAATTTAGTTTCAGAACGTAGAGATCAAAAAGCAGCGTTAAAAGTTGCTCAGGCTCTCAACTCCAGAACTAACTTTCATCATAGAGTAGAGGTTGTAAAGGCTGTTGAACTACCTAAGTTTACAATCTTGAAGCCTGCTAAATCTGAAGCTCAACAACTTGTTATTCCTGCAAGTTTCAAAGTAATTAAAAAGAGATCATTCATCCACAGATTAATAGGAGCTTTTCTAAATGTCTGAAGAAGAATTTGAAATCTATTTTGCTGGCTGTAATTGGGGTACAACTTTCGAGTTGTTCCCAAGGCTAGAAAAAAAAATTAATTACGATCCCGAAACTAAGGAACTTAACAAAAATGAAAATTAAAAAATTAGGAGCGTCTAAAACGCTTCTTTCTTTCTCTGATCATGAGATATTTATTTCTTATGACACACCAGTTGCAGCCCGTTTAAAGAATGGGGATTGCATCAGGACTAACAAAAATTGGAGTAGAACGACCCAGAAACACATCACCCAATATCTTTCTGGACTCAATGCGAAAAGCGTTGATCAATCAGTTTTAGACAATTTATTAGGAGCTTAAAAATTAGGGGATAATTTCCCCTTTTTTCCTGTAAAAAATTTTCACTTATCCTGTAAAAATTATGACTGTAATGAATGGCCGAAAAGCTAAAAAAGATTATGTTAAACCTGAAGAATTAATAGTGAATGAATTAATTCAAGCACTTGAATCAGGGCAAACAAATTTATGGCGTAAAGAATGGACAGTTAAGGGCGGTTTCAGGAATGTCTTATCAGGGCATCAGTATAAAGGCTCTAACCCTGCTCTGTTATGTTTACAGAGTTCAATTAGGGGCTGGCATTTACCACTCTTTATAGGAGCAGGTCAAGCCAAGTCTATTAATTGCTTACCTAAGAAAGGTTCAAAATCTGCTCGAATATTACAACCGATCCAGAGATCTTTTGAAACAAAAGAAAAGGATGAAAACGGGGATGTAAAAATGGGTCAGTTCATGAGCTATAAATGCGTTCCAGTATTCAATGTTGCTGATGTTCGAGGCTTGGATGATGAAGCTAGTCTTAAGCTAGAAAAATTAATTGATGATGCAGTTCTAACTGCTAAACCTAGAGAATTGGATGACAGAGTAAAAGATGCTCATGATCGTTTATTCCAATGGGAAAAACAGATTAACACTCTAGTAAAGGGTGGGGATAGAGCATATTACAGAGAGTCAAGTGATGAGATAGTCATTCCAAAAAGATATAACTTCAAGAATGATGAGTCTTACCTTGCGACTTTTGCCCATGAAGCAATCCACTCAACAAAACATAAGTCTAGGTTAAATCGAAAAGACTTAACTTATGCAAATGAGGAATTAGTTGCTGAACTTGGAGCTTATTTAGTTTGTAATAGGTTACAAATTTCTAACCTAGACACACAAAATCATGCTGCATATCTTGAAGCATGGTGTCCAATGCTTAAGTCCGATCCAAAGATCTTATTTAAATCATTAGCCAATGCTAGTAAAGCAGCAGATATGGTAATCGGTGAGAGTTAATCTCACCTTTTCTTTTATTTATTAATTATGAAAAATTACAAAGCGACTGATCCTGAAATGATACAGGCTCAAGAAGATTTAGCAAAATTATCTAATTTATCTGATCGGGTAATTTCTAACGATAAAGATTTGTTAGATGAGTTAATGACGATCCAAGGAAAACTTTGCGAGATTTCAGCAATCAAAGCTAATTTTATGCAAAGATATGAGGATATATTAGAAGAACAATATCAGATAGAAACAAAGCTAGCAGTATTTCAACATGAGATGCTACATAGTTTTGAACTGGTATTTCGATATTACAAAACAAAAAAGAAGGGCTTTAAGTAAGCCCTTTTTCTAACTTTAATTTACATCTAGTTAAAATTAAAGTTTCGTATAATTTTTTATCTTTACTTAAAGCTTTTGTAATTAGAACGTCCCAATCATTTTCTGAAAGGGCATTTAATTTATAGGGATTGTAGCCAAGTTCTTCAATTTCTAAAAGAAAAGTTTTAATTAAGGACATAAATTTGTAAATATACTATATTAGTATATCACAACGCATTGACCATGCTTGCATATATATGCTATTGTTATGAAGTGTTCACTTACCCAACCTTATGAACAGAGATCTAGAAAAAGTCTTGGAAGCATTATCCGAACAAGACAAGAAAATTACTGAATTATCCAATAGGATTCTTCAATCTACTGACCTAACAATAAATGCTTTAGATGGTCAGCAAAAACTTAATAAATCTCAAAGCGAAGTAAACCATACTTTAAAAGATGGAATACAGGATTTATTTAAAATGCTTCAACTATTAGTTAACAATCTAAAAGGAGGTAAAGCCTAATGGGTTTAGATATGTACTTAGAAGGTTCTTTTTCTACAAGAGCTTACGAAAGACCTACCGATCAGGACTACGCTGATATGCGAGAAGGTAAAGACGTTAAAGTTGAAAGATCAATAGAATTAGAAGATGCCATTGCTGCTATTGGTTTTGAAGACGCTCCAATAGATCATGCTTATAATCATTTTACTTATGTTTTTCCTATCATCACTTGGAGAAAAGCGAATCAAATACATAAGTTCTTTGTTGATAACTGCCAAGAAGGAAATGACAACTGCCAACGTCATTATGTATCTACAGGAGATTTAAAAATGCTCTTAGATCGTATTAATACCATTCTTGAAATAAAAACACCAGTTGCCAGAGAAATGAAGGCAGAAGAACTTTTACCAACTGATGTTGAAGGTTGTTTCTTTGGTACAAAAGAATATGACGATTGGTATTACAAAGACTTAGAAGATACTAAAAAAGTTCTTGATAAGTTATTTGAGTATGAAGAAAATGCAGAAGCAGGAAAAAATTTCGATAACTTCTACTATCAATCATCTTGGTAAATATGGATATTATTATTCTTATCGCTTGCATAGCAGCAACTCTCTATTACCTGTATTTAATTGCAGGTCTTAGAGATATTCATTTAACTAGAAAAAGGAGGAAAAAGTAAAAATGGAATATACCGATACACAATTTCCCGAATACACCGATAAACAATTTATCGAAGCAATTTATGAACTTGCTTTTGGACATGATGCTATCAATCGTAACTTTGGTCATGCTGAAGTTATTGAAGTAATTGAAGAATTTAATGAAGATTCTCTTAAGTGGGATAGCATCCCTGATGAAGAAAAAGAAGAGTGGGAAAATGCTTTTTATGACTTACCAGAGGAGGTTTAAATTATGTCACATTCTATAAATTCTGATATCTTAGAATCTCTCTTTGATGAACAGATTGATGCAGTTTCAGAAAGATTTCCTTCCTTATCTACTAGGGAAGTTGAAATCATTGCAGCAAGAAGAGCAAAAAGACTTTTCTGGGAGATGGCACAATGAATATTACTAATAGCCGTGATGAAGCATTTGAGGCCATTGCAGAGATGCTACGTTCCAATACAAAAAAGACTAAAATAGCTAGTCAATTGGCTGCTGATTATTGCGTAAGCGATAAGACAGTTTACAAATGGATAACCAGAGTTGAAGAGATGTATGACATTGAGCCAATCGAGTCAATATTACTTCAACAAAAATCTGAATTAAAAACTGAAATTTATCAAGATTTAATTCGAGACTACCATGCAGCAAAAACTGATAAAGATAATGAGTTACGCAGGAAAATTGGATCTATACTTAACAATACTTACCTTAAAAAAATTAATTTCAACTGAGAATTTCGCTAGCGAATTATGATTGACAATCCATTACCAAATCAAGTTATGCAGGAACAAGAAACGTTCCAAAGATCTATTACCTTTGAAGATTATTGCTTAACTCATGCTATTGAAATAGCTAAACACTACAAAGTTCATCCTGATTTATATGATG
>VMHT01038426.1_pt1 | contig 10198 bp, 12 predicted proteins | sample 4693611 | NCBI WGS metagenome assembly VMHT01 (sample SAMN12280063, study PRJNA550983) | marine metagenome | isolation source: seawater sampled from same location over 5 years 0.02-0.2 micron viral filtrate | place: USA: collected off the coast of southern California halfway between the port... ...
GTTTGGATTAAAAATAAAGAACCTTGGGCAGCAGAGTATTCTGATGCAGAATTTATTAATTATAAAACCGATAATCTTGCCAATTTTTTAAAGGAGATAAATGAATACAGATAAGTTACAAAAAATAATAAATCAAAGCTTTGATCAAAAAGAAAAAATAAGTCCAAAATCTGATAATAAAATTATCAAAGCTATAAATGAAACTATTGAATTGGTGGACTCTGGAAAAATTAGAGTTGCCAATAAAATTGATGGATCTTGGGTGGTTAATCAATGGATAAAAAAAGCTATACTGTTAAGTTTTAGAGTTAATAAAATGAAAATATCAAAAGGTCCTTACACTACTTGGTATGATAAGGTGCCTGGTAAATCAGTAAAGTGGAAAGAAAAAGATTGGAAAAAAGCTAGTTACCGACATGTTCCAAATGGTGTAGTTAGAAAGGGGTCTTTTATTGCGAAGAATGTAGTTTTGATGCCTTCTTTTGTCAATCTTGGAGCTTATGTAGACGAAGGAACAATGATCGACACTTGGGCATCTGTAGGTTCATGTGCCCAAGTTGGAAAAAACTGTCATATATCTGGTGGAGCGGGAATAGGTGGAGTTCTTGAGCCTTTACAAGCCGGCCCAGTTATTATTGAGGACAATTGTTTTGTTGGTGCCCGTTCGGAAATAGCAGAGGGAGTGTTAGTCGAACAAGGTGCTGTAATTTCTATGGGAGTTTATATTGGGGCATCTACAAAAATTATTGATCGTTCTACAGGAGCAATTACTTATGGAAAAGTTCCAGCTTATTCAGTTGTAGTTCCTGGGAGCTTACCAAATAAATTAAATCCTGATGGCCCCTCTTTGTACTGCGCAGTAATAGTTAAAAAAGTTGATTCAAAAACTAGAAGTAAAACTTCAATAAATGATTTATTAAGAGACTAATGGCTAGTATTAACGAATTAAAATTAGCTAGAGACCTTATAAAATTTCCTAGTATTACACCTAAGGACGCAGGAGCTATTAATTTTTTAAGCAAACAATTAAAGTCTTTAGGATTTACTTGTAAAATTTTAGAGTTTAAAGATAAAAAAAGTAAACCAATTAAAAATTTGTACGCTAGGCTTGGAAAAAAAAGTCCTAATTTATGTTATGCAGGCCATACTGACGTAGTTCCGCCAGGAAATATTAAAGATTGGACTGTCAATCCCTTCAATCCTTCTATTAGAAAAAATCATTTAATTGGTAGAGGAGCTAATGACATGAAAAGCTCAATTGCTTGTTTTGTTTCAGCTGTAAATAAATTCTTAAAAAAAGGAGAATTTAATGGCTCTATAAGTTTTTTGATTACAGGAGATGAAGAGGGTTTTGCAATAAACGGAACTAAAAAAGTTGTTGAATACCTTAAGAAAAGAAAAGAAAAAATAGATTTTTGCATAGTTGGAGAGCCTACTAATCCTAATAAGCTTGGTGAAATGATAAAAATTGGAAGAAGAGGAAGTTTATCAGGTAAAATTGAAATTTCTGGAGTCCAAGGTCATGTTGCCTACCCTCATTTATCAAATAACCCAATCAATACATTGATAAGTATTTGTAAAAAACTCAAACAAAAAAAATTAGATAAGGGAAACAAAAATTTTCAACCATCAAATCTTGAATTCACAGCTATCAATGTCGATAATAAAGCCCACAATGTAATACCTGCAAGAGCTATAGCTCAATTTAATATAAGGTATAATAATTTTCATAATACCAATTCACTAAAGAAAAAAATTAATTTAATAGCAAAAAAAATCTGTAAAATAAACAGATGCAAATTTAAGATAGTATTCATAGCAAATGGGGACTCTTTTCTTACAAAGCCTGAAAAAACTATTTTTATGGCAAAAAAGATCATAAAAAAAATAACAAAGATTACTCCTAAATTTTCTACAACTGGAGGAACTTCAGATGCAAGATTTATTAGAAAAATTGCCCCCTGCTTAGAATTTGGTTTGGTGAACAAAACAATGCATAAAGTTGATGAATGTGTTTCTCTTAAAGATTTAAAAACCCTTACAAAAATATATCACAATATTCTTGAGGAATACTTTAAGTGAAACTTTACAAGGTCAAAAAATCTCAAATAGATAATCAAGGAGTTTACGCCGCAAGAGATATAAAGATAGGCACAAAAATTATTTATTATAAAGGGAAGCTTATTACAAAAAAAGAAACAGAAAGAAATCCTAAATACGATAATGACAAAGCTATTTATTTATTCAATCTTAACAGTAGATATGATTTGGATGGTGATTTTAAATACAATACTGCAAGATTAATAAACCATTCATGTGAACCGAATTGTGAAGTAGATGGAAAAGGACTTAAATTATGGATTTTTTCTCTAAGAGATATAAAAAAAGGTGAAGAATTATCCTATGATTATGGGTTTAGTTTTGATGAAGATTACAAACAATTTCCATGTAAATGTGGTTCAAAATCTTGCTGTGGTTATATAGTCAGAGAAGGTTCAAGATGGAGGATAAAAAAGTCTAAGAAATTTAAACGTAATAAAAGATGAAAAAAATACTTTTTATTACAACAAGAAACCCTCATTCAGGTAGATTTTCGGGTGATGTTATTGGCTCATTGAAAATAATCAAATTCCTTAAAAAAGAATACTTAGTTGACGTAATCTCTTTGGGAAGCGAAAAATCAAATTCAAATAAAAAAATAATTTTTTTTAGTGGCCCTAATTTTTTTTTCAAAATTATATATATATTTATTTCGCTGATTAAATTAAAGCCTTTGCAGTTCGGATTATTTTTTTCCAAAAAAATGAAAACTCATATTCAGAACAATGCCAAACACTATGATTTATTATTCTTCTACCACATAAGATCTAGCCAGTACCTACCAAAAAACTATGAAGGAAAAACTGTTTTAGAAATGGGGGATTTATATTCTAGTAATTACTATCAAACTTTTTGTAATCTAAGTCTTTTTAATCCTTTAAAATATATTTATTTGCTGGAAAGTTTTTTGGTCAAAAGAATTGAAAATAATATATTTTTTTCTTTTAATAAAATAATATTATTTTCAAAAAGTGAAATAAAGAAAACAAATAGAATTTTCAGAAAAAAGATATTTAATGTTAATATTTCTCTTAAATCTATACAAAAGAAATTTATGTACTCGCTTAAAAATAACAAAATTTTGTTTATAGGAAATCTTGGCTATCTTCCTAATTTATTAGCTGTAAAAGATTTTATAGATAATTCTTTTGAAGATATTAAAAAGAAGATCCCTAGCATCAAATTTTATATAATTGGAGATGTCAGTAAATTAATTAAGTTTTTTTTTTCTTTCAAAAAAGACGTAATTTTTTTAGGTCAGCAAAATAACATTAGCAAATATATAAAAAATTCTATTTGTGGATTAGCTAATTTAAAGATAGCTACAGGAATTCAGGGAAAAGTTTTATCTTATATGTCATACGGCCTTCCTGTTATTTGTAGTAAAAAAGTCTCATTAAATTTTAAAAATAACGTAATAAGCTATAATAACAACAGCGAATTGATTTTAAGCATTGTTAAATTAAGAAATAGTAAAAATATATCTAATAAATTTTCAAAAAAATCTTTAAAATTTGCAAAAATATTTAATGAGAACAAAGTTTGCTCTAAATATTTAAAAATAGTAAAATTTTAATAAAAGACTCTTTTTAGATAAAGACCCTCTGGCGGTGCTGGTGGAGCGCAAAATTTTCTTTTTTTCGAAATAATAACATGTTTAATTTTTTCTGGTTTCCACTTATTTTCGCCTACATATTTTAGACAACCAACCATGGATCTTACTTGTTTTTGCAGAAATGACTTTGACTCAAATGTTATGATTATTTTCTCTTCCTTTTTTTTTATGTTTGCTTTATTTATTGTTCGAATTGCGTTTTTTGCAGAACAAGAAGCTGCTCTGAAAGCAGAAAAATTGTGGGTCCCACAAAAATAGTTAATACTTTTTTTCATTTTTTTTAAATCGAGTTTTTTTTTTATTAACCAAGATTTATTTTTATTAATCGCCAGTTCACCCACCCTGTTTAAAATAACATATTCATAAAGCCTTTTTTTTGCACTATGACGTGCATGAAAATCTTTATTTTTTTTTTTTATGTTTAAAATTGAAATTTGTTTTTTTTTTAAAAAATAATTTATAGTATTTAGAAATTTAAATTTATCTTTTATCTCATCTTTAAAAAAAAAATTTGCGCTTTGTCCTAAAGCATGAACTCCAGCATCTGTGCGGCCAGAACCATTAATTTTAATTTTCGATTTGAGAGTTTTATTTAATGCACTTTGTACTATTGATTGAATTGATGTTCCATTTTTTTGTATTTGCCATCCTACATAATTGGTTCCTAGATATTCAATAATAATTTGATAATTTATCATTAATAAAGTACATCTCCTTTTTTAATTTTATACCCAGCCAAGAAACTCTTTACGTCTAAAATATTCTTTCCTTCTTTCTGTATAGATAAAATTTTTATAGCATTTTCTTTGCACCCAACAGTAAGATTTGTATCTAAAACCTCCCCTGCTCTACCAGTTTGTTTCTTCTCAACAGCTTCAATAATTTTTATTCTTGTTTTACGATGTTTAAACCAAACACCAGGGTAAGGGTTTAAACCATTAATATTTGCTATTATATTTTTGGCTGGAATATTCCAATTTATCTCAGATTCTTTTTTTTTAATTTTTTGTGCATATGTCACTTTACTTTCATCTTGTTCTATAAAATTTGCTTTATCATCTTTTAGTTCATCTAATGATTTAATAATAAGCTTCGATCCTAGAATTGATAATTTTTTACTAAGTGTAATAAAATTATCTTGTTGTTCTATTTTAATTCTTTCTTGCATCATATACGGGCCTGCATCAAGTTTTGTTACAATTTTCATAATAGAAATTCCAGTTGTTGTATCCATTTCAATTATTGATCTTTGTATTGGAGCTGCACCTCTCCATCTTGGTAGCAATGACGCATGTATATTTAAAAAAATTGTATTAGGTATATTTAGTAATCTTTCTGGAATAATTTGACCATAAGCGGCTACAATCACAAATTTAACACCTAAATTTTTAATAAAATTGTAATCCTTATCAATATCTAAAATTTGTGGACACTCAACAGGAATATTTAGTTTTATTGCCTCATTATGTATTGGAGATTTTTCAATTTTTTGTCCTCTTGATTTTTTTTTGGGAGGTTGAGTATAAACGACTTCAATCTTATAGCTTGATTCCTGTAGAGATTTTAAAATAGGAACAGAAAAAGAAGGTGTCCCCATAAAAATAATTTTACTTGACATTAAAATTATACAATAATTCTCTTTAAAGATTTTTTTTGTTTAGAGAGTTTTTTTATTATCATGTTTTTCTTTAATTTAGATAAATAATCAATAAATAGAATACCTTCTAAATGATCCATCTCGTGTTGAATGCAAGTTGCAAGCAAACCTTCAGCATCCATTTCTTTTTCTTCACCATAGTAATTTTGATATCTAACTTTGCATTTGTCAGGTCTTTGTATTTCTGCAAATTGTCCAGGAACAGATAAACAGCCTTCCTCGTAAATAGCATCATTATTAGAGTTTGTAATTATCTCGGGATTTACAAAAAAATAAGGATCTTTTTTCTCTTCACTTCTACTTAAATCAATTACTATAATTTTTTTTGGAATACCTATCTGAACAGCTGCCAAACCAATGCCTGGTGCATCATACATTGTTTCCAACATATCATCCATTAAAGCTCGTATTTCATCATTTACTTCTTCTACTTGTGAAGATTTCTGTCTTAAAAATGGATCTGGCTCAGTCAAAATCTTTCTAATCGTCATATAGCGATTTATAATCTAATTAGGCTCTTAATGGTAGAGCAGAATTGAAAACTAGATTTCTAATTTCTTTTAAATTCATTCTATTTAAAAGATTTGTGATAAAATATATAGTTTCTGGATCTAACTGATGTGGCTCATCCTCACCAATAATTTCAACAATTTTCAAAGCTAAAAAAGCATTTTGATTATTATCAATTAATTTTAAAAGGTTTTTAGGTATATCAAATTTTTTTGATAACTCTTTATAGTTAAAATTCGAGGGTAATACAAAACCATCATTTATAAGTGAGTCAGCTAGCGCTAAATCTTTTGCTGAATAAAAGTATTTTCTATTTTTGCTTATTTTTTTGAAAATTTTATCTATATCTTTTTGAATTTTTTTTGCATTTTCTTTTTCAACATAATATTTAATAATTCTCGATTGATGTAGAATTTTATCATTATACTTTATTTTTCCTAACAAAAATTCATCTTCATCAATTATACGGCTTTGCGCTGCTTCCTGATATCTTTCTGAAATATTATCTATCCCGATCTCTACAATCTTTTCACTTAAAAAATTATAATAAATATTTAAGAGATTCTCTTTTTTAAATAACTCTTCTAGTAAAAAAAGGTACTCTAATTTTGTGTCATTATTTTCTGCAAGTAAATATTTTTGGTAAATTAATGGTCTAGCATCACTTTCATCTAAAGTTTGATATATATTTTTTGCACTGACTAATTCTTCCAAGCTAAATGGAATTTGCTGATATATCTTAAATATTATATCTTTATTAACTTGACCCTCATTTGCAGCTATTTCTAGTTCTTTTAGTCTTTCCTTATCTGAAGCATCTTTTAGTTTTATTAAATTTGCTGCATTTAAATATTTCCAGATTTCTTCCTTTGTATTTTTATTGGGTTCAAAATTAAAATCTTTGATTGTTATACTGGAAAGGTAAAAATTTAATAAATTTTTTTCATTAATCTTATTTGAGGTTTTTTCAGTGACACCTAAGAGAAAATTTATTTTATCATCATAGAATTTATCAGATTGTTTTTGCTCACGTAAAAGATCTAGCAGTAGTTGCGCTTCTGCATTTTTGTTATTAAGCGTCAAACAATAAATTTTAAATTTTTCTAAATATGAATCTTTTATCGTTGCGTCAATAAATTTTATCTTTTCACATCCTCTTTTTATATTTCCTTTAGAAATATTTTCATCTACAAGATATTGTACAGCTCTACTCTTACTTTTGAAATCTTTGTTTTGTTTCAAAAAACTCTCTATTAATTCTGTACGTTGATTTTTAATTAACCAATTAATTTTTAGATCTGTGAATTTCTGTTCACTCATGTTTAGTGGAGGATATGAAAAAGATAATATTATTCTTTCAAGAATATCATTAGCGGTATTAGAAAGATTTATTTTTTCAACTCTTTTTAAGCTCGCTTCTACATCCTCAGCTTTAGTAGCTGACCACATATTTAAATCAAAATCATTTTCTGCTGGATCAAAAATTCCTGATACTTTATTTCCATCCTGATTTTGATTTATAATATTATTTTCAATTTTTATATTTTGATTTAATTCGATTTCCTTGATTGACTTTGAATTTAATTTTTGTGAAGTTTTTTTTTTAATTTCACTTTTATTTTCAATTATTTTTTTATTATCTTTGTTGCTCCAAATATCTATCTTTTCTTCACTATTTAATGAAGTAAAGCTAAAAAATAAGATTAATAAGCAATAATAGTAGTTAAAGCTTTTTAATTTCATTTGTGATTTCAATTTCGTATTTTTTTTCCGGGCTTGGAAAGTTTATTTTCTCTATAAGAAATATTCCAATAATAAATAAAATTATTGCTAGTAGTACTTTTGCAAGAATTTTGATTACCGAATTTCCTATACTTGGCTGTCTGTTGTATTTAAGTTGCATACTGTATGGTTTAATTTAAACTCAATAAATAAGACATATTTATGAAAAATCAAATTCAAAAAGGTTCCAAAATGTATAAAAACCTTACTTTGACCGGTATGATGGGGGTTGGCAAATCTACTGTTGGCAAAAAATTAGCAAAAAAGCTCAAATACAGATTTATAGATGTAGATAAACTTATAGAAATTGAAGAAGGCACTTCCATAAACTTAATCTTTAAAAATAAAAGTGAAGATTATTTTAGAGAAATAGAGAAAAAAATTACATTAAAAGAGCTTAAAAAAAGTAATTCTGTAATATCATTGGGTGGCGGTGCATTTTTAAATAAATTAGTGAGAAACAATATAAAAAAAAATTCTATTAGTTTTTGGCTAGATGTAAGTGTTGAAGGGTTAATTAAAAGATTACATAAATCAAAAAAAAGACCTTTGCTTTATAAAAAAGATATTAGTGATACAGTTAAAAAATTATACTTGGAGAGAGAAAAAATTTATAATGAGGCTGATTATAAAATTACGTGCAGCTCTTTAGTGTCTCATGATATTGTAAAAAAAATACTTAAATTATATGAAAATACAGAAAATAAAATTTAAAGAACTAAATAATGAATATTCAATTTTTATTGGCAATAAAGCTATAAATCTTTTATCAAAAAATTTAAAAATTGTTTGTCCAAAAGCAAAAAAAATAGCTCTATTAATAGACACAAAAATTCCTAATAAAATTAAAAAATTAATTAAGAATAAAATTGGAGATTATGAGCTTTTAATTTTACCTTTTACCGCAACTGAAAAAAATAAATCATTAAAAAAAGTAAGCTTTTATTTAAATAAAATACTTTCTAAAAATTTTAATAGGTCAGATGTTGTCATAAGTGTTGGGGGTGGCATAACCGGAGATGTAGGTGGATTCGTAGCTAGTATTTTTAAAAGAGGTATCAATTTTATAAATATTCCAACAACATTACTTGCTCAGGTTGATTCAGCAGTTGGTGGTAAAACTGGCGTAAATTCCAACAAAGGAAAAAATCTTATAGGTTCATTTTATCAACCTAAATTAGTAATTAGTGACACTTCTTTTCTAAGTACTTTGCGCAGAAAAGAAATGGTGTGCGGTTACGCTGAAATACTTAAGCATTCAATTATTAAAGAAAGAAAATTTTTTAATTGGTTAAAGAAAAATTCAAAAAATATTTTAGAAAGAAAAATTAAAGAATTAGCCTATGCAATTAAAAAAAGCTGTCAAATTAAAATGTTCTTTGTTAAAAAAGATATTAATGAAAAAGGTTTAAGAATGAGTTTAAATTTCGGTCATACTTTTGCTCACGCTATAGAAGTTAAAAATAATTATTCTAAAAAGATATCACATGGAGAGGCTGTTTTAACTGGAATGATTTTAGCAATTAAACTTTCAATCTTAAAAAAAAATTGTAGTAATTTAGTTCTTGATGAAATGAAAAGCCTGTACATAAAAAATAATTTAACTTACACATTAAAAAATATCTCTAACCCAAAATGGATTAATAGTCTTATTCCTTTTCTTAAAAATGATAAAAAAAATAATGATGATAAAGTTAATTTTCTCCTTTTAAAAAAAATAGGAAAAATAGATTTACCTGGAAAATTTAAAATGTCTTCTCATGAATTAAAAAAATACAGTAAAACTATTGCACGATACTGATTTCTAGAGCGTGTATTTTTTTTTGTAAGTCTTCCTTTAATATATTCATTACTAATTTTTGAGCTTCTAGTCTCGATTTTGATTTAAGATACAAAGATTTTATCTTTAAATGCAAATGTAATTTTTCAGGAGTAAAAAATTTATGACCTTTATGTTTATGAGAATTATCAACAATTAAAAGTTCTTCAATTGCTATTTGCTCCTTTAATTTTGCTGCAATTTCATCAAAATAATTTTTCATTAATAACATTTTACTATATAGAACTAGTCAATGAAAATTATATGTGATTGGGGCAACTGTAAAGAAACTGGGGCTTATAGGGCTCCTGTTGAAAAAGATAATAGTAAAAAATACAGATTACTCTGCCTAAATCATATTAAAATTTTTAATAAAAGTTGGAATTACTTCGAAAATATGAATGATCAAGAAATAGAGTTTTTTATAAAATCAGATTTAACTTGGCATAAATCTACTAAAACTTTTGGTTCATCTGATAATTTTTTCAATATTTTATGGAATAACGCCCTGGATGATAAGCTTAATATTTTTAAAAGTTCAAATTTTAGAGATTTTAAAAAAACAAAGATTTCTCAACAAGATAAAGATGCCTTACAAGTTATGGAATTAAACGATGAGGTAAAATGGGAACAAATTCATTCAAAATTCAAAGAACTTGTAAAAAAATATCATCCTGATAAAAATCAAGGAAATAAAAAATTTGAAGATAAGTTA
>VMHT01091379.1_pt1 | contig 10198 bp, 15 predicted proteins | sample 4693611 | NCBI WGS metagenome assembly VMHT01 (sample SAMN12280063, study PRJNA550983) | marine metagenome | isolation source: seawater sampled from same location over 5 years 0.02-0.2 micron viral filtrate | place: USA: collected off the coast of southern California halfway between the port... ...
CCCGCACCATCCTAATAATAATATTTTACTTTTCATCGATAGCTCCTAGTTTTAAATTTTCTGTATCCAAACGATTCTGCGGCATCTTCATCTTTGAAACACCGCTCTGCATTGGTCCTTGTATAATAGGGGCTTTCTGGCGTATGATATATATTGTCTGAACTACCGTCATTCCCCTTAATTGGATAGCCCTCCGGACACTCTCCATTTACGTAGGCAGGGACAAACCAAAAGATGTAAGGAATAGCAACTCGCTCTTTGTGGATATGTGCACAGCCAGAGAGTAGAAATACGGCAATAAGTATAATAATTTTTTTTATCATTGTAAAATTGGTGGGGCAGGCGGGACTTGAACCCGCGACCGGCGCTTTATAAGAACGCTACTCTGACCTACTGAGTTACTGCCCCGCTTTGTGTTTGGGGTGTAGACGCAGATCATTGTAAGTATACTCCTAGGTTCGTAAGCGCCGATTAACTCATGTTCCTAATATACCACGTTTTCTCTTTTTTCGCAAGTCTTTATTTCGTCTTTTATTGCCTCTCTCGGACAACGTATGTGCCTCGTCTGTCAATCTGGTTTTTACGGCAAAGCGGTTCCCACCGATGCCACATCGGTGTACCTTTACTTGCAAATCGGCTGCTGCAGCTATCTGCTGCCTTCTTGCATCTGCCTGAATAAAGTGATCAAATTTTGCAACCGTATTCCATGGTCGCCCTTCTTTTTCTTTTAGCTCGCTCATTTTCAATTCCTTCCGTTTGATCCTTTGTCTGTTATCATTGCTACAAACACCATTATAACCAATAATACAGAGATTGTCAAGAAAATACCTTCTAAGTCAGCCATCCTATCATAATTAGCCTGTTTTTTTCACTTTTTCTAATTCTGACACACAAGCTTGCTGTAAAGCTATTTTGTGTAGCACACCGGGGGACAGATCATGCCGATCATAAATTTTAATAATTTTCCAATCAAAGATGCCCGCAATTCTTAGAGCATAGGCTATCCACTCGCTACAATACCATCGCTCTCGGCGCTTAATGACATATGGAAGAAACTGAGACAGAATCATTCCTATCCAATCATACTTGCACCCTTTTGTTTCGTTGTAAAAATCTAATATGGTTTCGTGTTGTTCTTCTGTAATGTCAAAGTCTATAAAGTCCCAATCTTCTGGATCGGCGTCGTCCTTTGTTCTTGCAGAAACTTTTGAATTTAAAAAGGGGCTAATGCTTATCCATGTCTTTTTGTCTGGGAAAGTTAGCTCTGCATGAATATAGGGGCTTTTTGTCCACCAAGAGACCACTTTGTGGAGCCATGAGTCTTGTTTTTTATAAAAAGCAATATTAATTTTCATTTTACTTCAATAACTGAGCATTCTTTTGCGCATAAGTTATAAACAACAAGAAACCTCCCACAATCATTAACCCGAACCAGCCCGTATACAACCCTATTATAACAAATATCACAGCAAAAATCGAGGTAATTGTTAAAGAAATTTCTGTAGCCTTAGACTTTCCAAATTTTAGTGATAATGCTGCCCTCAATACACGACCTCCGTCCATTGGGAAGGCGGGCACTAAGTTGAAAACTCCCATTATGAGATTAATAAAAGCAAACTCAAAACTGCCAGGAACGTTCAGGTACAGAAGCGGTATGGTTATTATAAGAAGAGCTAAATTAACAGCCGGTCCAGCAAGAGCAATGTAGATCTCTTCAATTGGATCATCAGGTTCTCTTTCTATTGAGGCTAGCCCGCCAAGGATGTGCAACGTTATGCTGCGAGTCCGTATTCCGAAATGCTTGGCAATTGCGACATGCCCCATCTCGTGCAGTAACACAGAGCCAAAAAGCATTACCACTAAAACTGTCGATACAATTGCGCCGCTTAAACCTGCGCTGAATAATCCAGATATTATATACAATGCTGCAATAATAAAAAAAGTACTGTGTAAGTTTACCGGTGCGCCCTTATACGTAAACAGCGTCACCTTTTCAGACCTGCAGGGTCCCAACCGCCACTAATCCATCTCTCATGCATAAGGTGCTTTTCTTTGTTATAGTGTAAAAACCCTAATGCGTGACCAATTTCATGCTCTAAAACGCGCTCATAAGGTTCGACGCGCAGATATATTTTTGCCCACTCTATTTCTTTCGTGTCATTGTCCAGATAAAAATGAGTTTCCGCTAAAGTGTCAGTTTCCATTCTTTTATGCATTTCTTGAGTTACTAGGTGTACAACAATAAAGCCAGCGGGAGTGTCACTTTTGCACTTATTTAACGAATCTCGCTTGTATATTGTTGTAAAAAACTTAAATCCCTGATCCTGCCAAAATGCTACTGCACTTCGAGTTTTAATTTCGTCGACGGGCGCATATTCACAAATCAAAACGGTTGGAGTATACTTCCATGTGCCGACCTTGGGAGGCATCCTCTCAACCGCAGGTAAGGTTTCAAAATTGGACACAAAATTACTAGCCTGTGTCGTGTCAGGACACAGAAATAGAGCGAAAATAAGTAAAAATCTTGTCAGTCCTAAAATGTGCGCCGTTCGCATTGCTCAACCTTTCTTGTTCTAATTAGTTCTCAAAATTGGTTTTGTAATAAACCGTCGATCTAACTACTTGATTATATTCATCACTGCCTGCAACTACTAAGGTTAACATCTTGTTTGCGCCGTCCTCTGGGCGCCATATAATTTGCAAAGCACTGTTGGTGTCATCCCATAGCCAATCAAAGGCGTTCCCGGTATTTTTATCCTCTGTAATGTGCAGACAATCATATTTGTTGTTCGTAAGGTAACTTATTAAATTGTCATACATGTCTATTCCGCTTCGAAGCGTCAAATCTGTTCCGCAAAAATACAAACTGATCTCGCTTTCTAGTTCTAGATAAAGAAACCCGGATAGTAAATCCGTCTCTACATTTTCAAAGCAGCGCCACACCGCTGGCTGAACCGCTTGTACCGGGTCTGCCGGATTTTGCCAGAAACAACCTATGTGAAAATACACTTCGCCATAATCTGGCGCTATGTCGGACGGAGGTTTATCTGAGCATGCGCTCAAAAATAATAAAAATACTAGTAAACAAGCTTTATACACCGAATTTTTGGTGGAGGTGCACGGAATCGAACCGTGGTCCTGAGAGTTCCATTGCAGGCTTTAGTCCCAGTCGAAACCAGATCCACCCCCATAATTTAATTATGACAGAGAACTTATTTTCCCTGCCATAATTAAAAAATCATCTGCAGTGCGGTGAATATCTCGCTCCATCACCATACTATCCCATCGTCTACTGCTGCAATCTCCCTACACAGCTGGTTCGTAAAGGGCGTTGAACCTAGGTTAACCAATCCCAAGAAAAATCTGCAGATATAATCATTTTATCCTATCCTGCCTGCCTTTGTTAACCTTCGCTTGAAAAATATCGTTCTGATTTAAATTTATAGACTAATTTTTTTAGCTCTCTGACGCTTATACCTAAAAATCTTGCAGCCTCTTGTTGGGATCTGGTTGCTGATAGTGCATACTTCAAAGCTGCATCTTTTGCAATATTTGGCAAGTTGCGCCATATCGGAATTCCATATAATTTTCCGTTAATAGTTCTAGCAGCTAACTCTAGTTTAACTCCTATAAGCTCTTCTAGTGTTAAATTGCTGATCGCAACCTCGGTTGGGTCGCTTAATCTTGATTCGCTTCTTAATTTTTGTAGCAAGCTATATTCTCTGTACTTGCCGAGTCTTTCTTTTTTTCTAGCCCAAGTCATTTAAGCTAAAGTTCTAATTCGCCACCTAGATCACCGGCTGCATCGGCTCCACCGATATCCATCGTGTCCTGCTGTGTTTTTTCTTGTTCATATTCAGGAGTTGTTGGTTCTTCAAGGTTTGCCGACAGTTCATCTTCGAACTTGTCAAAATATAGTTTAAGATTTGTCAAAAGATAGTCATAAAAAACGGTCTTATCTTCTTCGCGTGCTAACACCTCATATGAATCGAGGATATTTTGTTCAATCTTGTCGAAAGATTTCTGTGCAACATTTCTTCCCGTTTCGTCTTCTCCTTCAATTGAAAACGTGTCTTCCTCTTCCTCGGGCTCTTCAGGTCCATACCCTCCAATATCGATAAATGCTGCGTCCGCGCCCTCTTCGTCAACATCTACATTAATATCCGCCTCGGCTAGGGGCTCGGCGGATTGAGCGGCTTCGGCTTTGACTTCGTCCGCCGCAGAAACTCTTGCTGGAGCTAGTGCATTCTTGACAGCATGAATTACGTGTGCCCTAAAAGACCTTCTTTGTTCTGGCTCTGAGGTCAGAACCTTAAAATCTGTTTCTAATATTGGGATTATTTTCTTTAAGAGATCTTCAAGGACGTTGATTCCTGTAGAGCTGTGTGGCGGAGTATCCGCTACTGCTTCCTTTTCGTTCAACAACTCTTCCCTTAGAAGGTTTCGAACAAATGAGCGGAGCCTTTCTTCGCTTAGCTGTTCTTGCTCTTTTGCCTTTACTTTTCTCTGTTCAACAATTCGAATAGCTTTTCGAATATACTCTCGAAGCTTAAGCTCTTCTAGAAATTCTTCTCTATCATGCATAACGCAAATTACCTCAGTATTAATTAGTTGCAAAGTTCGTTAACACATTATAAACTTCATCAACCATTTCTTGCAGCTCTTTTTCTCTAATAATGGTTTTTTTCTTGTCTTTTCTCTTGCCTGGACCAGAACCTAGTTCTACAGCACCTGCGCTCATGGCTGAAACTTCATCGAGTTCTGCTTTGCATCTTTCATATCGCTGCAGGGCATCAGGCGACCATTCGCTTCTTTCTTGAGTTCCTGCAGTTTTTCCAATAGAAACTGTACATACGGCATATGGGTTCTTGACTTTTTTCTTTTCTTCAAGCGCTTCTTCTACCAAACGAAAGATAAAGTCCGGAACGGACTCTTGTAACCTCCTCTCGCCGCCGAGGAGAGAAAACAACTCTTCAGCCCTATATTTGCTGGAATCTGGAATATATTCGCTAAATTCTTCAAAATCATTGTTTGCAATATATTCTCGCATGAAAGATGCGCTTAAAGTCTCACCAGTTACTGTGTGGACAAGGTTTGGACACGGAGCAGTCTCAATATTGACCCCTTCGGGCACATATTGAGACATGTCTGACGAAAACCTATCTTCGTCCTTCGCACCGCAGCCCATGATGATAGTTTGTCCCGGGAGGGCATCCTCTAAAATTTGATAGGCAGTTCTTGCTGGATTTACCTCAACTATTACAATTTCGACATTTTCTAGCTGAGAATCCTTAAGATACATCTCCCAGACCCTAAGAGCCGTGGCTAACGTAATTTCTTTGCCATTTGGGAGTTTTCTGGACTTTTCACCAATCAATATTAGAACTTTATCAGCTAAGTCTGCAAAATGAGCCACCATTGACAAGTGACCACGGTGCGGGGGCTTGAAGCCCCCCGGCACTAGTGCTAATCTTTCTACATCGCTATAATCACCTGTGTCCTGCCTTTCGAAGTCTTCATCTTCTTGCAGCCTTTCTGGCTGTTCTTCAGCCCGTTGGATCGATGGAACTTTGCCTCGCCCATACCTAAATAGACCCAATAATTGATTAATTGGGGCATAATTGCCTGTAAATTTATACATTTGCCCCTCGTATTCGAAAACGAAGCCCTCTACGGTCGTATTAATGTTATCGTGATGCTTAATTTTGCCAAGTTGCTTTTTAAGAATGCTGTGTGCCTCTTCTTTGCCTTCGCCCTCGTATTTACTAATCTGTTCGATTGCGATTTCAACCTCTTTTTTCAATCTTCCTAGTTCTGCGTGATTGTCTAAAATATATGTACTTTCTAGCCCTTTTAGCAGTTCTACTGCAAAATCGTGTATTGCGTCTTCAATGGGGTAAACAATTTCACTTATAAAGCTGGGTCCTTGCTTTACTAGGTTCCTAACTGTCTCTTTTTGGTCTTTCGGGAAGCCTTTGTATATCAATGTTAGCGATTTGTGCCCTTCTTTTTGCAAAATCCTCCAAACAATGTCCTGTTTCGTCTGATTTGTCATGTATGGCACCTGGGCATGGACTATTTTGCCAAGTTCTCTCTCTAAAAACTCGCCTATTGTCATTGAGCTTTGTAAACCGGCTTTTTTTATCTTTGCGAGCACAATATTTAAGTCCTCGTCGCCGTCGAGCGCCTTAAGTTTAAGAATTGCCGTCCTTTTAACGTCAAAGCGCTCTCTAACAGTTTCTTGTTCGAATCTGTCGATTACAGAGTCTAAATGTTTAGAACTTGACGAAGCATCGACCCCTACGACCTTGTTTTCTTCAGGGGAGAACCTTTTGTGCCCCAAATGGTGGATTGATATGATATTTCTGTCGTAATTGACGACATTTGAAGCCCCAGGGCCCATAATTTCCGAATTATAGAATATTTCACCGTTTTTTCCAAATATTTTGCTAATTTCGTCCGGATTTAGGCTTTTTACGGCTCTTTCAAAAGACTTAAAGGCATCAAGGTACACTTTCTTGACATCTTGCCCGCCAGCGAACTCTCTAGCCAACAAATCCGCTGTAACGCCACCACCTTTGCGCATATCTCCATCGTTTCGAGCATATCGAGGGGTTCCGTCTCTAAAACCGAGATAAATGTTGTATCCATCGGTCTTTTCAGTGCCCCTAAGCTGCGCTTTGGAGGCTGCTTCTAATATTTTTTTAATTTTACTGTAAGTTAGCTCTCGATTATCATGAAGATGAGCTAAATGTCCTGCTACGCCACCCATTTTGCTTATTTACCCTTCTTTTCTTCTAAAATGCCCACTTGTTCTTCCAAAACAGACACTCTTTCTTGCAAACGACGAGCGTGTCTGCGAATTTCCTTCAATTGTTGCGCTGCAACCTCCAGTCTTCGTCTCTCAGACATGCTTCTTGGTCGCATATTCTGCAGTATTTCGCCTAATGTCTGTATATAGCTAGTTATGTCAGGGTTTCTGCCCTCTTTTAAGCTTTCGCCCGATACAAATCGGCGTGTCATGGCATTCAAATCGATTTTCATAATGGTCACCTCTCCTCTATTATACTCAAAATTGAAGAATTTTCTTTAATTAATCTACGAATTGCGGATTTTCCTTCCTTAATCAGGGTTCTATCCTCTATTTTCTTTCGAACAGCTTCCATAAATTGAGCTTTTACCCCGTCTTCCCAGTCCCGGAACAACAAGCCGCCTCTGGAGCCAGCCTGTTGATAGGCTTCTTGCTCCATTGACCTAAGATGTGGATCGTTTTGGGTATACCCTTCTTCCCCGGCGCCAGATGCCATTAGATCTTCTCCACGACAATTTTGTGTATGGTGGGTTAACTCATGAGCCACAGAGCGCATGATATCTTTTGGATGCCGGTCCGTGATATATACTGTTACGGTATAAGTCTGTGGATCGTAATAGCCCGTATTCCCCAAAGATTGTTTGGCATTTTCAGGGTCTGATTCAAATATGACGACCGCATCCTTGTCAAATCCTAGTTGCTCTTTGGCATATGGATAAAAACTGTCCATCATTCTCTCTAGTCTATAAATATTTGGGTCTTGTTGAGGTCTTGAGGCTTCGTGCAAAATTACTCCTTTGCTCTTTAATACTTGCTTAAGAATTAAAAGTGTAGCGGTTGTTATGTTGTTAATTTCTTTGTTGTTTATGTTATTTTGCCTTAGTCTCCTGAAAAGAAGATCTCGTATCTTATCTTCTAGATCTAGTGTAGTGGGTTGCCCGTCTTCTTCTGATAATACATAGCCAGCATCTTTGAAAATACTATTTACAACACTTACTATTTGCTTATATACGTTGCTTTGTTTGTTAGCTAGCTTGCCTCTGGGTCCGCTTTGGATGGTCCGAGGAATTTGACTTTTCAATTTAGCATCCACCTCATCAGCAGCGCCTTCAATTGGCTTAAGACCACCTCCCGCTTCTGGCTCTTTGTCTGGGTCAGGTTCTCCCGCTTCTGGTTCTTTGCCGGGGGCAGGCTCTTCCGCTTCTGGTTCTTTTAAACCGAGAGGGTATAAAACTAGTTGTTCCCATTTGGGGTCCTCTATCACCTCTTTCCATTTAGCCAATGTTTTGGCTCTGGCTTCATGATATTTTTGGTTAAACTCTTCATACTTCTCCTGATCCGCAGCCGTGGCGGCTTGGGTGCGCAGGTTTCCTATTTCAATCTGATCCTTTTTAAGTTCAACAGCCTTTTGTAGTTCGCGAACAAGCTTTTCTATTTCTGCAATGTAAGGGGCAGCTGGCTCTCCGCCCTCTTTTTCCATTGTAGCATACATTCTTGCGGCGCGCTGTCCATTAGATATGCTACCCTCGATCCCTCGAACGGTACCTCGTCCTGGCTCAATACCCGCAGCTGCACCACCTCTTCGGCGGCGAGAGGCTTGACCTTGCGCAGCGCCCTTCTTGGCTAACCAATCTTTGGCTTGGTCTATATAATTCTTTTCTAAAAGCAGTTCTTCTAGAATCAGTTCTATAAGTTCTCGTCTTTTCAAACCCAGTCATCTCCGTCGCTATCTTTGTTGGACCAATCTTCTCTGTGTTTATTTTTTTCAGATAAAAACTCTGCCATGCTTTCTAAATTAAGGCATTTTGGCATGCCGACCATGGGCAATATAGAGTGTACGCCAAGAAGAATGGCGCTGACCAAAAGTCTAAGCGAAATATTTAATGCAAAAAATAAATGACTCCAATAAGATACATTGTTTTTTTTAAGGTGCTCTCGTTTAAACATTATACAACTAATTAGTTATTTCGCTTACAAAAGGTAGGTCAAAAGACCAAATAGGTGCCAGAGAGCGACACAACTATAAACAAACACCATTAGGATTGAAATATTGAAAATTAATTTGTTTTTTTTCCTCTTAAATCTGTCGAGCAGGTATATCCCAGTAAAAGCAAAAATAAATTTTACAATGGCAAAAAATATATATGACTTTTCTATTACATGAGCGAGAATGGGATTTGCTTCAGTTGCTAGCCCTGATGAAATCCAATATATTGTTGCGACAAGGTCGAACAGGGTTAAAATAATAAGAGATGACAATAAATATTTTATCGCTCTTAGAGGTATTTGCAAACTCGTCCCCTACATTTGTATTATAATCACACCCCTATCTGTTTCCTGCTTCTCTGTTTCATCTTCTTGTGAATATGCTGGTGTTCTTTCTCTGTATAACGGTAGACGCAAAGCTGGACGCTCTTCCCTTTTTTTTGGGGGAATGTATTTAAATTTAGGAATCCATAGTTTCACAGTGTCGCCTCCTATTTTAACTAGGGGGTGGCTACTGGTTCGGCTATAATTTCTAAACTTTTTTCCTCAACATAATCTCCATAAACACCACTTTTGGTTGGAGATACTGGATGGTCTTTTGTAGCATTCCAGAGGACCGGAATATACCCGGGCAGCATCAGTTGTTCGTTCTTGCTAGTTGTAACCAAACCATAACGATATCTGTCATGATATGGCACTTTTTGCCTAACGAGCGTGCCTATTTTCACTATTTTCCTAACTCGGTTTGAATCTGGGACAAAACTATCATCTTAAGAACCTCGCCCTGACCGGCGTCGTTAGTTGCCGCTGCTACGGCAGTTGCAATTTCTCGGGCGATCTCTTCTGCTTTTCGTATAAGATCTGGAGTCATCCGAGCATTTTGAATATCAGCTTCGGACGCGGTTTCAGAAAGTTTTTTATGTTTGGCAACTTCTTCTAGAATTAGTGCCTGCAGTCTAGCTTTTGATGTTTTCATACCCCATGATACCACATATGAGACAAAAAGCCAATAAACATTAAATTTTGTTTTGTTCTCGCAGCTTTAGCAATGCCGCGCGGATATTCTCGCGGAGGTCATCATTTTCTTGCCTCATTACTACTGGCTCTTCTTCTGGATCTAGTTCTGCTGGGGATTTGTGAGCCAGCGACCGAGAATACCCGGGATCGAGTGCCCCGCTTAATTTATCCAACAGACCCTTGAGAAGTTCAATCTCGTCAGGGCTTAACAGTTCCTGTTCCTGTCCCGTTGCGGTCCAGCCGACGCCTTCTTCAATTTCCTCTTCTGCGGTTTCTTGCTCTCGGATTCTATCAGCGCTCATGCGTTCTCTTCCTTGATCGTGATCTTCGTTACCAACTCTGGCAGCAGCGCCACCTTCCTCAAGTTCTTCCTCTTCCTCTTCA
>VMHT01089237.1_pt1 | contig 10197 bp, 10 predicted proteins | sample 4693611 | NCBI WGS metagenome assembly VMHT01 (sample SAMN12280063, study PRJNA550983) | marine metagenome | isolation source: seawater sampled from same location over 5 years 0.02-0.2 micron viral filtrate | place: USA: collected off the coast of southern California halfway between the port... ...
TAAATCCATTTCAATTTTTTTAAAACGACACTTGTCGTGCCTTTCTTATGCCTCCTAACATAGCTTATGTATTCTCTATACCTAGTGAGCAAATCCTCAAGGTCGCCTGACTTTTCTAGATTGGATTTATATTGATATTTAACTGCCACATGGTTATAACGAAGCACCTTTCCACATTCTTTAAAATTCTCAATACTAAACATATAATCATCTTTTCCTGATGCCTCTAGCAGTATAGCTCTATTAATAAATAGAAAACACGCACCTACTATAAACGATAGATGTGTTGTAATCTCTGGTCTGGATTTCATAAAGTAAGGATTTGGTGTTGGATAAAAGCCTCCTAATGTGATATTTTCTTTATTCATGGTTGAAAACATCTCTATAAACAATTCATTCACATCTCTAATATACTTCTGGTTTATATCCATTAAACCTGTTACATCGTCGTCTATACAAACAATATTACAATCTAAAGGTAATATATGCGACATATAATTAATAGACGCACCTTTGCCTTGTGGGCACCTCTCTTGCTTGATGTCTTTGAATTGGGCGTAATCTTCAGCATCTTTATCATTTTGAATAAGCAAGATACATTTACTTTGTAGGTTATACTGCTTTAAGAAAAGGTATGTGTAATTCTTAAATAGTAAATGATTGTTATAAACTGGTAATAATACAATATAATCCATTTTAAATTATCTACAGATTATAATATATGTCTGCTTCCCAGTTAGATAAAATCTATAGGGCTATATTAAAAATAGGTCAATTCCCAAACCAAAAGAGATTTAATATCCGCACAGATAAATCCAAACCCCCACGAGGAGCTGTCTTTGGGTTAGTCAAGTTAAGACCTAAAGATGCTATAATAAAAGGCACGGACCTTTACCCATCTAAATTATCTTTTTCTAATAAATATGCTGAACTATATAAGCTCTTGGAAGAGCTTATGTGGGAATATGACCCTTCATTTAAATTCACATCTATACAAGTTAATGATAATCAAGTTTGTGCTAAACATAAAGATACTCATAATGTAGGTGTGTCCTATATAATCGGTGTGGGAGATTATCAAGGCGGTGAGGTTCGCCTTTGGAACAAGAAAGGTGATTACTATGAAGACATAAATATCCATAATAAATTCACATGTTTTAATGGCTCTCAACTCTACCACCAAACTCTACCCTTCACAGGCAATAGATATAGTATTATTTATTATATACAATAAAAATTGATTTAGAAGATATATAATATATTGTATTATATATAAGATGGGTGAATTTCAAGACGCACTTGCTATGAATACCGCCATTGGAACTGCTACACGCAAGGTATATGGTTATCATTATAATAGACTTATGAGATTGACCGATAATGAAAAGTTGCTTCCCATGAGTGAAGACAGGTTAATCTCTGTGATTAATAATGATGATATACCACCACAGAGCGCAAATGGTATGCTCTCTGTTATATTACTCATTCGCAGGGCTAATGGGTTGCCTGTAGATAAACTCGTTAAGTATCGTGAAACAACACTATACGATGCTAAAATCGCTCATAAACGCATACAAAATATTAAGTTAAAAGATGAACTACCTAACACTGAAGATATTAATAAATATATTAGATATTTATATAACACAAAAGATTATGTGGGATATATAATTAATTACTTGATGATAAGATATGCTACACGCAATAAAGACCTAAATATTATCATTACACGAAACCCTGATGTTGTTAAAAAAAAAGATGATTCTAATGTTAATTATTTATATATTACACGCAGTTATGTAACCTATATTAGAAACGATTTTAAAACAATTTCCACCTATGGTAAGAAAAAACATAGAATAGATAATGCACTATTCAATAAGGCAGTAACAGCGTTATTAGGTGACGAATATGAAACTCCCCTTCTACAATTAAACGATGGGGAACCTATCAGTGAGGAAAGCTTGGCGAAAGTTATTCAACGAAAAACATATAACAGCATTGGAGAAGGTAAGTATTTTAAAGTGCAAATACAAGATTTAAAAAGTCAGCGTAATATAAAGAGGATTAAGGAGTTGGCTAATTCTCGTGGAACCGACCTTCAAGTGGTTTTCAATCAATACGATATTGATAATTAATTTTGATTTGCTATTAAATCTAAATGTTTTTTAGTTTTGATATGTGTTGATTTATACCCTTTTATAATTTCAGTTCCACACTCACACATCATTCTTGAACCATTCCTTATTCCACATTTTAATTTTCGTGTTTCTCTATTAACATCACAATAAATTTTATTTCGTGCTTTTTTTGCTTCCTCTTTTGATTTATTTATCTGTTGCTTCTCGTCATCTGTAAGCATGTTGAATTTATGAGTTGCGGTTTTTAAATGTCTATTCATACACCAATTACTTACATATTCTCCACACTCGCATTTTTCCCGTTCTTGCCTTTTTCCTTTATTGGCTTGATAATGTGCTCTCCCTCTTCCTCTGGTTTGTTCTTTATTAGCATCTCTGTATGCTTGTTGTTGTGCTTTTATTTCTTCTGCTGTATGTATCGGTAATCTAATATTAATACAATCATTATTTTCAATCCACCATCTTTCTCTCCATAGTAAATCATTCTTATTATCACAAATAAAATTCTCAACTAATAACATCTCATAATTGTTTCGTTCTAAAATTGAACGAATAGCTGTTTCGTCTGCGTGGCATTCGTGGTCTTTTAATCTACAATCTAATGTTCTTGTTGTTGAACCATAATAAGTTTCACCAGTTATATTACATATAACTTTGTAAATTTTTGAGTTTTCGTATGTCCGCATAATTGTAAATATGTATATTTAATGTTTAAGCTATTTTGAGCGATTATTAGATTTATGAACTTGTTTAGATATTATAATTAATTTTGATGATTTTTTAATTATAATACAAATTGATTTAGAGATATAATCTCTGTGTATATTATATAAGATGACCAGTCTTTCAAATATATACACAGAGATTATTAATAAGCGAGAAGCGGAATATGTAACTACATTATCATATCAAGATTTCTTTAAATGTTTTCCACCAGATAAAAATGGTGTTGAATGGAAAGTAGCAGATATGAAAGAATATCACAAGTGTGTTATTCAGTATCTTAAAACGATGATTAAAAACAACTTTGAAATGAAAATTAATTATAAAGCATCAGATAATAACCCCAGCGGAAGAGTTCATGCTAAATCCTCTGTTTCATTACAAAGAATACATAAACCCCTTCGTGCATTCCTAACAAAAGGGCTTTATCGTGATTATGATATGAAGAACGCTCACCCAACTATTCTGTTAAAGATGTGTGAGGCAGAAGGATTGGCTACGATGTTCCAAAAACATTATATAGAGAACAGAGATAAGATATTAAAAGCGAATAATGTTGATAAAAAAACTATGCTTATAAAATTAAATAGTGATAGTGCAAGGGCTAATGGTAAATGGTGTGCTGGATTAAGAGGGTTAGTTGATGAATGGAATAATGTTAAAATGCATTTCTATAATCTTAAAAAAGCTGAATATAAAGACACAAATGCGAAAAATCCTATCTCATCTATTATAAACAAGATGTTATGTGAAAAGGAAAATGAGATATTACAAAAAGCTATACCTGATGCTGAATATATTGTTCCTATGTATGATGGGTTTTTGTGTAATAAACAATTGGATATTGCAACTCTACCTAATGAAATCTGTCTATGGGACGAGAAGCCTATAGAAACTGATGTTAAAGTTCCTGATGATTTTGTATTTGTTCCACAAGCAGAAGTGGTAAAAGAAAGTAGTTATGCTGATATGAAAGAGGTGTTTGAGAAAACACACGCTAAAATAGTAAGTAAATCGTTATTTGTTATGATTATTAAGGATATAATCTATTTTAAAACAAAAACAGATTTAATTGTTTCATACGAACATTTATCGTATAGTAAATGGGTAGAAAAAGATGAAGGTGGTTATTATAAAAAAGTATGTTTTATTAAAGAGTGGTTAAAAGATGAAGATATGAGAAAATTTGAAACGATGGACTGCTACCCTGATGTGATGAAATGTCCTGATGATGTGTTTAATCTATGGACGCCGTTTGTGTGTGAAAAATATAGTTGCTCTAATGTTAGTCCTATACAAAAGTGTTTTGTAATAGAGGCGTTCCGCAAGCATGTATTAATTTTGTGTGATAATAAAAAAGAATTTCAGGATATTATCGTCCAATTTATAGCACATATATTTCAATATCCAGATATACAGCCTGACCTTGTCCCATATTTTATATCTTTAGAGGGTGCTGGAAAAGGGACCCTCATTAGGTTTATAGAAAGAATGATGGGTTTTAATAAAATGTTATCCACCTCATCGCCATCTAAAGATTGTTTTGGACCTCATAATGAGTTGATGCAAGATGCGTTCTTTGTAGAACTTAAGGAGGTTAAGAAGGGAGAAATGCTGGGGATAAAAAATGAATATAAATCACTTGTAACAGATGGTAAAATAAATATCAATCCTAAATTTTATAAGCCCTATGCGATGAAGTGTTATGCACGATTGATAGGTGCAAGTAATAATGAAGATGCTGTGCCCACCAGCGGTAGTGATAGACGCAATATAATACTTAAATGTAGCGATGAACTTATAGGTAATAGAAAATATATAAAAATGATTAATAAAATTATTGATAATGATAGTTATATTCGTGTTATTTATGAATACTTGTTAAAAGTTAAAAATGTTCCAAAAAAGTTTGATACAGCTGGATTACCAAAAACCGAATACCACAAAATCCTTGTGGAGGCGAGTGAGGACTATGCTATGAGTTGGTTTAAACAATTTATTATTGATTGTAAATACGACCCCAATATAAATGATATGTATAGGATTAAATCAAGTGATTTATTTAAGAATTATAGGTCTTATGTTGATGATAAATTAATTAAATGTGATAAAAATTATCTATCTTTTATGAAACATTTTAACATAATGGATATTGATGGTGTTACAACTACACATTCGAAAGGTAAGTCTTATAAGAAAATTGATATTAAATTATTGTTTAAAAAATTGATAAAACCTGATACTGAAGAACCCATGTCAGACCAAGTCGCAGACCAAGTAACAGACGAGGATAGCTGTGATGAGGAGGACGATTTGCATTAGGAGAGAGCTGGTTGGTTGAGGGGATGGGGTATGGTAGGGTAGATGCCCTTTTTAAAACTACTATATAAAATATATATAAAAAAAAATAATAGCTTATTATTATTTTTTTCTATTTTTTTTTCTAACGATTTGAAACAACCATATCTACCCCTACCCCTACCCTTATAAATATATATATATATAGTAGTATAGAATGACCTGAAAAAAGCAAACAACCAGACGGCTCTTCCAGACCGAAAAAAAACCCCAGTAAGGTAGGGGTCGAAAACAAACCCCTTCCCCATACTAAAAACCCATGTCATTTATCTAAACTACCGATGTGTCATTTATCTAACTTATCGAAAAATACCGAGAAATACAATGTTTAGCAATATATATACAGATGACTACCGAAGAATTACAAGAACAAAATACCAGCGAACCCACACCACAACCAGACCATAAAGCCCCAAAACTGAATAAAGATGGACGACCACGCAAAGCATTAAGCAAGGAGGACGCTGAACGAAGAGCAGAGATTTTGAGATTAGGGCGAGAAAGGGCACTTGCTAAAAAAAGAGAACTGAAAGAAAGACCACCTACACCACCAGTCACAAAACCTATCCCTGAACCAGTGAAAATAGAAGATGAAGGTGTGAGCGAACCAGAAACTTTAAAAGTGTTGTCGGTTCCTAAAAAAAAGAAGAAGACAAAAGGTAAGAAAATAATAATAATGGACGAAAGTGAAAGTTCTTCCAGCGAAGAGGAGGTAATTGTTAGGAAAAAGAAATCTAAAAAAAAGCCCACGCCTCCACCCAAACCTGAACCAGTAACACAAGCTCCGCCTCCGCCTCCACCCAAACCATCTGTCCCAGAACCTTCGCAGGAAGAATTAGATAAATTACGCAGAGATAAGATTAGACGAATGAAGGAGAAAGAAAAGAAAGATAAAATGATGAATAGTATATTTAACTAAATTAAAATCTAATTATAGTAAAACTATGCCTTTTAAAGATAAAGAACTGCAAAAAGCATATCAAAGAGAATGGGCGAAAGCTAATAGAGAGAAATGTAATGAGAAAAATAGAATATGGTATTCCCAGAACAAAGAAAAGAAAAAACTACAACAACAAAAATACAGCCAAACAGAAGAAGGTAAAAAAGCTTTTAGAATGGGGAAGTGGCGTCATCGACATGTAAAAAATGTGAATGATGAGCTTTACAATTATTATATTAATTGTAAAGCGTGTGAGGTGTGTAATAAAGAATTTACAGAAGCAAATAAAAGATGTTTAGACCACGACCACGACACAGGTGAATTCCGTGCCGTGCTTTGTAAGGGCTGTAATTCATTCGATAACTGGAAGAAGGTTATTTCCCACCACACTGACACTCATTAGCATCTTCTTCGAATATTATTAGCTCATTAAGGTTTTTCCTGAAAGTAAGTGTGGGACAGCGTGGGTTAAAATCTATCATAAGGTTTCCGTATTTTTCTTTCGTCGCCATCTTATAAGCCGTCATAAATTTATCTTCATCTACGGAGCCACCAAGCTCCTCACGGATTTTCGCCATCATTTTCTCTTGTTTATTTTTGAATATTAATAAATGAGTTAAGTTCTCACGCAAGGTTCTGCTAATCCCTTGGTTCATAGAGTATGTCTGTGATATTATGATAACACCCAATCCGCACGATGACCTACCGCTGTGAGGTTCTTGTAGCGGTGCGATATGACGATTGAGTGTGGCTATGCGTGTAAGTCCTGATGATTGCAGAATAGCAGGAGAACTTAATATGTCGTCGAGAATTAATAAGCTCTGCGGAGGTCTAACATTCTTATCACCATACTTCCATTTAGGTCTATCGAACTCGTCATCGAGAAACCCTAACTCTTGATAAAGCATTATTTCCTCATCGCTGAACTCACGCTTACTCTTTAATATCTGTATAAATTCCTTATATTGTTTTTCTTTGCGTAGGTAGTCTTCGAATTCATCTCTTTCAGCCTCCACCATTTCAATTACTTTCTGTATGCTGTCTTTGGTGGGTTCTAACACATCTTCTATATTTATCATCTTACCAAAATAAGATTTATTCGATTGAAATGTGGGACATATCATATAAATTCTGTCGAATGTCTTTTCTTTCTGGGCTTGATTAACGAGTTTAGAAATTGTATGCGTTTTCCCAGAATTTCTTGTCGCAGAACAATATAAAAGGCAGGGCTGTCGCACTGCATAATGAGATGTGGCGTATTCATTAGATACTCCCTGTGATGGGTCTGTATCACGACCATACAAATTAATCTTTTTTGTAGATACTTTCATATATATAAAGGATATATATTTTAAAGTGCAGTCATAGCCGATTGGGGTTCGTGGTGTCCTGTATTGTGTGTATCAATTACCAATCTATCTCCACAGCAACCAGAGTGTGTAGATATTCTCATTCTATATAATTTATAACAGCATACCATAATAAACAAACTACATGCACCCTCCATAGTTAAAACCCCATAATCGCTAATATCCATTTTTAAATATAACTATATATTATTTATGGCTGATGTTGATATTAATGCTTTAAGAGAAGAAAATATTAGAAATGTGGAGGTAGGTGTTGATGGCGACACACACCAATACTATCTTAATGGTGTCCCATACAAATCAGTAGAGTTAAAAGATGAATTATTCAATACAAAGTTTAACATTCCACAGGGAGTAAGAACCAGACAAATTAAAGAGAATATGAACGATGAGGAAAAGGCACGAATGCAAACGATGGCTAAAATGGTTGATATTGTGTATGAGCGTAGGCGTGAATATGACCGCCCAATTAGCTTATCATCTCTTCGTGGTGCTGGTGATGAAACAGCAGAGTTTAAAACCAAACTTGAAAACAGACAATTATATTTTGATACAGACAACCAAAATATAGAAGATTATGAATTACAAGATACAGGCAACGATTTATCAGCATTATTCGTCAATAAAAATAAAAAAGAAAGCGTATTAGCAATTAGGGGGCTTATGCCGTTTGAGGATTATAAAGACACATTTCAGTTAGGAGAAATGATAGCTTATACTTTTGCTGAAACCCAAAACGCTGAAAATATGGGCGTAGAATACAAAAATGATAGAGATATAGTCAGACAATCATACAAATTAGCCAAACAACAATATCCGGACCACAAAATGGTTGTAACAGGACACAGCAGAGGTGGGAAACTTACACTACATTTAGGTAGAGAGAACGATATTGAATACCATGCGTTTAGTCCAGCTGGAAACAGGGCAGATTTTATAGACAGCACACCCCAGAGAGGAGGTCATTTATATTACCACACGAACGACCCAGTGTCGTTATTTCATCATAAGGGGAGAGGTAAAACAGAAGAGCAACATATAGAAATGTTTAACAGCAGGTCATACACACACGATTTAAGAGATTTTTATAGGTTAAAAAAGAGTGCGTTTTACAAACACCCTGTTAAACCAGAGCAGGAAAAAATAGAGCGAGATATATTATTAGATATGAAATTAAAAGAAGACGAAGTGCCTACTGCTGAAGAGATGGTGTTGGCTGATTTGGGGATATTTGAACCACTCCCACCTGTTTTGGGGATATTTGAACCCCTCCCACCTGTTTATTTTGATAGTGCTGACCCCAAAAAGAAAAACACAAACGCATTAACAAGAGAAGACCCAACAGAAATAACTATTTTCAATAAATACATACCAAGTGTTTTCACAGATATTAACATGAAACCACCAAAACCTTTTGACCCAATAAATTTTGGTGATATAGACACTGATGGGAATGATAAGATAACATTAAAAGAATTAAAATCTTATCTATCTGTAAGGAATTATGACGACAACACAATTGAAGAGTTATTTAAGACTTACGATACTGACAATGATAATGGTATTAGTAGGGCTGAATTTACTGATTTAAGATTGATGGTTTAAACACAGGTGGTCTTGTGAAATCGAAATTATTATAACTTCTTAAAACCTTGTTATTGCTGTTTTCTATGTCGCACCTCAAATGGTTCAAGCCGAAAACTTTTTCACGACTGGGTATGGGCTGGGGATATGTGCCTTGTAAATCAGGAATATTATTCAATGGTTTAACACGCATATTAACAATTCCAGCTAAATCTGTCACAGGCAGACAGGGTCTATCGCTGTCGCTTAAATTGTAAGTGGGTAGAAAGCTGAATAAATCGTGTGTATTCATGGGGTCTATTCTGTTGTCATATATGAAATCACTATGAAGTGGTCTAAATTTGGGGGCATCAATTTTCATAGGAGTTATCAAATCGACTTGGTTTTGGATTTTGCCTCCTGAAACACCGAAAATAGGGACTAATGCTTTAGCGGTCATTATATATATCACAATTATAAAAATATTATTGTAATATATAAAATGGTTAAACTTTATACAGATGAAGAGATGGACGAAAAGTGTAAAGATTATGACCCAATCCCTATGAAGGTGGCTCAAGCTGTTCTACACAGAAAACCAGACCCAGATAAAATAAACATTCTAAATGGAGTTATAAAAAGCGACATTAAAAACGGACAGCCTCCTGCTTATGTAGCGATGTATGCTAACCAGATTGGTAGAATGAATTTTGGTGTGTCGGCTAATGCTTATTTAAAAGAATATAACCGATTTGTTGGTGAGCAATTAGTAGAGCAAGAAAACACATTAATACAAGATGAAGAAGTGCCTGTTTATGATATTGAAAGCAAAAGACCAGATTTCAGTGTGAGAGCAGAAGAGAAAGTTAAACCTGCACCAGTGGGAATTGGAGGAAGACGCTACGGACAGCAGAAATTATCGGCAGAAGAATTCAAGATGCTAATGGAAGGACGAGTAAAAGAGCTGATTGATAAAGAGCAATTAGAAGGGTTAGATTAGAAATAAAATGTTTTAGGGATTTTTTTATCTGCTTATATATAACGATGGACGGATTAACGACCAAAGGCTTAAAATATATTGATGAAGAAACTGGTGAAGAAA
>VMHT01177429.1_pt1 | contig 10197 bp, 7 predicted proteins | sample 4693611 | NCBI WGS metagenome assembly VMHT01 (sample SAMN12280063, study PRJNA550983) | marine metagenome | isolation source: seawater sampled from same location over 5 years 0.02-0.2 micron viral filtrate | place: USA: collected off the coast of southern California halfway between the port... ...
GAACACGCCTGGCGTGAGGACCGCGACATTCGGTGTCACATCCTTGCGCGGCGACAGCGCATTGAGCGAATCCAGCAGCTCGCTGGCGTAATCGTCGACCGGCAGGATGTGGTGCTGGGCAAACAGCTCGGGAAACACCCGTTTGGAGACCAGACGATTCTCCACCATGTACGACACGCCCGAGGGCACGCGCAGGTTGTCCTCCAGGACATAGAACTCGCCCGCACCGTCGCGTACCAGATCCGAGCCGCAGATATGCGCCCAGATATCGCCGGGCGGACGCATGCCAACGCATTCGGGCCGGAAATTGGCCGACTGCGCGAGCACTTCACGCGGAAAGACGCCGTCGGCAACGATGCGTTGATCGGCGTAGAGGTCGGCCACGAACATGTTGAGCGCAGTTACACGCTGCTGCAGACCTTCGCGCACGCGATCCCATTCGTGCTTGGGTATCGGTCGCGGCAGGATATCGAATGGCCACGCACGATCGATCATGCCGGCGTCGGAGTACACCGTAAACGTGATGCCCATCGATTTGATCGCCAGATCCGCTGCTGCGCGCCGCGTTTCCAGTTCCGTACGACCAAACTCGCCGAGATAGCGCACCAGCGCATTGGCGGCGCTACGCGCCTGGCCCGAGTCGTCGAAGGCTTCATCGAAAAAGCCAGGGCTCCGATAATCCCGCCACAAGTCATTCATGAATAGATGCTTCCAATCGACGAAACAACGCGCGTCACGTATTTCTATGCAAGACACAGACCGTAATGCACAAACAGCGTGCTAGACTCCCCGGCTTGTTTTTGAGAGTTATTCGGGCATGGCGGATACAACAACCGCAGCCGGTACCGGCGTCGTGTTCAAGGGTCGCATGATGACCCTGACGGTTCTCGAGGTCCGCGAGACCGACAGTACACGTATTGAAGAACAGATTGACGCTCAAATAGCGCGGGCGCCGGGTTTTTTCGAGCGGATGCCGGTATTGCTATCGCTGCCGAACAGCGTGCCCGATCTCGTCGCGTTGAGCGGTATCATTCGCAAGGCCGGGATGGTCCCGGTTGGCGTGCTCGATCCGAGCCCGGAAGTACGTGAGGTTGCCGAAGCCGCCGATCTGGCCACTATGGATTCGCCGGCGCGCGGCGCTGCCAAGGCGGCTGCCGAGCCAGCCGCGGCAAGCGACGCGCCCGTCGAGCAGCAAGCCAGTTCGCAGAATGCGGACGAACCGGTCAGCCGGGACGAGCCGCCACGCACGCCGACGCGGCTGGTGACCAAGCCGGTGCGTTCAGGCCAGCAGATCTATGCGCGTGGTGGCGATCTGGTCATCGCGACGTCGGTATCGGAAGGCGCCGAAGTACTCGCGGACGGGCATATTCATATCTATGGCGCGCTGCGCGGCCGCGCGCTGGCCGGCGCGACCGGCGACACCGAAGCGCGCATCTACTGCCGCCGCTTCGAACCGGATCTGGTAGCGATCGCGGGTTGCTACAAAGTAGCCGATGCGATCGAAGAGGGGGTACGTTCCAGGGCCGTATCGGTTCGCCTGGATAACGATAACTTGAGCATCGAATTGCAGGAGTAAAGAGTGGCAAAGATCATCGTCGTCACGTCCGGCAAGGGCGGGGTCGGCAAGACCACGACCGCCGCCTCTTTTGCGGCCGGCCTTGCCATGCGGGGGCACAAGACCGTCGTCATCGATTTCGATGTCGGTCTGCGTAATCTCGATCTGATCATGGGCTGCGAACGCCGTGTGGTGTTCGACTTCATCAACGTCATCAGTGGTGAGGCGAACCTCAAGCAGGCGCTTATCCGTGACAAGCGTCACGAAAATCTCTATATCCTTGCCGCATCGCAGACCCGCGACAAGGATGCGTTGAACCAGGAAGGTGTCGAGCGCACGCTCAACAAGCTTGCAGAAGACTTCGAGTACATCATCTGTGATTCGCCCGCCGGTATCGAAACGGGCGCGATCATGGCAATGTATTTCGCTGACGAAGCGCTGGTGGTGACCAATCCCGAAGTTTCGTCGGTACGCGACTCCGATCGCGTGCTGGGCATGCTGTCGTCCAAGACCAAGCGCGCCAAGGAAGGCGGCGAGCCGGTCAAGGAACACCTGGTGGTCACCCGCTATGCGGCCAGCCGTGTGGGCAAGGGCGAAATGCTGTCGCTCGACGATATCAACGATATTCTGGGTATTCCGCTGCTCGGCGTGATTCCGGAATCGGAGAAGGTGCTCAACGCCTCCAACTCGGGTATGCCGGTGGCAATGGAAGACAACGCCGATGCAGGTCAGGCTTATCTGGACTTGGTGGCGCGCTTCCTGGGTGAAAATCGACCCATGCGTTTCACCCAGGCCAAGAAGAAGTTTCTCGACCGGCTGATGGGGAGGTAACGGACCATGGGTTGGCTCGACGTATTCCGTAGCAACGAAAAGAAGACCTCGGCCCAGACGGCCAAGGAACGCTTGCAGGTAGTGGTCGCGCATCGACGCGGTGGCGGCGGCGATCATCCGGCCTATTTCCCGCAGCTGCAGCAGGACCTGCTGGCAGTACTGCGCAAGTATGTTCAGGTCGGTGACGACGCGGTCCAGATGGAAATCGAGCGCGAAGGCGATCTCGAGGTGCTGGAACTCAACATCACGCTGCCAGAAGACGCCAAGCACTAAAAATAGTTATAAGAACAATATGAAACAGCCGGAGGAGCTGGCATGCCCACGACAGAGCAGACGTTCGATTACATTATCGTGGGTGGCGGCTCCGCCGGTTGTGTTCTTGCCAACCGGCTGAGCGCCGACCCGAATGTATCGGTCTGCATGCTCGAGGCCGGGCCGGCCGACTGGAATCCGCTGATTCATATACCGATCGGCATCATCGGTCTGATGTGGTCGAAGATGTTCAACTGGGCGTATTACACCGCGCCCCAGAAAAATATGAATTCGCGCGAGATGTTTTGGCCGCGCGGCAAGACGCTGGGCGGCTCCAGTTCGATCAACGCGCAGTGCTATACCCGCGGTAACGCCTGGGACTACGATCATTGGGCCGAGCTGGGCAATCGCGGCTGGGGCTTCGAGGAGATGCTCGGCTATTTTCGCCGTTCGGAGAAATTCGAGTCGGGTGCAAGCGAGTACCATGGTAGCGAAGGCACCTACTGTGTCAGTGCACCTCGCCACGTAAACCCACTCAACCGTGCTTTCATTGAAGCGTCGCAAGCCTGTGGCTTGCCGCGCAATGACGATTTTGGCGGTGCAACCGAAGAAGGCGTTGGGCTTTACAGCGTGGCACAGGATAATGGCCGACGCTGCAGCAATGCCGATGCCTTTCTGCATCCTGTTGCAGACCGTAAGAACCTGACCGTCATTACGCGTGCGCGTGCCAAAAAAGTACTGATCGAGGGCAAGCGCGCTGTGGGCGTGACCTACAAGAAAGGCTGGTTCGGTGGCGACCATTCTCTGCGGGCCAAGTGTGAAGTGCTGCTGTGTGGCGGCGCCATCAATTCGCCCCAGCTGCTGTTGTTATCCGGGGTCGGGCCCAAATCCGAAATCGAGCCGCACGGTATCCCGGTGGTGCATGAGCTCAAGGGCGTGGGCCGCAATCTGCAGGACCATCTCGATGTCAGCGTAATCGATATCGAGAAGACGAAGCTGAGTCTGCGGCTGGGGCCGAAGTTCCTGCTGATCGAGGCGCCGAAAGCGGTCTATGAGTATTTCGCCCATGGCCGTGGCCAGTTGGCGAGTAATGTCGCCGAATCCGGCGGTTTCGCGCGCAGTGATGAAAGCCAGCCGCGCGCCGATCTCCAGCTGCACTTCATCGCCACGATCGAACAGGATCATGGCCACAATCTCTGGAATACGATCAAGCACTACGGCTATACGCTGCGGGTGTGCGATCTGCGCCCGAAGTCGCGCGGCTATATCGGCCTGAAAAGCGCTGATCCGATGGCCGATGCCTTGATCGATCCGAACTATCTCGATCATCCGGACGATCTCGCCCAACTGGTCAAGGCAGTCAAGCTGGGGCGAAAGATACTGCGTGCCGAACCCCTCGCCGGTCACCGCGAGCGCGAGCTGGAGCCGGGTGAAACGGTCGCGAGCGATGCCGAGATCGAAGCATTCATTCGTAACCGTGCCGAGACCATCTATCACCCGGTAGGCACTTGCAAGATGGGCCATGACGACGAGGCCGTCGTCGACGACCGTCTGCGCGTGCATGGCATGCAAGGGCTGCGGGTCGTGGATGCGTCTATCATGCCCACGCTGGTTGGCGGCAATACCAACGCGCCCACGACAGCCATCGCAGAAAAAGCGGCCGACATGATTCTAGAGGATCGCCTCACGGCCTGAGGAGTCGTAACGCCGCTACTCGGCGGCACGGTGATCGACTCCGATGCGCTGCGACCCGGGTGGTCGGCCGCGCACCTGCCGGATTCGAACAAACCGGCGCCTCAAGCCGATCTCCCTGCAGTTTTATTGCGCTTGCTTGCGCTGGCTACGTGCTGCCCCGTCCCCGGCTGTCATGTCCTTGACGCTCGTGACGGGCATGGTTCCCGGCCATAGAGCGGGCGCTGGGAGACGCCGTTCTCGCCGCGCGCTAGTCGGTGATTCGGGTATTGCCTACGGGCCAAGGTATGTTCGCCTGGGCTATTGATAAAAAAAGGCCGCTGGCTAACGCACAGCGGCCTTTTCCAATCGACGTGCTCGCCGTCGATTACTGGTCGCGCAGATCCTTACGCAGAATCTTGCCGACGTTGGACTTCGGCAGCTCGTCGATGAAGGCGACCTGCTTGGGTACCTTATAGCCGGTCAGTTCCTTGCGGCAGAACTCGATGAGTTCGTTCTCGGTGAGACTGTCGTCTTTCTTGACCACGAATACCTTTACGGCTTCGCCGGTCTTTTCGTTGTCCACACCGATACAGGCCGCTTCGAGCACTTTCGGATGCTGGGCGACAACGTCTTCGATTTCGTTCGGGTAGACATTGAAGCCGGACACCAGAATCATGTCCTTCTTGCGGTCGACGATATAGAAAAAGCCTTCTTCGTCGTAGTTGGCGACGTCGCCGGTACGCAGGTGTTCGCCGAAGAAGGTCTTTTCGTTCTCTTCCGGCTTGTTCCAGTAACCCGCCATGACCTGCGGACCCTTGACGCAAAGCTCGCCCGGTTCGCCGGCGCCTACCTCGTTACCGTCGTCGTCGCGGATCGAGACCTCCGTCGAAGGCAACGGCAGGCCGATTGAGCCGTTGTAGTCGTCGAGGTCGAGCGGATTGATACACACACCAGGCGAAGCTTCGGTCAGACCGTAGGCCTCGATCAGCGGTATCCCGGTCACCTTCTTCCACTTTTCGGCAACCGCCCGCTGTACAGCGGCGCCGCCGCCGAGCGTGATCTTCAGGCGAGAAAAGTCCAGCTTGGCGAAGCCGTCATCGTTAACCAGCGCGTTGAACAGGGTGTTCACGCCGGTAAACGCGGTCGGCTGGTGCTTTTCGAATTCCTTGACCAGCGCTGGAATATCGCGCGGGTTGGTGATCAGCACGTTCTTGCCGCCTTGCTGGAAGAACACCAGGCAGTTCGCCATTAGTGCGAACACGTGATACAGGGGCAGGGGCGTGATGATCAGTTCCTTGCCTTTATCCGTCCACGGGTCGAGCCAGGTCTGGGCCTGGGCGATGTTGGCGATCATGTTCTTGTGAAGCAGTACTGCGCCCTTCGCCAGGCCGGTGGTGCCGCCGGTGTATTGGAGAAACGCGATATCGTCAGGCTTGACGTCGGCCGGTTTGAACGTCTGCTTGGCGCCTTTGCTGAGCGTGTCGTTGAACTTCACCGCGCCCGGCAGATTGAAGCTCGGCACCATGCGTTTTACATACTTGACGGCCAGGTTGACGATTGCGCCCTTGACGGTGGGCAGGCAATCGCCGATCTGGGTCGTGATCACGGCTTCCAGCGGAACCTTGTCGACTACTTCCTCGAGGGTGGCGGCAAAGTTCTCGACAATGACGATGGCACGCGCGCCGGAATCCGAAAGCTGATGCTCGAGTTCGCGCGCGGTGTAGAGCGGATTGACGTTGACTGCCACCATGCCCGCTCGCAGGATCCCGAACAACGCGATCGGATACTGCAGAAGGTTGGGCATCATGATCGCAACGCGATCGCCTTTGGAAAAGCCGAGATCGTTCTGCAGATAAGCAGCGAAATCGCGGCTGCGTGCCTCGATCTCGGTATAGGTGAGCTCGCAGTCCATGTTGCTGAAAGCAACGGCGGAGTTGAACTCGCGACAGCCGCCCTCGATCAGGTCGACCAGTGTTTCGGCCGAGTCAATATCGATTTCTTTGGCGACGCCCTCGGGGTAACGGTCCAGCCATATTTTATTCACGAATTCTCCTCATGGATCGGCAATATGTGCCTGCGCGAGCTCGCGCGCGGGCGCTATCTACGTTATCGCAGTCAGGCCGCGAATGCATGGGAAAATGCATTATAGCGACGCGATCGCTGCGCGATTGTCTCTTTTACCGCAGTTCCTTGCGTAATATCTTACCCACGTTGGATTTCGGTACTTCGTCGATGAACTCGTAGTGCTTGGGCACTTTGTAGGCAGTCAGGTTTTCGCGGCAATACTCGCGTACGGCATCGAGGCTCAGGCCGGCACGCTTTTTCACTACGAACAGCTTCACCGCTTCGCCGGATTTCTCGTCAGGCACACCGACAGCGGCAGCTTCCAGGATATCCGGATGACCTGCGACGACATCCTCGATTTCGTTCGGGTAGACGTTGAAACCGGACACCAGAATCATGTCTTTCTTGCGATCGACGATATAGAACAGGCCGTCGCTATCCTGCCGCGCTATATCACCGGTACGAAAAAAACCGTCCTCGGTAAAGGCCTCGGCGTTGACGTCATCCTTACGCCAGTAACCGCTCATCACCTGCGGCCCGCGTACACACAATTCGCCGGGTTCGCCCAGCGACAAACTGCGGCCGTCGTCGTCGCGGATATCAACTTCGGTGGAAGGCAGAGGCAGGCCGATGGAGTGGTTGAATTGTTCGATATTCAACGGATTGCAGCTGACAACCGGTGAGGTCTCGGACAAGCCATAGCCCTCGATGATGGGTTTGCCCGTCACGCGCGCCCAGCGTTCGGCGACCGGCTCCTGGGTGGCCATGCCGCCGGACATCGAAAACTTGAGCGTGGAAAAATCCAGCTCCGCGAAACCGTCCGTATTGAGCAGGCCGTTATAGAGCGTGTTCACGCCGGTGATCGCAGAAAACGGATACTGGCTCAGCGTTTTGACGAATCCGGGCATGTCACGCGGATTGGTAATGAGCACGTTGTGCCCGCCTACCGAGAAATAGACCAGCGTATTCACGGTCAGCGCGAAGATGTGATACATCGGCAGGGCGGTGATAATCAGTTCGCCCTCGTCGCTCATCTCGGGTTTGAACCACTCCTGACACTGCAATACGTTTGCGACGACGTTGGCATGGCTGAGCATCGCGCCCTTGGCCGGGCCGGTAGTGCCGCCGGTGTATTGCAGAAATGCGAGATCCTCGCCATTGAGTTCGACATGATCGAACTGCTGCGATTCGCCGGTGCTCAGCGCGGTATTGAAATCGATCGCGCCGGGTAACTCCCAGCTGGGAACCATTTTCTTTACGCGCTTGACGACGAAGTTGGTAAGCACGCGCTTGATGGGCGCGAGCATGTCACCGAGTTGCGTGGTGATCACGGTCTCGACAGGGACGTTGTCGTAGATCTTTTCGAGCGTTGCCGCGAAGTTCTCCATAACCACGAGGGTGCGGACATCGGCATCCTTGAGCTGATGTTCGAGTTCGCGCGCGGTATAGAGCGGATTGATGTTGACCACGACCAGCCCGGCTCGCAGCGCGCCAAACAAGGCGGTCGCGTACTGCAGGCAATTGGGCATCATGATTGCGATGCGCTCGCCACGGCGCATGTCCAGCGTCTGTTGCAGATAGGCCGCGAAGGCGCGAGATTTGGCCTCCATTTCCTTGTAGGTCAACGTGTAACCCATGTTGGAAAACGCGGCGCGGTCGGTGTACTGCTGACAGCTGTGCTCGATGATATGCGCCAACGACGTGAATGCGTTGGTATCGATGTCTTGCTTGACCCCGATCGGATAGTTGTCGAACCAGTTCTTTTCCATATGCCCTCCCTCTGGCGTCTGGTACGACCGACGGCGCGATAATTAGCCGACCGGTCGCATCCCCCTGTGTTCTGTCGTTGTCGTACCCCGTTCGCGCATGCTCGCACGGACGAGATCGCGCAGCGACAGTTGCCCGAACACTTGTGCTCTGGCCTCCAGATTACGCGAAATCCAGCCGTCTACCTCATCATGTAGACGATCGTCGCGTGGTGTGGGCGACGCGCTGGCATCGCCGCTGCGTACGGCGGCCAGAATCGAGTCCACCTTGAGACACTCGATATCCTGACGCGGCAAGAGCGTGATCGTGGTGTCGCCGCTTTCGATGAGCATGTTCGCGTCGACCAACTGATCGACGATCGAGTAGATATGATCGGGGGCGACGCGCAGATAGCGCGCCAGCCGGGCGATCTGCCACGGCGGATTGGCGTGCATGAAGTTGTAGCCGATCAGCCCCATCATGAGAAGGGCAATTCGTTCGCGATCGTCGCTCCCCAGCTGCGGCGGGTAAGGCTTGCGCGTGAGCTGCTCGGGATGCTGGAGCAGGAAAGCCACGCGGCAGCCCAGCAACATGATCTGCCAGGACACATACAGCCATACCAGCAGCAGAATGATGATCGCGAAACTGGAATAGATCGCGTTGTAGTTGCTGGAGTTGGACGCGAAGACGGCGAATCCGAGGCTGGCCGTCTGCCAGAGTACGCCAGCGAATATGCCGCCGCCCAGGGCGGGCAGCCAGTTCACCTTGGTGTTCGGCATGAAGGCATACAGCAATGTAAAACCGATGCTGTAGAGCACGTACGGCACCAGGCGTCCGGCGATGTAGAGCGATGTGCCGAACGGTTCGATCGTGCTGAGATACTCGACGACCGTATTACTGGTCAGAGAGGCCGTCATGCTGCTGGCCGCCAGCACCACGAGCGGGCCAACGATGAGTATGCTCAGGTATTCGGTAAAGCGGCGGCCCAGCGAGCGCAGCTTTCGTACCTGCCAGATGTAGTTGCAGCCAGCTTCGACTTTCTGGATCAGCGACACGACGGAATACATCAGCAGTACCACGCCGATCGCCCCCAGTACACCGACCTGCACGTTTTCGACGAAACCGACGATCTTGTTGATGATGTCGTCGGCTTGAGCGCCTAGCGGTGCCAGAAAGCGGTGTAGAACGGGACGCAACGCGTTATCGACCCCGAATGCCTTGAGCATCGAAAACGCGAGCGCGAGCAGGGGAACGAGAGACAGCAGCGTGGTATACACCAGCCCCATGGCGCGCAGGGTGATTTCACCGTTCTGAAAGTCGCGAACCAGTATCTGCCCGATCCGTACACTCGTGACGCCCCAGCGTTTCAGTACGGGTAGCTCTTCCGGCTCTGGTTGCCATATGGCTTCGTTGAAGCGGTTGCGAATCCGGGTCAGCATGCGTCGAGTTGCCCTGGGAAGCGATCCATAGGCATTGTAACCATCTCCAGTCGTCACGCTCGTTCGGCTGTTGGCATAGCCCGCAAGTTTGCGACTTGCGGCGACCCGCAGGCCTGCTGCGAGGCTTTAAAGTCCGGTACCGTTTCGTCATGAATGCAATCGCTATCGATACCGAAATGACACGCGCCAGTGATGGTTCGCCGCGCGCCTTGCGCGATCTCAACGGCGCACAGGCATTCGTTGGCTCGCGCTGGGGCGAAGCATTGTCGTCGGGGGCCGAGCTGCTGCGCGTGCTCGCGCTGCATCCGATAGCACTGGCGCGCGCGCAGGCTTCGCTATCGCTAGAAATGACCCGTATCGCGCTCGGTCGGTCGCGCTTGCGTCCCGCGCCGGACGATCGACGCTTTACGCACCCGGCCTGGCAGGAGAACCCGGCGTTTCGCCGACTGTTGCAAGGCTATCTTGCGTGGTCCAGCGCGCTGCTCGAACTCGTTCACGGTTTGCGCATCGGCGCGGATCAGCGGCGGCGGTTGCTGTTCGTGGCCGAGCATCTGGTCGCTGCGGGTGCACCGAGCAACCTGTTTGTGACGCACCCAGGCTTCTACGATGCCGCCGCCCATACCCGCGGCGTGTCCA
>VMHT01079387.1_pt1 | contig 10195 bp, 8 predicted proteins | sample 4693611 | NCBI WGS metagenome assembly VMHT01 (sample SAMN12280063, study PRJNA550983) | marine metagenome | isolation source: seawater sampled from same location over 5 years 0.02-0.2 micron viral filtrate | place: USA: collected off the coast of southern California halfway between the port... ...
AGGTTTGCAGCTTCCAGTTTGAACTCTGTTGAAAACGAACGACGTTGTTTTTTCATTAAACACCTCTTCTTAGGTGGTAACTTTACCACCTAAATTGGTGTCCGGGTTCATTAGACCACTACAGTGCGTCCGCCCGTAGGCGAGAACGGTGGTATCTTCAGAAGGGGTAAATACAAAATTAGGAGAGCCGAAGCGTGCTTCCACCTGTTCATACTCGCTGCCCAGCGCCACACCATAAATCCCGGTTTCAGCAGAGACCGTAAAATCATCGCCTAATGCAGGCTGAGATTTTGTCTGCTCACCCGGTAATTTTATGGTTAATCCAGGAAAGGTAAACTTTGAAATCAGCTGAATTTTATAGACAATTTTTTGTTCAAGTTTTGCCTGAGCGATTCCGCTCAGACTTATTGCGAGTAAACTGGTTAGTAATAATCTGGGGCGTGTCAGCTTCATCCATGAGTTCCTGATAATTGATTACCGAATAACCATATCAAGGCGCGGCTAATAAGTCGACAGCTTCTTAAGCGCTAATCTTCAGGCACAAAAAAAGCGCTCCGAGGAGCGCTTTTTCAGCAAATCTTATCTTAGCGACGGATGCCCAGACGCTTGATCAGATCCAGATAACCCTGAGCATTTTTGCCTTTCAGGTAATCAAGAAGCTTACGACGCTGGCTAACCATACGCAGCAGACCACGACGAGAATGGTGATCTTGTTTGTGTGCAGCAAAGTGAGACTGAAGTTTACCGATGTTGTGGGTCAACAGCGCGATTTGAACTTCTGGTGAACCTGTATCACCTTCTTTTACGCCATAATCGGCTACGATGTCCGCAGTTTCTTTTTTAGTTAGTGACATATTGTTCTCCTAATAAGGATGTGAAAGTTGGCCGATCACTAATTCAGCCAACTTATGAAGAGCGAGTATTATAATGACACAGCGCAGTGACGCAAGGGTAAATTGCCCTACCAGGGATTTTTAACTAAAAAACCACCCGTCGTTTGGGGCTGACAAATATTTTACCGGTGCCGCGAAACGCAGGTTGGTCCATTGGCGTTTTCACCCCTTCGCCTACCCCCAGAAACAGCGCGTCATTGTTACTGGTATCGTACACCTGATAAAATTCGTGTTCCTGAATCTCAGGTCCGGATGGGTCTGTAACACTCTGACCATTATCAAAACGCTGCCGCTGAGCCGCATCAATATGGATTGACGGTAACCGGGAAACCGCACTCTGCATAGGGACCAGTAACGCATCCAGCGCCTCGAAATTGGGCTCCTGGTCATTGTCTCCGCGCAGCGTTTCCAGTTGCTCGATGGTGACCATATTGGCGGTGGGGTAATCGGCGACTTCGGTACGATGCAGGCGAGTTACATAGGCACCACAACTCAGCTGTTGACCTATATCGTCCACCAGAGAACGGATATACGTGCCTTTACTGCACTTTACCCGTAGCTCTACCTCAGGCAGCGCAATACGCTTAATTTCCAACTCAAAAATGTGAATATCCCGGGGCTCCCTGGGCACCTCAATGCCCTGTCGGGCATAATGGTACAAAGGCTTACCCTGGTATTTGAGTGCCGAAAACATAGAAGGAACCTGTTTACTTTTGCCCAGAAAACTCAGGCACGCCTGGGTGACTTCGGCGTCAGTAACATTAACCGGTTTTTCTTCCATAATCTCACCATCAGCATCTGAGGTGGTGGTTCGCACACCTAGCCTGGCAGTTACCTCATAGGTTTTTTCTGCTTCAAGAAGAAACTGAGAAAACTTGGTGGCCTCGCCCAGACAAATGGGCAACATGCCACTGGCTAAAGGGTCCAGGGCTCCGGTATGTCCGGCCTTTTGCGCTTGATACAACCAGCGCAATTTTTGTAAAAGCTGATTTGACGAGCCGCCCACTGGTTTGTCTAATAACACAATTCCATTGATTGGACGGCCCTTACGACGTTTTGCCATTTACTCCTGCTCTTCACCTGAATCCTGATGACGGGCTTCATCTTTGGCCACCACTTCTGAGACCAATGACGAAATTCGCATACCTTCGGTAATTGAAGTATCTTCAAAGAAGTGCAGATTAGGAACCGAACGCATTCTTAAACGCTTGGCCAGCAGACTACGCATAAAGCCTTTGTTGTCTTCCAGCTGTTTAACCTGTGCTTTATGATCGACTTCTTCACCATAAATGGTCACAAAGACTTTAGCGTGAGCAAGATCCCGCGACACTTCAACATCAGAAACGGTAATGAGGGGCATATCACCAATTCGATGCTTGTATTCGTTTTGAATGATACTGGCGACTTCTTTGTGTACCTGCTGACCTACACGGTCAGTACGGGAAAATTCACGTGCCATGATAAAACTCCTATATATATTACACAGACAAAAACGGGGGCGCCTGGCCCCCGCTTTATCTAATGTGCTTGCCGCAGATTAAATCTCGCGGGCAACCTCAATCACCTGGAACACCTCGATTTGGTCTCCGACCTTAACATCGTTGTAGTTCTTAACGCCGATACCACACTCCATACCGTTACGTACATCCTGTACGTCGTCTTTGAAGCGGCGCAGTGACTCAAGCTCACCTTCATAGATTACAACGTTTTCACGCAGAACCCGGATCGGTGCACTACGTTTAATCACGCCTTCAGTAACCATACAACCGGCAATCGCACCCAGCTTCGGCGACTTAAAGACATCACGTACTTGAGCCAGACCAATGATTTCCTGTTTGAATTCTGGTGCCAGCATACCACTCATGGCGGCTTTCACTTCATCAATCAGGTTATAGATAACGCTGTAATAGCGCAGGTCAATTTCTTCGCTTTCCAGTACGCGACGCGCAGAGGCATCAGCACGGACATTAAAGCCAACTACGATAGCGCCAGAAGCTGCTGCCAGCGTGGCGTCGGTTTCTGTAATACCACCAACACCACTACCTACGATGTTCACCTTAACTTCGCTGGTCGACAGCTTCGCCAGTGACTCGGCGATGGCTTCTACGGAACCCTGTACATCCGCTTTAAGGACGATGTTCAGCTCGCTGACTTCACCTGAGGCCATGTTTGAGAACATGTTTTCAAGTTTAGCTTTCTGCTGACGGGCCAGTTTAATTTCGCGTTTTTTCTGATGGCGCTTAGAAGCAACTTCACGGGCCTTACGCTCGTCATTTACTACCGCGGCGTCTTCACCAGCAACCGGTACACCCGATAAGCCCAGCACTTCTACCGGAGTAGAAGGGCCAGCCACTTTAATCTCAATGCCATTTTCATCGCGCATCGCACGAACACGGCCGTATTCTTCACCACACAACAGGATATCACCAGCACGTAGCTCGCCTTCCTGAATCAGTACCGAAGCAACCGGTCCACGTCCTTTATCCAGACGTGACTCGATAACAATACCGCGACCCGGGCCTTTTTCGACGGCTTTAAGGTCTAGCAGTTCCGCCTGCAGGTTGATAGCTTCCAGCAGCTGGTCAACGCCCATACCGGTTTTGGCAGAAACATTCACAAACTGGTGCTCACCGCCCCACTCTTCAGAGATAACTTCAAGCTGTGACAATTCAGTTTTAACACGCTCTGGGTCAGCTGACTCTTTGTCCATCTTATTGACGGCAACAATCAGTGGTACACCCGCAGCGCGACTGTGTTGTACCGCTTCTTTAGTTTGCGGCATTACGCCATCGTCGGCCGCGACTACCAGGATAACGATATCGGTAGCGGTGGCGCCACGTGCACGCATTGCGGTAAACGCGGCGTGTCCTGGTGTATCCAGGAAGGTTACATCGCCATTATCTGACTGAACCTTATAGGCACCAATGTGCTGGGTAATACCACCGGCCTCGCCTGCAGCGACTTTCGCGCGGCGAATGTAATCCAGTAATGAGGTTTTACCATGGTCAACGTGACCCATGATGGTTACCACCGGTGCACGCGGTACAATTTCACCGTCGGTGCCTTCGGCTAACAATTCTTCTTCAAGTGCATTGTCATTCACCAGTTCATATTTGTGACCCATCTCTTCAACTACCAATACGGCAGTTTCCTGGTCAAGAACCTGGTTAATGGTTGCCATCTCGCCCATTTTCATCATGGTCTTGATAACAGTATTGGACTTGACTGCCAGACGGCTGGCTAGTTCGCCAACTGTAATGGTGGCGCCAATTTTCACAACACGTTCGACGGGTTGTGCTGGTTTATTAAAGCTTTGCTTCAAATGTTCTCCTGCGTTTTTCTTCGACTTCTTGCGACGTCGTGAGGTGCGCTCAACCTGCTGATCCTGCTCATCTTCAGCTTGCTGCGCATAACGATTAGAATGCAAGTGTACTTCTTCGGCTTCCTGACGTTTGCGACGCTCTTCTTCTTCTTTCCAGCGACGCTCATTTTCTTCTGCCAGTTTACGAGCTTCTTCAGCCGCACGCTTTGCTTCTTCTTCGTATTTCTTCTGAGCTTCTGACTCCTGCGCCTGACGGAGACGTTCTTCTTCCTTACGGGCAGCTTCGGCTTCGGCTTTCTCTTCAGCACTCATTTCAGCTTCAGGTTTACCGGCATTTTGCTCAGCTGGCGCCTGATCAGACGCTGATTTCTGCGCTTCACGTTTTGCTTTGGCCCCTTCATCAGCCGCTTTCTTCGCTTCGGCTTCCTGACGGGCTTTTTCCTGGGCAATACGTTTTGCTTCGGCAGCTTCAGCAGCAGCTTTTTCTTCTGCTTCTTTTTGCAGACGCGCTTCTTCTTCCTGACGCTTCTGCTCTTCGATGTCGCTACGTTTAACGTATGTACGTTTCTTGCGTACTTCAACCTTAACTGACTTAGATTTGCCTACATTCAGCGTACTGGTGGTTTTACGCTGCAGCGTCATACGGCTTGGTTCGCTGATGCCACCTGTGTTGCCGTGCTGCTTGCTCAGGTGATCAAGAAGCTGTCGTTTTTCGTCTTCGGTCACCGGTTCACTTGCATCTTTAGTGATGCCTGCATCTTTAAACTGAGTAACCAGACGGTCAACGGTCGTTCCGATGTCACTGGCGAGCTTTTCTACAGATACTTCTGCCATTACGTGTTTATCCCCTTGTTGACCTTATTCTTCATTAAACCAGACGATATTACGGGCAGCCATGATAAGTTTACCGGCGCTTTCTTCGTCTAGTTCATCAATATCGCTAATATCATCTGTGCCCTGTTCTGCCAACTCTTCTAAGTCGGTAATGCCGCGGCTGGCCAGTAGATATGCAACATGTTTGCTCATGCCTTCTAAATTCAGCAAGGCTTCGGTTGGTTCAGCACTTTCCAGTGATTCTTCACTGGCCAGCGCCTTAGTGGTCAATACTGCACGGGCACGATTACGCAGTTCTTCGACCGTATCTTCATCCAGCCCTTCAATGGCCAGCAGTTCGCTAACAGGCACATAGGCCACTTCTTCCAGCGTACTGAAACCTTCGTCTACAAGAACACCGGCAAACTCTTCATCAATGTCCAGATATTCTGTGAACAGCTGTAACACTTTTGAATTTTCTTCTTCGTGTTTGGCATTGAGATCATCAATGGTCATCACGTTTAATTCCCAACCAGTCAGCTGGCTGGCCAGACGTACATTCTGACCGCTACGGCCAATTGCCTGCGCCAGATTATCCGCTTCAACCGCCACATCCATGGTGTTGTTGTCTTCGTCTACAACGATAGAGGCAACTTCAGCCGGCGCCATGGCATTGATAACAAATTGTGCCGGATTTTCATCCCATAACACAATATCAACACGCTCACCGCCAAGTTCGCCCGAAACCGCCTGCACCCGTGAGCCACGCATACCGACACACGCTCCAACCGGGTCAAGGCGCTTATCGTTAGTTTTCACCGCGATTTTTGCCCGTGAACCTGGATCCCGTGCGGCCGATTTAATTTCCAGAGTCTCTTCTGCAATTTCAGGCACTTCTAAGCGGAACAATTCAACCAGCATGTCTGGGTGCGTACGACTGATAAACAGCTGCGCGCCACGTGCTTCAGGGCGAATAACATATAGCAATCCGCGGACCCGGTCACCCGGACGGAATGTTTCGCGCGGTAACATATCGTCACGATAAATAACGCCTTCAGCGTTATTACCCAAATCCACAATGATATTGTCGCGATTGACCTTTTTGATCGTACCGGTAACCAGTTCGCCGACTTTATCTTCGTACTCAGCAATCATCTGTGCCCGTTCGGCTTCACGAACTTTTTGCACAATAACCTGTTTGGCGGTCTGCGTGGTTATGCGGTCGAATTTAATTGATTCAATCTGTTCTTCAACATAATCGCCCAGTTGCAGATCTGGTTCGTCGACCTGCGCTGCAGAAATCGTAATTTCTGCATACGGGTTTGTTTGTTCCTGATCATCTTCAATCACCAACCAGCGACGAAATGTATCAAAATCGCCGGTGCGCTGATCAATACTGACCCGTACTTCAATGTCGCCTTCGTTCTTTTTCTTGGTCGCACTGGCAATGGCATATTCCAATGCTTCAAAAATCTTTTCCCGGGGCACTTGTTTTTCATTTGAAACGGCTTCCGCCACTAACAAAATTTCTTTATTCATGTTCGCCTCACTAATGCTTCCTGATATGAAAGCGCGTACTGTTCCGTTAGTCGAATGTGGGAACAACGTTAGCTTTATCGATATTCGCCACAGCTAACTGGAACTGCTGGCCATCCACTTCAATACTTACCATACCGTTTTCGCAGGCAAGTAATGGTCCTTTAAAGTTGCGTCTGTTATCCATGGGCATTGTCAGACGAATCTGTACGATTTCACCAACCGCTTCTGCAAAGTGTCTTTCTTTGAACAGCGGCCGTTCCATACCGGGGGAAGAAACTTCCAGATTATATTCATTGCTAATGGGATCTTCGACGTCCAGGATCGCGCTAACTTGATTACTGACGTCCGCACAATCATCGACGGTGATGCCATTCTCATGCTCAATATACACTCGCAAAATTGAGTGCTTACCAGCACGAACATACTCGACACCCACAAGTTCGAAGCCCAACGCCTCTACCGCCGGCTCCAGCATTTCGGTCAGCTTATCTTCAAGCTTTGCCAATCCTAACCTCCAAAAACAAAAAAAGGGCCTAAAGCCCAACTGATAATTAACACCCTGTCTGAGCAGCTACGGCTCAATGTCGATACAACAAAAAGCCCCGGACCAGCGGGGCTTTTTGGAAAAAACTGAACCCAAACTACCAGACTGGCAGTTGCACACATCTTTTGCTGTTATTTTTTGATTTCTAACAACAAAAAACGGCTGGAAAAACATAAGCACTCATAGCTAATACTTACTCCAGCTGGTTATGTGCGCATAGTATACTGACTCTGAAGTAACTTAGCAACCGCGCGGGTTAGTCATCTTCAAACTGGGCCTTGATGGTCAGTATTTCATCCAGGTTTTGTTCCAGTAGCTCCACTAACCTGGGCTCAAAATGCCTGCCTTTCTGGGCATTCATTTCGGCCATGGTCTGTTCCACTGTCCAGGCTTCTTTATAGGGCCGCTTACTGGTAAGTGCATCAAACACATCCGCTACTGCCACAATACGTCCTTCCATGGGAATTTGTTCACCTTTGAGCCCATTCGGATAGCCACTGCCATCCCATTTTTCGTGATGAGTCAACGCCACCGATTTGGCCATTTGTAATAATTTGGAATCGGCATTACCTAAAATTTCGGCCCCAATAACGGGGTGGGTTTTCATAATTTCAAATTCTTCGGCCGTCAGTCTGGCAGGTTTTTGCATGATGGCATCAGGAATACCAATCTTGCCTATGTCGTGCATCGGTGCCGCATGAAACAAAATATCGGCCTGAGCTGCAGAGTACCCATAAGCCAGCGCCAGCACCTTAGAAAAATGGCTCATCCGCAGAACATGCATGCCGGTCTCATTGTCTTTATATTCGGCAGCCCGACCCAGTCTCTGTATCACCTGCAAGCGCGTACGCTTAAGCTCATCGGCCTGAACCAGTGACAAGTGTGTTTTTACCCGGGCCCGTACCACCGGCGGCGAAATAGGTTTAGTCACATAATCCACGCCGCCGACTTCAAAGCCGCGCGCTTCATCATGCTCTTCACTCAAAGCGGTGACAAAAATCACCGGGATCGCCTTGGTTTCAGGCAGCGCTTTAAGTGCTTCACACACTTCAAAGCCTGTCATTCCCGGCATCATTACATCTAATAAAATCAAATCAGGCAGTTGCTCACTGGCCAGACGTATGGCTTCCTCTCCGTTTTTGGCAAACACCAGACTGTAGTGTGGCGCCAGTAATTGCTTTAGCACCCGCAAATTTACTGGTTCATCGTCTACCAGTAACAAGGTTGCCATCGGTTGTGTGTTTAGCATTGTCATCCCTCTTCTGCTACTGCCTGCAATTGTGCCAGTAAGGATTGTAGTTTGTCCGCGGCCTGTTCGAATTCAAAGTCATCAATATCAGTAACCACTTCCTGAAGCTGTTGCTCAAATTCACCGGCCGGCATATTTTGCAATGCTTCCAGGTTTTCTTCATTTACCTGGTTTTGAACCACGCTGGTGTGTAAAACTTTAAGCGCGCCATGCAAAGAATCAGCATCGAACTGTCCCGCCGCATCTGTATTTTGCGTGGGTTTATTAAGTGTAGGCTCGCCACGAAGATACTTCACCTGGATAGCGGCCATATCTACCAAATCCTGCGCCTTACCAGGTTGTGTCGCGCTGCGCTCCAGTTGCTGAAAACTGGTCATCAACATATTCAGGCCCAGGTTACCGGTCACGCCTTTTAAAGAATGGCTTATGGACTTGATGGCCTGGGTATCTTCGGTGGCCACCGCCTTTTTCAAGCTTGAAAATGCCATATCAAGGCCGGCTAAAAACCGCTGAATCTCTTCGATGTGCGTGGCTTCATCCCCCCACAGTAACTCGCCTTTGGCCCAGTCCACCATAGGCACATCGAGATCCTCCAGGGGCTGCTCGGTGCTAGCCGCCGGGATATCGTCAATTAAGCCGAGTACCCGGGCCATTTCGCGATTCAGCTGCTCATAATCTATAGGTTTATTGGCAAAGCCCTCCATACCGGCTTCCATCGCTGCGTTTTTATCCTGTACCAGTACGCTGGCGGTGAGCGCGATTATCGGCATTGGCGATAGCTGATTTTGGGTTTCGTAGTCACGGCGCGCACGCGCCGCGCTCAGACCATCGAGCACCGGCATCTGAAGATCCATCAGCACCAGGTCAAAATTAGTGGCCGCCATTAACTCCAGTGCTTCCTGTCCATTTTGCGCCACCTCTGTGGTATGCCCGTGGCGTTTAAGTAGCAGACAAATCAAGTCAATATTCTGTTTAATGTCGTCCACCACCAGAATATGCTGAGCCGGTACCTCCAGTTCACTGTCACTAATACAGCGTTCATCGGCTTTGGCGGGCGCAAGCGGCAATTCAAAATAAAACTCACTGCCATGACCCGCTTCGCTTTTGGCCGAGATAGTGCCGTCCATAAGCTCCACCAGTTGTTTACTGATAGTCGTGCCTAAGCCGGTACCACCAAATTTACGGCTCATGGTGGCATCAGCCTGGGCAAAGGCATCAAATACCCGGGCCAGTTGCTCTTTACTCATCCCGATCCCCGTATCGCGGATGGTAAAGCCGACACGCCCCGCCTCCGCCGGTCCTACCTTTAATGTAATACTGCCTTGCTCGGTGAATTTGACTGCATTATTGATAAGGTTGCCCAGGACCTGACGTATACGTTCCGGAGCGCCGTGATACACGTCTTCCAGACCGTCCTCCATAACAATTTCCAGCTCCAGCGACTTGCGTTTTGCTTCCAGCCAGAAGGTGCTGATGACGGTGTCCACTTCATCGGTGAGTACAAAATTGCGAAAATCCAGATCCAACTTTCCTTTGTCGAGCTTAGCGCTATCCAGAATGTCGTTTAAAAGATGAAGCAGGGAACGCGCCGAGCGGTTTATTGTCACCACATGCTTGTGTTGTTCTTTGTTCAAGGCTTCATGCAGCATTAAATCACTGAACCCAATAATCGCATTCATCGGCGTTCTGATTTCGTGACTCATATTGGCCAAAAACGAAGATCGCGCTGCCGCGGCCTGTTCAGCTGCAACTTTGGCTTCAACCAACTCTTCTTCCATTGCGCGACGTTCGGTAATATCAAAGATAAAGCCGTCCAGCCAACCTACATTTTCTTC
>VMHT01100438.1_pt1 | contig 10193 bp, 16 predicted proteins | sample 4693611 | NCBI WGS metagenome assembly VMHT01 (sample SAMN12280063, study PRJNA550983) | marine metagenome | isolation source: seawater sampled from same location over 5 years 0.02-0.2 micron viral filtrate | place: USA: collected off the coast of southern California halfway between the port... ...
ATCGAAACTATTAGGGATAAAGTCACAAGTTTCTCAAGCACTATATCGTTTAAAAAGATTAAAGTTGTCATCCTTGATGAGGCGGATTTTCTCACCATCCAAGCACAAGCATCTCTAAGAAATACAATTGAAACGTTTTCAAGAACCACACGTTTCATCCTCACTTGTAATTTTATAGAGCGTATTATAGATCCGCTTCAATCAAGGTGTCAAACATTAAAAATAGTACCACCAAGCAAAAAAGAAGTAGCAAAACATATAAAAGGGATACTAGACAAAGAACAAACAAAGTTCAAAATTGAAGCTCTTGTTAACATAGTTAATAAACATCATCCGGATATACGAAAAATGTTAAACACTATTCAGTTATCAACACAAAATAATGAATTAGTATTAGATGAATCTATTTTAGTATCATCCAATTATATTAAACAAATTATAGAAGAACTAAAACAGAAAAAAACCGATTTTAGAAAACTAAGGCAAATAATAGCCGATTCTCAAGTACGTGATTTTGAAGAATTATATAGAGCATTATTTGATCATGCCTCCGAATATGCCATTGGTAGAGAAGGAAGTGTAGCCATAATTTTAAATGAGCATCAATATCATTCTAACTTTCGTATTGATAAGGAAGTCAATATAGCGAGTGCATTAGCCAAAATAATTGAAATAAAAAAACCTCAAGTAATATAAATGGATTTTTATTATCAAATAGGTCCTGTTATAACAACTACACCATGGATAACCCCTCCTCCATTAGATAAAGTAAATGATTGGTGGAATGATTTTTCTAAAAATAGTTTTGAAGACTATAATGTATGGATAGGAGGAAAATATGTTATTGATCCAGATAATACTAATGACGTAGATATAATACTAACAGGACCTGTCTATGATTATATTAGATTATTTAACTTATTTAAAAATGCAACAGAATTAGGATTCAAAAACCAAATACTAATAGACATATGTCATTATGATAGTATAGATTTTTTTAAATATCCTAGGAATAAAGATTTTATAAGGTATCATTTAAGGACAAAATTAAGTGGGAAAGAAATTAAAAAAATAGATGGTAAAACTGTTTTAGAAAATGAATCTACAACATCACTATTAAACCACAATATTCCAAAGGAATTAGCAGTTAATTTAATTAAATTTCCTATGGAAAAACAAATAGAAGATAGTAGGATATATGATCCTATATTATTAAATAGAAAAAAAATAAATAAATGAAAAATCCACAACAACAAGGAATGAATATTGACTTTAAAAACACAACCTCAATTGAAGGATTCGATGGAGGTTTATTATTTGGTCAAGCATTTGTATTAAGAAAAGTATCAAAATTCGTAGCAGGAACAGATGAAGATGCAATGCTTCCAATACCTGTATTTTATGATTTAGAGACTAAAAAAATAATAGCTGATTCTTTACCAAAAGAAATTAGAGAAGATTATAAAGATATTACGATATGATATATGTAGGAATTACATTTGCGATAGGATTAATTTTAATAGGAATTTGGGTATACAAAGGTGAGCAAGAACGAAAAGGACAAGATTAAAAATATTTTTGACTGGTTACAACATATAACGTTGTATAAGACACCTGCTTCAGAATTCACGGATAACGACTGGGAAAAATTTAATTCATATATGGTGCATAGATTTGTTAGTATGCACGTATATTACGTTGAAATCGCAGATTATGCGCAAAGTATGTTACCAACTATGAAAAAACAAATATATAATTTTTATAAAGAAATGTTACCTAAAAAGAAAGTATGGTTACAATATATAAAGTCAAAAACTGAAAACATTAACAAAGATTTAGTAGAAGACATAGCAAAATACTATGAAGTTGGAGCAGCAGATGCTCTTTCATATATTACAGTAATGACTAAAGAAGAAATACCCATTATATTACGTGAAATGGGTAAAGACGAAAAAGAAATTAAAAAATTACTAAAATGAGCAGGTTAGAAGAATTACTTTATAGTGCTGAAGAACATGGCAAACGACAACAAATGTTTGAAGAAATTTTAAAAGTAAGAGATCAAAATCCTAAATTCACTTTAGAACAACAGTACGAACAAGCATATCAAAATGTAATGAAAACATGAAAAAAAGTAAAGTTATACAAGCTTTAACTGCACAGGCTAATGCAGATAAAGCAAAAGCCATGATGGCACTAGATTTATTAGAAAACCAGGCAGTAGGAATTGGTGATCACACAGTAAATGATTTTATGAAAGATGCTACAGAAGCATTAGAATTATTAACTGATGCAGATGATAGATTAGAAACATTAAATAAATATTGGGGTGAACAACCTCTACCTTTTTAATATGAATAAGGAAGAATTAATAAAAGAATTAGAAGAATCAGACCACATAGTGGCTCATTTTGAAAAAGAATATCCTGAATTATCTCAGGAATTTAAAATAATCCAGGATGAAATGTATAGAATGTTTGCTGCTAAACATATGGATTATGGTTTGCAAAACATTTCATTAGGAGGAGATTTAACTAAAGAAAACGATAAAAAATTTTCATTAACAGGTTTAGCTATTAGGTTAACAGATAAAATTTCAAGATTAAGAAATTTACTTACTAATGGTAGGAATTTTGTTAAAGGTGAAGGAATGGAAGACACGTTTATAGACATAGCTAATTATGGTATAATTGGTTTACTAGTAGGACGTGACAAGTGGAAAAAATAAATGGCTAAAACACCTGCAATAGTAAAAGAGATACAACTAGCTCCTAAAAGGGAATTAGATTATTCTTATCAAAAGAACATTTCATATTCACAATATACAATGTGGAAAAAATGTCCTAAACAATGGGCATTACAATATAGAGATGGTCACAAAGTATATAAACCAAGCATTCACACAGTATTTGGAAAAGCATTACATGAAGCATTTCAACATTATATTCAAACAATGTATGAAACAAGTGCAGCAGCAGCTGATAGGGAAGATATTAATGAAATGCTTAAAGACCAACTTAGAGCACACTATCAAGATGAATATAAGAAAAATAACAAACAACATTTTTCTAACCCAGGTGAATTAAGTGAATTTTATCAAGATGGTGTTGAAATATTAAATTACCTAAAAAAACATAGAGGTAAATATTTTTCTAAACGAGGTTGGCATTTAGTAGGAATAGAAACACCTATATTAATGCCTCCTGTAAAATATAACCCTAATATTTTATTCATGGGTTATTTAGACATTGTAATGTACAATGAAAAATTAAATAAATTTAAAATAATAGACATTAAAACCTCTACTAATGGTTGGAAATTAGATTATGTTAAAAAAGACGAAGACAAACAATTCCAACTTATACTATACAAAAAATTCTTTGCAGAACAATTTGGAGTAGACGAAAAAGATATTGATATTGAGTTTTTTATTACAAGAAGGAAAGTATACGAAGAAGGAGATTTCCCACAGAAACGATTCCAAATGTATTCTCCCCCTTCAGGTAAGATAAAAATAAGTAGGGCAACTAAAGCAATAGAAGAATTTATGAGTGAATGTTTTATAAAAAATGAACACTCAACAAAAGAAATGTTACCTAACCCAAGTAAATGGAACTGTACTTTCTGTGCTTTTAAAGAAGACAAAAAACTATGCGGTTTAGGTGCATTTTTATAAAAATTAGTATATTTATATATAAAGTTTTAATAAATTAAAGATTATGAATAATAAAAAAGAAAAAACACTAACCAGTGTTAAAATACAAAGTGATTTATTTCAAGATTTCAAAATAGAGTGCGTAAAACGTAAATTTTCCTTCCAGAAACTTGCCGACCGTGCTATTTATTTGTATCTTACAGATGAAGATTTTAGAAGAACGATTAGTAATCAAACCAATTTAGAATTATAAAATGAATAAAGATTATAAGTACCTTCCTAAAGACCAAAGGAAAAAAATACTACTAATATGCGATGATATTAGAGTACATTCAGGGGTAGCAACTATAGCCCAACAAATTGTTAAAAAAACATGCCAACATTATAATTGGGTTCAAATTGCAGGGGCAATTAAACACCCTGATCAAGGTAAAAAATTATCACTAGATAAAGAAATGGCAAAAGAGACAGGAGTAAAAGATCCAAGTATAATGTTATATCCAGTACATCAATATGGTGATAGCACTTTTCTTAGACAAATTATCAACCACGAAAAACCAGATGCTATAATGATATTTACAGATCCTAGATATTTTGCTTGGTTATTTGCTATAGAAAATGAAATTAGAAAAAATATCCCTATTATATACCTTAATATTTGGGATGATTATCCAGCTCCTTTATATAATAAAGAATTTTATGAGTCGTGTGATTTATTATTTGGAATTTCAAAACAAACAGTAAATATAAATAAAATTGTTTTAGGAGATAAGGCAGCGGATAAAATTATAGAATACCTTCCACATGGTTTAGACCATACTGATTATAAACCTTTATCTGAGTATAATGAAGAAGAAAGTAAGGGGTTAGAAAAAATGAAAAAGTATTTTTTTGGTAAAGATGAAGTAGATTTTTGTTTATTTTTTAATTCTAGAAATATTAGGAGAAAGCAAATTCCTGATACATTATGGGCTTTTAGAATGTTTTTAGATAATTTACCTAAAGAAAAAGCAGATAAATGTAGATTTTTATTACATACAGAGATGGTATCTGAAGCAGGAACTGATTTAAAAGCTGTAGCTGAATTATTATTCGGAGATGGTAAATATCCTAAAGCTATTATTTTTGATACTAAAAGATGGGAAGTTAAAGACTTAAGATACTTATATAATATTTCAGATTGTCAAATTCTTTTAACATCAAATGAAGGATGGGGATTAACAATAACAGAGGGGATACTTTCAGGTAACCCTATTATAGCTAATACAACAGGAGGAATGCAAGATCAAATGAGATTTAAAGATGAAAAAGGAAAATGGTTTACACCATCACCAGAAGTACCTTCAAATAATACAGGCAAATATAAAAAACATGGTGAATGGGCATTTCCGGTTTATCCAACTTCTAGATCACTTCAAGGATCACCTGTTACACCTTATATTTGGGATGATAGATGTAAACCTGAAGATGCAGCTGATAGAATAAGAGAAGTATATGATTTAGGACCAGAAAAGAGAAAAGAAGCAGGTCTTAAAGGTAGAGAATGGGCACTCAGTGATGAAGCTGGATTTACAGCTGAGGCACAAGGTAAAAAATTTATCGATGTTACTGATAAATTATTTAATACCTGGGAGTCAAGAGAAGCTTTTGAAGTAATAGATACTGATGAAGCTAATATTTTAAGAATTCAAACACATGATTTAGTATATTAATATGAAAAAAACAGTTATAATAAGTTGTCCTATAGACACATACTCAGGTTATGGAGCAAGAGGAAGAGATGTAGTTAAAGCATTTTATGAGTTAGATAATTACGATGTAAAAGTATTACCTCAAAGGTGGGGAGATACACCTTGGGGTTTTATAGATGACCATGAAGAAGAGTGGGGTTTTTTAAATCCTCTTTTAATAACCCCAGAAACGGGTCAATTACAACAGCCTGATATTTGGGTGCAAATAACAATACCTAATGAATTTATGCCTCAAGGAAAATTTAATATTGGTATTACTGCAGGGATTGAATCTAATTTAGCACCTGCTGATTGGCTAGTAGGATGTAATAGAATGAATTTAGTATTAGGTTCATCTAAACATACAATTGAGGTTCTTAAAGCTAGTAAATGGGAACAACAAGATAAAAGAACAGGTCAAAAACAATCAGTAATGGTAAACCCTAACTTACCTATGGATATTTTATTTGAAGGTTTTAATGAAAAAAATTATAAAAAAACAACTGATAAATTAGATTTGCCCGAAATTAAAGAACAGTTTTGTTTCTTATTTACTGGAATGTGGATTCAAGGAGACTTTGGACATGATAGAAAAAATATAGGAGTAATGATAAAAACATTTTTAGATACTTTTAAAAATAAACAAAAACAACCAGCTTTAATTCTTAAAACAAGTGCTGGAAGTGCTTCTTATTCTAGTAGACAACAAATATTAAAAAGAATTAATGATATTAAATCTCAAGTAAAAGGCAAATTACCTAAAATATATTTAATTCATGGAGATCTTACTGATGGAGAAATGAATCAGTTATATAACCACCCTCAGGTAAAATGTATGGTTAGCGCTACAAAAGGAGAAGGATTTGGTAGACCATTACTTGAATTTACCCAAACTAAAAAACCTATAATAGCTTCAGGTTGGTCAGGTCATGTTGATTTTCTTAAACCAGATATGAGTTATTTAGTTCAAGGGAAATTACATAATGTTCATCCAAGTGCAGCTAATAAATGGTTAGTTAAAGAATCTCAATGGTTTGACATTGACACAGCAGCTTTAAATAATGCTTTTAAAACGATATATTTAAAATATAAAGACTGGGTTGTAAGAGCTAAAAAACAGGGAAACTTTACTAAAGAAAATTTTAGTTATACAGCTATGAAAGAAAAATTAGGTAATATTTTAAAAGAAAAAACTGGGAATATGCCTCAACAAGTTGGGTTGAGTTTGCCTAAACTTAAAAAAGTAGGAAAAAATGATAAACCTGAACTTCCTAAATTAAAACTACCCAAACTTCAAAAATTGTAAAAATGGAATCAGATAAATTACAAATTTGTCCCAGATGCGGATCCGACGCTTGTTATGTTACTGAGGTAAATCAAGATATAAATAATTATTATTGTTATGGTTGTGGTTTTCAATCTAATACTTTATTAAGAGAAGGAGAATTATTATTTGATGAACAAATGGAAACTTTACCAGAATTGTATAAAGATCTTAAATTTGAAGATAAAAATGGTCAAATGTGGTTTCCTACAACTGTAAATTTAACTGAGCAAGGAATGGTATTTGCAAATGGCTCTTCAACCGAAAACTGGAAATGGGGAGCAGTTTTAGCAATTGAAGTAACAGAAGAAGAAAAACATAAATACCCTATCCCCGGAAAAGAAAATGAGTTTTATAAATGGAGAATGGATATGAGTACATTAAAACAGTTTGAAGAACGTGATTTTATGGAAGCTCTTTCGTATATTGGAGTATTACCAAGTTAAGATATGAAAATAAGTTATGCAATTCCAGTTTGTAATGAATTTGTAGAAATTCAACGTTTATTAGGTTTTTTAATGCAAAATAAACGTAAACAAGATGAAATTATAGTATTATATGATACTAATAATGGTACAATTGAAGTAGAAAAAATTTTAAATCATTACTTGCAATTAAACCAATATTCTTTATATAAATCACCTTTTAATAAACATTTTGCAGAGTGGAAAAATCAATTATCTTCTTATTGTACTGGGGATTATATTTTTCAAATAGATGCAGATGAAATGATTACAGAAGTTTTAATTGGTAATTTACCTACTATACTAGAAAATAATCCCAATAATGAAGTTTATTTAGTCCCCAGAGTAAATACAGTATCTGGTTTAACTCAAGAACATATTACAAAATGGGGATGGAATGTAGATAAAGAAGATAGGGTAAATTGGCCTGATTATCAATGGCGTATTTGGAAAAATAAACCTGAAATAAAATGGGTAAATAAGGTACATGAAAAATTAGAAGGATTTAACACTTATGCTCCACTTCCTCAAAATCCTGAATTAGCTCTACAGCATCACAAGACAATAGAAAGACAAGAAAAACAAAATAATTATTATGACACATTATGAAAATTTATGTAGATATTGATGAGACAATATGTTTTTATGATGGAGAACGTGAATACCCCAACGCTATACCTAGTAAAGAAAATATAGCTAAAATAAATAAGTTATATGATGAAGGTCATGAAATAACTTATTGGACAGCAAGAGGAACTGTTACGGGCATTAATTGGTTTAATTTAACAAAAGAACAACTTACAAAATGGGGATGTAAATGGCATAGTTTAGTTGTTGGTGTAAAACCTGCTTATGATTTACTGATATGTGATAAAACTAAAAGAATAGAAGAAATATGAAAAATGAAATATTAGATAATTTAAATAAAGTAGGAATATGTGTAATTGAAGATTATTTCAATTCGGATTGGTGTGATAAAGCAGTATTAGACTTAGAGGATTCTTTAATAACTTATAAAGATAAGATACAATCTGAAGCTAAAGAGGAAACATCTGGGGATTTTAGAATATTTAAGATGGAAAATCAATATGATACTGCTAAAACATTTGCTAATGATAATTTTTTATTAGATATTGGTAGTGAATATTTTGGTTATAAAATAGTTAGTCATTTTGTATTAGGAGGAAAAGTTCAATATAATCCAAATCAAATAACTAATAGTGGAGGAGGATGGCATAGAGATAATAGAGGTAAACAGATAAAAACAATTGTATATCTTACAGATGTAGAAGAAACATCGGGTCCTTTTTCATTTTTACCTTTATCTAATCAGTTCGATCTACAAACTAGAGATGGTATTGGAAAAGCAACAAGATATGATGATGATATAGTTAATGAATTTTGTAAAAAAAATAATATAGAACCTTTTAAGGTAATAGGAAAGAAAGGAACTATAATTTTTGTAGATACATCTTACATACACAGAGGTTTAAATATCCAATCAGGTTCTAGATATACTTACACTAATTATTATTTTGAGGATCATCCCCAACGATTCCAACTAACAGAAGATAAATGGGGTAAAATGTTCATATAATGGCTCATATTTTTAAATATCCTAAAGATAATAGTAAAGGTATTATAGTTTTTACTCATAAGGAATGGCCTTGGTTGCTACAAAATGCTTTATCAACCCTCCAGGATTTAAAACAAATGTTTTACTTAGGTTGGAACCAAGGAACATATTTTGGAGAAATTCAAATGCCTAATATTGTTGATTTTTCATTCTCATCTCCTTCTACTCTTACTTATAAAGATAATGGAAATACTTTATATATTCCTTTATGTGGGAGAAATTTTTTAACTAGTGATTTTAAGAATTTAGATATTAAAGAAAAAAATTTTGATATAATATCAACTAGTAGAGCAGTTAAAATTAAACAACTCCCCCCATTATTACATTCTATTAAAAAGTTAAACAATAGAGGAATATATCCTAAAACTTTATTTATAATTCCCACAGCCGAAAATGAAACCCCAGAATATGCTGATATTAATATTGTAAAAACTTTTAATGAATTATTTACTGTTGAAGAGAAAAAACATATAACTATGATGAGGCTCTCTCCAGAATTAGGTTTTTTAGGAATTAATCAACAAACTTTAAATTGGTTTTATAATAATAGTAAAATACTTTACATAGGATCTAAAAGTGAAGGAAATTGTAGAGTAGTTCATGAAGCTCTTATGGGTGGATGTAATATTGTTTATTATAAAAACCATAAGGGAGCTTTAGTGGATTATTTAGATAAAACTAATAGTACATCATATGATACCCATGAAAATATTGATATCGCATTAGAAAAGGCTTTAAAAAGTTATACTTACTCAAAAATAAAAACAGATTCTTATGAAGACATTTTAAGTGAGAGAACTTCATTGAAAAAATTAATCCCCTATTTTGAAAAATTATATGAGTTAAATAATTCAAAATTTGATGGAGAATTAATAAATTATGATAATTTATCCAATAGATTCCCAGCTCATTATTTAGATGTTCCTTGGAATAGCAAAGATCCTAAAGTCCCAACGGCTGATATTAAAACTCTAGATCAGTTAACTATTTTCATAAATTATATAAATGGAAATTGGAATTAGTAAAAATTTATCGTATATTTGAAAAGCAATAGTTTAGTATAAACAAATAAAAAATAAAAATATGTTATATATATTTGAAATGGCAAATAATCATATGGGTAGTGTTTCCCATGCCAAAACTATCATTGATGAATTTGCAAATTTATCAAAAAAATGGAAAATAACAGCAGGAATTAAATTACAATTTAGAAATCTAGATACTTTTATTCATCCTGATTTTCAACAGCGTAATGATTTAAAATATGTTAAAAGATTTAATGAAACTAGATTATCTAAATCAGAATTTAAAGAAATAGTTGATTATATTAAATCTACGGGATTATTAGCCATTACAACTCCTTTCGATAATGAATCAATCCCTA
>VMHT01105917.1_pt1 | contig 10193 bp, 12 predicted proteins | sample 4693611 | NCBI WGS metagenome assembly VMHT01 (sample SAMN12280063, study PRJNA550983) | marine metagenome | isolation source: seawater sampled from same location over 5 years 0.02-0.2 micron viral filtrate | place: USA: collected off the coast of southern California halfway between the port... ...
TCAAACTTGATTCCTCTATAGGTTTCTTGAACCTTGTTAGAATTAGTTTGCTTCTTATCGTTGGTATTGTACTTAATACCACGGTATGTGACTTGTGCCATTTGGGTTTCTCCTGTAGGATTAGGTTGTTTAGACCGTTCCTTCAGTCGTTTTCGTCTTTGGAAAACATGCTGGATCAGTGTGTGCAATAATAACCCTAGTTAATTCCAATCTCTCGGTTTTATTAGGATTCTTAGCGACATTTTCTAATAGTTCAGCAGTGTGTTCACAATCAAGTGGAGCACCGATAGCTATTAGACTGAGCAGGATGTGATACAAGGATGAACGCTCCGTTCCGCGACTTACTTGCGTCCCCTAAGGGGATGAACGCTGTATGCTAATACTAACATACTTTAAGTATATATGCAACCACTTTTGTAATTTATGATACAGTTTTATAAAGGTTTAATATTGTCCCTTGATTCTTTGAGCATTTTGTATGCGTGATTATTATATTTTGCTAATTTCTCTGCCCAAATCATATCATCTAAAGGAACAGTTCTCCCATTTACGATTTCAACGCAAATATCAATAAGTCTGACTCTTTGTTTTGTTGAAAGCATTTTACAAAATCCTGTGGATCAAAAAATTTGCGGAGTTTTTTTTCCCGATTATCTGAAAAAAGAGTTCGGTTTTCCCTCAGGAATACATTCTAACACTTTTTCTCTAGGAAACCAACCCAGACTACGCAAGGCAGTAGTGTCGGCACATGTAATGTCTCTTTCGCCTGGTGTATTTTCTTTGACTGGTAGGTTCATATATCCAAATCCTTCTGCCAATTCCTTGACTGTTGTAGTCTCACCTGTTCCAACATCTATATGTCCAGTATATGTACTAGACATTAAATAACAGATTGCCCTAGCAACATCTTTAACATGAATCCAATCTCTTTTATGGTTGGTAATGTACTTGATATCATTATCTTGCAGCATCCTAAACAACATGTCAGGTCTGCTATCCTCACCATAAACAGTTTGAAATCTCATTCCTACACTGTTAGGTGGTGCTTGTAGTTCATTGACCTTCTTAGTAATACCATAAGGATTCTGCCACCACTCCTCTACTTGTGCTGAACTAGCATAAAGTAACCTAGTGTTATATCTTTTACAATAATCAAAGATAGGTTTAGACTTCTCTACATTATTTTCCCAAAACTTCTCTGGATTGTCTACACTGTCTCTAATAGCAGCAAACGCTGCTAGGTGGATAATGTAATCGTATGGTTTCTCAAACATGTTGATCTCAGACCGAAAATCCCCAATATCATCGGGGAAATCCATACCATCAACTAAGTAACCATAACCTGCATCATGTCTAAGGTGATTGAAGACATAACTGCCTATGAATCCCTTATGACCAGTAACTAATATTTTTGTCATCTAACACGATTTCCCCATTCAACATCAGGATATGCTTCCTTGATGACATTATGGGTAATCCTGTATTTCTTCTTAAGATCTTTATCTTTAATAAGGCAAACAATTTCCGCTTCATCGGGATGCAATGACTCTAACAACTCTATGAATAGAGCCTCTCTCCTAGTTCTTTTTAGTCCATCGTTTCCACCCTTAACATAATTGTAAAGAGTTCTGTATTGACTAGAAAGTTTGCTTTGTGCTTCTGGAGTTGGAGCATCATTAGGTGTGTAAGGAACATCACCTTCTGGAATTGCACTCTCAATGCTTTCATCGAAATTCCAAACAAATACTGATACTAGTGCTGGTGATCTTTGATCTTGAAGGAGTTGAATCTTCTCCTTCTTTGTTTTAGCACTATGTACTGCTTGTAAGATTTCGGATACTAATGGTTTTGGTGGTAATTTAGCCATAATAATTTCAAAGTTTACTTCTCTTCAGGTTCAGCATCATCCTCTTCAGTTAAGGTTGGATCATATCTGAATGATATTAAATCACTCAAGTTATAATTTCCATTCTCATCGAACATCTCAGGATGCATCGTAGGTTGAGTTGGTTGCTTATCATGATGATACATCATGTATTCTCTGAGTACCCATCCTAGCATAGAACCGACTAAAAGGGAACCCACTATAAGAAATGCTGCAACTGCAATAGTTATTGCTAACATTTTTCTACCTCCTCAGGATTGTCTTTTTTTATGTCCAGAGATAATTCTAGATTAAAATGCAGTTCTCTTTTAAAAAGACGAAGCATGTTACTGAAATTATACTGAAACGATTTTGGTTTAGGTGCTTTCTTGCCTCCCCCAAGCATAATTCCTACGCCTCTATTTAGTGGAATTTCAGATAGGTTTTTTTGCTCAGACAAGTTGGTTCTCCTTAAAGTATCTCACAGTCTCTTTAGCACCTCCTATATGTTCGGATGGTGCTGCAACAACTTGTGGAAAGTATTTTGTTTTGAATTGAGATTCAAATTCTTTTATATTAAAATCTTTATCTAAAGTATAAATGACATGTTCTTGTTTTGCCATAAGCATTAAGTCTTTAATGAGTTCACAATGCTGACAACCATCCATTGAGTATACTATAAAGGACATTAAATTGCTACCCCCAAAAATATTATATAGCTTTCCATGTTCCTCTTATTTGTTTGGGTATATGGTCAAGGTTTGCAGCTATTACAATCCTCTCTCCTTTATAATCATCAGGAACAAAATGGTCTAATGCTGCTGGAAATGCTATGACTAATCCATTCTCTACAGGTCTACATGTTTCTCCTATACAAATAGGTGCAGAGTCCTCTTTAACATCAACATAATAAATCACTGCCATAGTTGATGGGAAATGATTATGATATTTTGCTCCTTCATTGGATCCATATGTCATAGCCCACATATTAACACAGTCATATTGACCTTCAGTGTGCCAATACTGTGTGGCAATTTGTGTAACAAACTTCTCAAAAAATGTTTGAACACCAGAAAACCTTGGATCAGTGTGATGAATGTTCCAATTGGATCTCCAAGTGGCACCTACATTATTATCCTTTGTGGTTTTTTCAAATTCTTTCTTATGATCTAAGATTGATTGTTTATGTTCGGCAAGATGCTCCGTCCAACTTGTCTCGAAGACAGGAAGTTTAGCATCTACCTTTGCAATTTCTACTTTAGTGGGCATACTTTGTCAATGTTCATAGCGACTGCGATTCTCCTACCTTTAGTGGTAGGAACATGATGGACTACATTACCTGGAAATAGAACTAGTAATCCTGGTTCTATGTTTACTTGTTTATCTTCAAGGAATATTGGAGCAACATCCTCTTCAACATCAATATAATAAACACAAGACCATGATGATGTAAAATGATCATGCGGTTCAGCATGTTCACCTGCTTCCATCACTACTGCCCATAAAGATACTACTTTAAAGTCAGCATGTGTATGGAAAACATTGTCCATTATATAGTTTAGCACATGTAATACATAATCGGCAACTGGTTGAAACCTATCATCAGTCTCCAATGTATCCCACTTAGTCACCCAACACTTAACAGAATGACCTGCAGTTTCATGGGAGTCTATAATTTCTGGATCTTTATCTCTTTTCTCTAATATAATTTTTTTTAAATATGCAGTGAGTTTAGGGTCTCCACCATACACTTCAAAGGTTGATAATTTAACATCAACCTTATCATGGATTATCTTTTTAGACGAATGTTGGTTCTCCATCTTGTCCACCCAATGTCATAATACTAAGTTCACCCAAGTCTTCAAGGGCAGGAATACCATTATACACCCTAACTGTATAATTGTTAACTGTTCTGTCACTAATTCTTAAATTAACAATGCCACCTGGAAATGCATTAGTACCAGAAGCAATTCCTATAACTGCATAGTTAGTGTCATTCATAGCATCAGCAAAGTTTACTTTGTAGACACCAGTAGATTGCTGTTCGATGGAACTAACATTGTGTGATCTATCGCCAGGTACATAGTCACTGTTACCAACACCTAAGTTTGTATTCAAATACCAAGAGGTAGCACGACCCTCAAACATTTGAGTGTATGTGCAAGTCTTAAGACCTGATGTATTTTTAAACTCACCAACCTTAGCAACTCTATTCATCTCAGGATTGAATACCTGAACAGAGTTACCCATAGATCCATACTCAGTACCAACACCAGCACCATAGTAGAATAAGTCTGGAGTAGTCTCATCAACTACAACTTCTGTGTATGAACCAGTGAAACTAACACCCTGAGTCATTTCAGCTGGATTGGTAGTACCTATACCAACTGAAGTAATACCAGAAGGATGATAGTACATCCTGATTGGATAGTTAGCTTGCTGTGATGCGTTCTCAAATCTATAAGTCTGACCTACCTCAAATCTTAGATAAGGTGACTCATAACCTTGAATATTAATTGATTTGTCAGATCCAACACCAAGATACCTATGTTCTGTAGTTTTAGTACCAATAGTAACAGGTAATGGTTTGAATGGATTCTCATGCTGAGTATAAAGATTCTTAGCTGTATCTGCAGCACCAGTTAAGGTAGAGAAACTAGCAGCAGATGCAAAGGTAGCATTGGTTGCTTGAGATGCAAGACCAGCAAGAGTTGCATAAGTTGCGATACCAGCAACGATTGCCTCAGATGCGATACCAGCAAGAGCAGCACGAGGTGCCTCAACAATAGTAGCAGTAACAATACCAGCAGAGATAGGTGATACATCAATACCAGCATCAAAGTTAATTGTACCAGCAGTACCAACTAAAGATCCACTATCTTTAACAATAACACCACTACCAGCAGCAACAATGTTAGTTAATTCTGAACCATCACCAATGAATTTAGGTGCAGTTATATTATTAACAGTTGTGATTGTAGCAGTTGATTCTAATTGAGCAGCAGTGGCAGCGTTGGTAGCATTAGCTGCAGTCGTTGCATTCGTTGCAGTAGTAGCAACTGTAGCAATACCAGCAACATCAGCATAATTTGATTTAGCAGCAAGTGCAACAGCAACTCCATCAGCAAGACTGTTTGCAGTTTGAGCAACACCTACAGTATCTGATGCCTCTATTAGTGCAACACCATCATTAACAGTCGCAGTAATATTAGTTCCAAAGTTAATTGTAGCAGCAGTACCAACAATAGTACCACCATCCTCAACATTAACACCAGATCCAACAGCAGTAACTCCAGTCAATCCTGTTCCATCACCAGAGAATGCTTGAGCAGTAATGATACCAGTAGTGTTGACATTAAGGTTAGATCCTATACCAGATGGTCCTGGATCCTGTGGAATTGAATGAGCAACAAATGTTAAGTTGGGTTTAGAACCACGAACAATTAAACTCTGTCCATTAGAAAGAGCAAGGTTGTCTAACTGTAAATCCTGTAATGGTGCTAGTCTAAGACCGAAAGCAACATAATCTGACTCTTGGAACTCTGCTATTCCTCCAGATGATATACCAACAGATAATGCTGCAGTAATATCTGGGTTCTGGTTTGTAGCATGAACTGTAATCAAACTATCTTCTTCTGCAGTAAGAATCTGTAAGTTTGAGTTGATTGTAAATGGTGGTTTGTATGATAAAGTTAATGATTCTTTTCTACCATGTGTAGCAGCAGAAACATCACTGATTTTATCGTAAATCTTAGTAGCAAATGTTAGGAAAGATATATTAGGATCAAATGATGATACAAATATCTTATCACCTGGTTTGATACCAATTTTCTCAATCAGTCTAGTACCACCTCTGTCTAGATTAATACCATAAGCAATGTAGTCACTAGTTTTGAAACCAGGTGTACTAGAGATTCCAATAGAGAATGTAGATTCAAAGTCATTCTGGTTTGCAACAGCAACACTAACTTCAAGAAGATCTTCACTCTCAAATAATAGTGTTGGTTCAACTACACCCTTAGTCAATGTAGTCTTAACAGATGCAAGACGACCCACTCTTGCTTGGAATGGATCAGGAGTTTGGAAGGATGTTACTACAGAGAATGGTGAAGTAAATGATTGTCCTTCAGTACCATCAGCATTAGATACATGCCTTAATCTTACATAAAATGTGGTAGCAGCAGCTAAACCAGTATTAATAGTCTGACTTAGTGAAGTAAGATTAGCACCAACAGAAGTATAAACAACTTGAGAAGTATCAGCAAAACTTATATCTGTACTAACTTCAAATTCAATTGCTTTAAGTGTACCAGAAACTGCCTCGCCATCAATAGCAATGTAAGTACTTGATGTTATTACAATACCAAATCTCTGACCTACAGTAGATGCATTGACAGGTCCAACAATGAATGGTGTCTGAACACCTGGTGCATTACCTAGGGTAGCAAACGATACGATACCAGCAGAGTAATTAGAATAATACTGAGTAAATGCGGTACCATCACCGTTAGATACATGTCTTACTCTTGCATAGTAGGTAGTAAATCCAGCTAGAGTTCCAGTAGTTGTTTGTTCCAATCCAACATTGTTTGTGATTGATTGGAAGTCAACATAACTAAAGTCCACATCTTTAGATAGTTGGAATTCAACTGCCTTAAGAGTACCTGATACTGTTGTTCCACCAATAGCAGTGTATGCAGATGATCGTAATATTAATCCCTCAGTGTTAACACCAGTTGCATTATTAACAGGTGCCTCAACAATAGGTTCGTTTATTCCTGCAAGTTCTGTAGAAATACCAGAGTTAACATCAATGAAAGTAACATTAACATTACCGTTACCATCTAAAGTTCTCTGGTTGAATTGTCCTGACCAGAAGTTTGCTTCATCAATATTAGAATGCTGATCAAAGAAATTATCATTTCCTAGGAGAGCACTACCAGATTCTGATAAAGCACTAGAGGTAGTAAAACCTGTTATCCAATTCTTTGCCTCAGTCGGTGATGCAGATGGATTTCTTTGAGCATATAAAGCAACAAGACCAGCAACTACAGGTGCAGCAGCAGAAGTTCCACTAAATTTAGCATCAAAGAACCCACTATTATCAAATCTTGGATAGTCTCTATAAGAAGCAACATTATGAAGACCAGGTGCTAGTGTCTCATCAGCAGGAGCATAGATGTCAATACCAGGACCACTGTTAGAGTATGTTGCCTTTCTTTCTTTACGATCTGATTCAATGAAGTCATCCATTGCACCAACATTAATTACTGGATGGTATCCAGTAGTTGAGTTGAATCCAATACCAGATGGGTTCATCCAATCTCTAGATCCACATGGAGTTCTTGTACCACCAAACTCAGAACGAGAATCATTTGAACCAAAGTATGCGTCAGTAAGACCATCAGTTCTATGTGTATCAGTAAATCCAAAACCAATTCTTTGGTTATTATTACCTGCAGCAGAGATGTAAATGACACCTGCTGCCATCATCTCAGCACCAGCAGTATCAGAAGCATTATTTCTTGCAGATGATGTCCATGATTTATATGCACCAAGCACTTGGTTGTTGAAACCATAGATCATATCACTGACATCAACAGGATCTGAACTACTATTAACTGGCATAGTAATACTACCAGTATTGTTCTTAAACTTCCAAGATAAAGTAGAACTGTTACCAGTAGCAGCTTGATAACCCCATGAACCATTAACAACAGTCGGAAGTTTTACTCCAAGAATAGTGTTTACTGGTTTATGTTGATGGAAAAACTTAATAAGGTCATAGGATGTTTCAATATCCATACCAACATTATCACTGATCGCTGGCATGTTCCATATGTTTGCCTTGAATGCCATACCCATGTTCTTTCCAGCAGCCATACCAGCACATGCTGTACCGTGACCACTAGTAAGATTGTTACCACCAGTAGTACCTACACCAACTGCTCTATCACAAGTATAGTTTGCAGGGATATTGATTGTAGGTAAAAGTCCTTTAGCAGTAGATCTTGCGTTATTATCTTCCCACCACGCAATTGCATTTGCAGTAGCAATACCAGTGCTTCCATCCTCTCTTGTATAAACATATCCATAAGTATTAAACCAGTCTGGATCCATAAGATAAGGACCATCAAGAACGATATCACTTACTCTACTGGTACCATCATCATTAAGAAACTCAGGGTGAGATCTTAGAACACCAGAGTCATGTATAACTAAATCTACATTTCTACCATCATATGTGTAGTTGGTATTAGTAGTAATCGCAGCAATATTACCAACATTAGAACCATATATTTCTCCTGCAGTTTGTACACCTACTCTAGGAACAGCCCAGTTAGTTCTATTTTCTTCTGCACTAGTCAGTGCTCCTACAGTAGTAGGTGGATTGTTAGGTGAATCCAGATCACGATACGCTTTAACATCAGCATCCCATCTTTGTGGCATACTAGGTTCAGGTTTTGGGAATGAGTCTGGGTTATCTTTTAAAGATAGCTCAATCCAATTAACATATGAATGCCTTCCAATCTCAGCAGCCTCTTCATCCGTTAACTCATAGGTTCCACGAGTAGGACTACCTTTCTTCTCATCCGTACAAGTAATCTTTCTATCAGGAATACCATCTTCGTTAGAGTCTACGGTGAGAGCACCATGAATCTTATCCCAGTACTCAGCACCAGTAACAGATAATGTATATCGTTTTAAAGCCATGTCTCACGCAACAGAATACACTTTTTTAGTATTTAGGTGTGCTATAATATATACAAGAAAGATTCTCGTAATGAATATTGTAACTGGTGCAGGTGGATTCATTGGAAGACATTTTGCTGAGTCATTAGAAAATGTACTTCAAATAGATTTAGATAACTGTGATATATTTTTAAAAGATTTTAATAAGTGGGATGAAGTTGATATGATCATCCATCAGGGTGCTTTGTCTTCTACAACTAACAAAGACCTTGGGATGATCCACAAGTATAATGTTGAGTATAGTATTAAATTATTTGAGAAAGCAATTGAGTATGGTATCCCAGTTAAGTATGCCAGTTCAGCATCTGTTTATGGTAATCAAAAAGGTATTATAAATCCGTTAAATTATTATGCACTATCTAAAGTTACTGTAGATTATTGGGTGTTGGATAATATTGATAAGTTCAGACACATACAGGGATTTAGATACTTTAATGTGTATGGATCAGGTGAATATCATAAAGGACAGATGGCATCACTAGTCAGTCAGTTTCAATGGCAGTCTGGTACTGGTCAAATACATCCGTTTGAAGGGAGCGATCAGATACACCGTGACTATGTGTGGGTTGGGGATCTTGTAAATGTTGTGTTATCGAACACTGCAGGTTCGGGCATATACGACCTTGGCACAGGGCAGCCAACATCAATTGGCACTGTAGCTCAATTAATTTCACTAAAAACTGGGTGCCAATCGATTCCAATCCCATTTCCGCCTCCTCTTAAGGGTAAGTATCAATATTATACCATAGCTGACATGGATTGGCTCAAAGATTACAAATTTAAAACAATTAAAGAATATCTCCAGGTATAACTCTGTTAGAATCTGAATCAAAATGTTGTGTAGAGAATTCAAATAGTTCTGCGTCTTCTATTGCCACCATCTGATGCCTAGTCTCTCTACAACAGTGGAAACTATCACCTGGTTCTAGTATCATTGTCTTTGCATCTTCTAAGTTATCTGTAGCACCATAAAACAAATGGATCTTCCCTGATTGTAGGTAGAAGGTCTCATCTTTTAATATGTGATAGTGCCATGAGCACCTGTGGTTCTTCTTAATAAACAATAACTTCCCACAGTATTCTTCTGAGTTGGCGATCCATGTCTCCCAACCCCATCCCTTAGGAACAAATTTGGGTTTAGTCTCTCTCAAAATAATCCTCACTATTCATTGCTTTATCGTCAATAAAAATATCTGCATGCGGTTTACCAAAGATTAACTCATGGTATTTACATCCCCATATATCTAGTTGACATTTAGTTAGTGGTTTTAATAACTGTTCTGCTTTTTCTTTTGCCTCATCATGCGGAAGCATACTAGACCTACCCATAGCACGAGCAGTAAAGTATATTATATAATGACCATCTTCATATAATTCATTGATGACTGCTATTCTATCTCTCTTAGGAGTAGAACCCTCGTAAACACAATTTCCACATGTACCAGGTGTACAGATAGTGCTATCAATATCAACGCAATATCTCATCAACATCCTCCATTGTTAAAGTATATGTACCAGGATTTTCTACTGCTATTGCTGCTGCTTTATTAGCAAAAGCAATAGACTCCTCCATAGA
>VMHT01115453.1_pt1 | contig 10193 bp, 11 predicted proteins | sample 4693611 | NCBI WGS metagenome assembly VMHT01 (sample SAMN12280063, study PRJNA550983) | marine metagenome | isolation source: seawater sampled from same location over 5 years 0.02-0.2 micron viral filtrate | place: USA: collected off the coast of southern California halfway between the port... ...
GGAGGTATAGCCGCCAAAGGCGTGGGCGGACTGGCAGGATTAGGCATCGCCGCAGGTGGAGTTGCACAGGCAAGTAATGCCGAGACCGCCGGTGAGAAAGCATTCGGTGTTGGACAGGCGGCAATCGGAGGTGCACTAACTGGTGCAGTCGTAGGATCAGTAATTCCTGTAATAGGAACAGCAGTCGGTGCCGCTGTTGGAGGAGCACTCGGCGGAGCGTCAGCACTTTTTGCCGCATCAGGCGAGAGACAATTTGGTGGAGCCATGGATGGTGGAAAAACTTACCTCGTAGGTGAGTCTGGACCAGAAATGGTTACTTCCGGTACTACAGGAACCGTGACTGCTAACCAAGATCTTAAGGAAACATTTGATACCACTGCTTTAGAAACAAAAATGGCCTCAATGGTCACTGAATTAAACAGCGCCAACAAGACCTTAACAAGTATGGTAAATGGCGTAAATACGCTTGTAGCAGTTGAAAGCAGGGCCTTGAAAGCAGTTGAAACATCAGCTAGAAAAGATCGTAATCAGGTCGGACTTGTTTAGGTTGCTAAATGTATAAAAAAAGTGTAATATAAAGCATGGCTTGGAAAAAATATTTTAAAGACGCTAACCTTTCGCCGATATCGGGTGAAAAAGTACCAAACTTCGCAAAGAGGAACTACAGTTCTTACTTGCCGGATGTGTACACTGGACACCCAAACAGAATACAGAGATACTTCCAGTATGACCAGATGGATTCAGACAGTGAAATAAATGCGGCACTGGATATCTTGGCAGAATTTTCAACACAGAAGAACACAGAAAATGAAACTCCTTTCGATCTTGTGTTCAAGGACGAGACCACTGAACATGAAGTAAAACTTTTAAAGAAAGCACTCCAGCAGTGGACAAAATCAAACAAATTTAACAAAAGAATTTTTAGGATCTTCAGGAACGCACTGAAATACGGAGACTGTTTCTTTGTGAGGGATCCTGAAACACACAAATGGCTTTACATAGACAACGCAAAAGTTGACAGAATAGTTGTAAACGAATCCGAGGGAAAGAAACCTGAACAGTATGTGATCAGAGACATCAATCCAAACCTACAGAGATTGAGTGCAACACAGATTACACCAAACCAAACTTACGGCGGCGGTGGAACAACAGGTGGTGGTACAGCGGCATACGGTTCAAGTTATGCAAACGCAGGTGCGACAAACAACATGTCAGGCTTTGCAGGCGGAATGTCAGGTGGCAGATTTTACAAGACGATGAATGCGTACAACATCAACGCAGAACATGTTGTACACATGAGTATGTCGGACGGTTTAGACAACCTATTCCCATTTGGACAGTCTGTTTTAGAACAGGTGTTCAAAGTTTACAAGCAGAAAGAATTACTGGAAGACGCAATCATAATTTACAGGGTACAGAGAGCACCTGAAAGAAGAGTATTCTACATTGACGTGGGTAACATGCCTACACACTTGGCTATGCAGTTCGTTGAGAGAGTGAAAAATGAGATCAACCAGAGAAGAATTCCAAGTGCATCAGGTGGTGCAAACTTTATTGATGCAACATACAACCCAATGTCAATCAATGAAGATTACTTCTTCCCACAGACGGCAGAAGGTAGAGGATCTAAAGTTGACACACTTCCAGGTGGTACGAACCTTGGAGAGATAGATGACTTAAGATTCTTCACAAACAAACTGTTCAGAGGTTTGAGGATACCAAGTTCATATCTACCAACAGGTGCAGAAGACGGTGGACAACAATACAATGACGGTAGGGTTGGTACTGCCTACATACAAGAATTAAGATTCAACAAATATTGTGCGAGATTACAATCAATGTTGGCGGAAACTTTTGACGAAGAATTCAAATTATGGATCAAAGGCAAAGGTTACAACATAGACAATCAAATGTTCGAGATAAAACTTAATCCACCACAGAACTTTGCACAGTACAGACAGACTGAAATGGACCAAAGCAGGGTAAACACGTTCACAGCAGTTGCAGAACTGCCTTACATGAGTAAGAGATTCGCACTGAAGAGATATCTAGGATTAAGTGAAGAAGAAATGTCAAGAAACGCCGAACTTTGGGCTGAAGAAAACAACATTCCTCAAAAGAAACAGACTAAAAACGCACAACTACGATCCGGTGGTGTTACACAGTCAGGTATTACAAGCGATCTAGATCAGTTTGAAGAACCTACAGCAGATCCGGAGGCACCAGAACCAGGATCACCACAACCAGGACAACCAGGACAGACCCCAGGTGGCGGACAAACGCCAGGAGGCACAGGCGGAGGTACACCTGCATAAGGTTAAATACGGATATGAAACTGAATGAATTTTTCACTTATGGCGCAGACGGGTTCGAACAAGACAAAACTTACGAACCAGAGCACGATATTTCAATTTTAGATTCTGAAGACACAAGAAAAACACGTTTGACACTCAAACAAATCAACTCTATGAGACTTGCATCTGAGGCCCACGATGCACAGCAAAAGGAAGAAGCAGTTTTCGTCCAGAAAATGTATGGACAACCTGCACAAGACGATAATTTAGAGTTATAATGTCATCTATAGCGTTCGTACTAGGCAACGGTGAATCACGTAAGGGCATCGATATCAATGACCTTAAGGACAGAGGCACAGTGTTTGCATGTAATGGTGTGTACAGAACACACCAACCCCACTTCTTGGTTGCGGTCGACCCTAAGATGTTATTCGAGATAGCAGAGTCAGATTATATGTTACACAATAAAGTGTATTCAAACTACAATGCCCAGTACGCCAAGAACGACAAAATACTAAATCACTGCAACTGGTTCAAGCCAAGCCTGGGCTGGTCGAGTGGACCAACAGCGTTGAGAATGGCCCTGGACCACGGATTCAAGGAGATATACATACTAGGCTTTGACTATCAAGGACATAAAGCAGACGGTAAGAATCAAGGATTCCGTTTCAACAACATTTTCAAGGACACAAGAAATTATAAGAAAAGTAACGAGCAGGCAACATTCCATGGCAACTGGCTAAACCAGACAAAACGTTGTGTACAGGACTTTCCTGACGTGCAATTCCACAGAGTAACCGGATCAGCCGGCTTCAAACCCAAAGACCTCCAAGGCAAATTCACCAAAGGTAACATAGATCATCCAAGCACAGAAGAATTTTTAGCAAAATTCAACTTACATATCAAAAAATAGTAAAAAATACGCCTTTTGGCACCAATTACAGCACCTTTTTTACGCCTTTGCAGTAAATACAAACACTTATAAGTACAAATCGACTATAAAACAAGGAGCACGTGTAAAATGTCAAACAATAAATTTGAATCGTTATTAGAATTGCTAATAAACGAAGAAAACGATAAAGCAGAAGCTTTATTCCATGAAATCGTTGTAGAAAAATCAAGAGATATCTACGAAAATCTAGCAGACGAAGAAGTTACTGCTGAAGCGATGCATGACAAGAAAATGAAAAAAGAAGATGAAGTTACAGAAACTGAAACATCTAAAGACGAAAAAGTAGAAGAAACTGCTGAAGAAAAAGTAGAAGAAACTACAGACGAAGCTAAAGATGAAGAAGTAAAAGAAACTTCAGACGAAGCTAAAGACGAACAAGTTGACGAAGTTGTAGAAATCGAAGACGAAGCAACGGAATCAGAAACAACTGAAGAAGAATCAATTGAAGAAGTAGGCGGAGACGCAACTGACGAATTGGTTAAAGACATATCAGCTGACGAAGAAGGCGCTAAAGAAATGGATATGGACATGGATAAAGACATGGACATGGATAAAGACATGGATGGCGACAAAGGCGAAGAAGATATGGAAGACAGAGTTGTTGACTTAGAAGACGCTTTAGATGAATTAAAAGCAGAATTCGAAGCAATGATGGGCGATAAAAAAGACGGCGATGAAGAAAAAGAAGACGAGTCTTTAGAAGTTGCACCAGAGTTAACTCCAGAAGTAGGAATGGAAGGCAAAAAAATGTCTGATAAAGAAGACATGAAAAAAGAGGCTATGCACAAAGACAAGAAAAAAATGTCTGAGTACAAAAACCCAGTAAAAGCTGACCATTCAGATCACTCAGACAAATCGGCAAAAGGTGCTACACCAGTTGTAGGTGGTTCAAAAGTTAAGACAGGCGCGAGCGGTTCTAACTTAAACCAAGGTCAAGCTGACAGTGGAAACAGCAGTGTTTCTGCAAAGAAAATGGCTGGCGACTTTGAGAACACACCAGGTAAAGCAAAAGGAACTTCAATGAAAAAAGAAGTAAAACCAGCTACTGCTGACGGTTCTGAAAAATCTGCAAAATCACCAATCTCTGGCAAGTAATTGCTACATTGTTGATTAACAAGGAGATCGAAGGATGTCATCACTATACCTAAGAGAGAATCTAACATTTGATCAGGCCAGAGTACAGGTTTTGCACGAGAATGACGGCAAAGATTTGTACATGAAAGGCATCTGTATTCAAGGTGGGATCAAAAACGCTAATCAGAGAGTGTATCCAGTGCAGGAAATTGCTAAGGCAACGAAAACACTGAACGATCAGATTAGTTCAGGATACTCAGTGTTAGGTGAAGTAGATCATCCAGACGATTTAAAAATTAATTTGGACCGTGTGTCTCACATGATTACAGAAATGTGGATGGACGGACCAAATGGATACGGCAAAATGAAAATTTTGCCAACACCGATGGGCCAACTTGTCAAGACTATGTTGGAATCAGGTGTGAAACTAGGCGTTTCAAGTAGAGGAAGTGGTAACATTTCCGAGTACGGAAGCGGTGAAGTTTCAGACTTTGAGATCATCACAGTAGATGTTGTGGCCCAACCTTCGGCACCAGGTGCTTATCCTACGCCAATTTACGAACACCTAATGAACACAAAGGGTGGTAACATGGCAAAAGGTTTGGCGGCTGAAGTTAGAAATGACCCAAAAGCACAGAAGTTTCTTAGAGAAGCTTTAACAAACATAATAAAGGACCTAAAATAATGATTGATGCAATATCAAAACTTGTTGAATCAGGAGCAATATCAGAAGATGTGCAAAAAAGCATCCAAGAGGCTTGGGATTCAAAAATCAAGGAAAACAAAGAACAAGTAGGTGCAGAGTTGAGAGAAGAGTTTGCGAAAAGATACGAACACGACAAAGCAAACATGATCGAAGCTATTGATTCTATGATGAACGAGAAGTTATCTGAAGAGATCACAAAATTCGTTGAAGATAGAAAAGCACTTGCACAAGAAAAAATCGCTTACAAAGAAAACGTAGGCAAACATTCTGCTAAATTAGAATCATTTATTCTAACTAAATTGTCAGAAGAGTTAAAAGAACTACACGGCGACAGAAAAGGTGTTCATGAAAACTTTAAGAAAATGGAAGAGTTCGTAGTAAACGCTCTTGCAAAAGAAATTAAAGAATTCCATGAAGACAAAAAAGGCGTTGTGGAAACGAAAGTTAAACTAGTAGCCGAGGCCAAAAAACAAATGGCTAAGATGAAAGAGGCTTTCATAACAAGATCTGCTAAAGTTGTAGAAAATGCTGTTAACAAAAAACTTGCTGAAGAGCTAAAATCTCTGAAGGAAGACATTTCAATGGCAAGAGAAGTCAACTTTGGTAAGAAAATATTCGAAGCGTTTGCTTCAGAGTACCAGAATTCTTACTTAAATGAGAAATCTGAGACTGCGAAGCTGATGAAAGTTGTGGATGAAACTGCACTTAAATTAAAAGACGCCGAGAAAGCTGTCGAAGAAAAACAAGCGGTGATTGAGTCGAAAGAAGCTGAGTCCAAAAGACAAGCTGACTTGATGGAACGTAAGGAAAAGATGGCTGAGATGCTCAAACCATTGGGCAAAGAAAAGAGTGAAGTAATGAGTCAACTGTTAGAATCAGTTCAAACAGCGAAACTTCAAAGTTCATTCGACAAGTATCTACCACACGTGATGGCTGATAAACCAGTAGCTGAACAGAAGCAGGTTATTTCTGAAGCGGCTGGTGACAGAGCACAAAGGGAAGATGCTGACTTAACAAATATCCGTAAATTAGCGGGTATATAACAACTAAAACAGAGGAAAGATACAAATGTCAGATATATTTGAATCAAAATGGGGCGAAACTAAAGCCGCTCTAACCGAAGGTTTAGCAGGCAACAAGAAAAAAACTATGGATGTCGTGTTAGAAAACACGAAAAGATACTTGGCAGAGCAATCAACAGCTGGTGCCACATCTGCAGGTAACGTTGCTACGTTAAACAGGGTTATTCTTCCAGTAATCAGAAGGGTTATGCCAACTGTGATCGCTAACGAGATCGTAGGTGTACAACCAATGACTGGTCCTGTAGGACAAATCCACACACTAAGAATAAGATATGCAGACACAGTTGCGTCAAACACGACAGCAGGTGAAGAAGCATTATCTCCATTCAAAATTGCGAAAGCATACGCTGGTAACCAGAACAACACTACTCCAAAAGGTGCATCAACTGCCTCTTTAGAGGGTACGCCTGGTAAGAGATTATCAATTCAGATCTTAAAACAACCGGTTGAAGCTAAATCAAGAAAACTATCAGCAAGATGGACTTTTGAAGCGGCTCAAGATGCTCAGGCACAACAAGGTATCGATGTAGAAGCAGAAATCATGGCGGCATTAGCCCAAGAGATTACTGCTGAGATCGACCAAGAGATCATTGGATCATTAAGAACATTGGCTGGAACAGCTTCTGAGACTTTTGACCAATCAGCTGTGTCAGGTACTGCAACATTCGTTGGTGATGAACACGCGGCATTGGCTGTGTTAATCAACAGAGTTGCTAACCAAATCGCAACAAGAACAAGAAGAGGCGCTGGAAACTACGCAGTAGTATCTCCAACAGCTTTAACAGTTCTTCAATCAGCTACAACTTCAGCGTTTGCAAGATCAACAGAAGGTTCTTTCGAAGCTCCTACTAACACTAAATTTGTTGGTACATTAAATGGTGCTATGAGAGTATACGTTGACGCTTACGCTTCAGATGGTACATCAGTACTTGTAGGTTACAAAGGTGCAAGTGAGGCAGACGCTCCAGCGTTCTATTGTCCTTACATTCCTTTAATGTCTTCAGGTGTTGTGTTAGATCCATCTACTTTCGAACCAGTAGTAGGCTTCTTAACAAGATACGGTTATGTAGAGTTAACAAACACTGCATCATCACTTGGTAACGCGGCTGACTACGTTGGATTAGTAGCGGTAACATCAGGAAACTTAAAATTCAAGTAAGCCAAGGCTTATTTTATTTTCAAAGAAAGGCGGCTTTATGTCGCCTTTTTTTGTGACGGCACTATCTGCCATTTAAATACGTTGATGTTCAACTTCACTGTACAGATTTTCGAAGATGATAAGCTAAAAGATATAAATTTTTCGCAATATTTGAAAAACAAAACAGTGCTAATCGTTCCAAAAATCAGAATAGCTCAGAAACCAACACTGCAATACTTTGAATATCTAGATAGCCTGCTAGATTCTCACAGACTTGACGAGATCATTGTGATTGGTAGCACAGATGAAAAATTTTTTCACCATATAGTGAAGGCTTACTTTCCTAGATTTACAACAATTAATGACACATCACAGACATACATCAGTAATTTAAAAGAATCAAAGAGCAAAACACAGGACTTAGAAGTTCTCACACGGCAATGGACGTATCAACAAGCACTGCATGACTGTAGTCAATTAGGTTTTTGGGAACAACCACTATCGGACAAATGGAAGCACCTTTTAGCTAACAGGCGAGCTATAAAACAGCTCATGCAGTCGGGTGGCACACAGAGAAAGATTATACAAAAATTATATAAGACTAGAGATTCAATCAACCCATGGGCAATAGAGGATGTTACTGCTTTGAGCGGCAGTCAGGCGGCAATAGGCGGTGGAGTAGCTAATGAAGAAGGGTTTATGCTGGGTGCAAGTATGTTTGGCATGGGTGCAGACTTCTTTTATTTCAACCTAATAGGTAATAAAGAGTTAGAAAGCACTTTGGAAGTGGTAAATAATCGTAGTGGTAAAACACTTTAAAACAAAAGGATCAAAACAGATGGCAAAACACAAAATTAAATGGTTATTGTTCCATGAACCAGTAGAATTATTCATTAGAACAGCCGAAGACTTTCAAAAACACCTAGATAAATTAACAAATGACAAGTACGAGATTGAAATACTTACATTATCTGATTATCAAGACAAGTATCTTGACGGTGTTGTTTGCGATCCTTTCACAGAATTAAAAGAAGGCAGAGTTCAAGTCAGCCAGATATACTCAGACATAATTGGTGGGTTTGAAGCAACTGACTTTTATGCATTGTCGATGCCTTATCTATTCAAGAGCCACGAACATGCGGCTAGAGTGTTTGAAGGCGACATTGGAAAACAGTTGTTTGCTCATCTACATGAAAAAGCAAACGTGCATGGGTTGGCATACACCTATTCTGGAGGATACAGATGTACTGCATCAACTACTCCAATAAGAAATGTTGAAGATTTTGCAGGTAAAACGTTTCATAGAGAAACAAACCCAATTTTATCAAACATGATAGATTTAGTCAAGGCTGAAAAGGTAACAAACCTACACAAACCTGAGGTTAAGAGTGAGATGAGACAAACTACATATCCTAGATACGTTGCAGACTGCACAGAAGCACAGAAATACGTAGCAGACACAAAACACTCAATGTACCTAACTGCTATTTTATTAAATGACGACTTCATGAACTCATTAAGCACTGAAGACAAGGATCATTTCTACACAGCGGCACTGAAAGCATCAAGAACTGAAAGAGCACAATCAGTTGCAGACGCAGAAGAAATCAGAACAAACAAAAGTAAGCAAGAAGAATTAGGAATAGCGGAAGTTATTCAATGGTCAGACTCTGAAATAGAAAAATTAAAGAACATCTGGTCACCGTTGCACGAAAAATACCAAAACTTTTTTAGTTTTGACATCTTAGATAAAATCAAAAAAGCATAATTCAAATTAGGCCAACTAGTAAACCTTTTTTTCTGGCGGTACTATATGCAATTTAAATACATCCATGCATTATTGCTTCCATCACATACCAAAAACAGGTGGTAGTTCTTTGAGAATTCGTCTGGAGGACCGGGCAGACAAGAAACAGATCAGTAAATTGGACTATGCTGTTGGACACAACTCAACAATAAGGACACCAGGCACACATTTCGTTTGGTTGCGAGACCCATTGGACAGAGACTTATCACATTACAACTATGACATGGGCAAAGGAGACATAGAAGGTGAAACTTTTGTAGAGCACTGCCACAACCTTGCAGGAAATTTTATGATACTGTGGTTGTATGAAAATTATTTGAGATATGAACCAAACGCTAACATAGAAACAAAATACAATACTGTGAGACAAGCACTGCAAACAAAAATACAAAAAGTTTTTTGTCTCGAAAACTTCGAAGACAGTTGGAATCAAGTGGCAGACATCTTGCAAATTGACAGAGAACCTAGATTGAACACTAACAGAAGTGACCAAGATTACAAAAAATATGCAAACAGAAAACAATTAAGTCAAGAATTTTTTGACTGGCACAAAAAATATAACCGCTATGATTATCAACTTTACAATGAGTTTTGTGCATAGATAATTATTTTTTTTCACCTTCGTACCAGCCACAGACCAAATAAGGTAAGATTACTTTAGACAAAGGTACCTAAATAAATTTACGATTCGCAAGAATCTCAAACAAGAAGGGGAGGTCCAAAAATGGATATCATGAACCAAATTAAAGGATGGGCTAAAGGATTAGCTGATGTCGGTGTAAGTTTAATCGCATTAGGAATTGTTTTAGAAGTCCTTTTTAAAGGTCAAGGTATTCCGTTCTGGCCAAACATTTCTGTAATAGGAAATGTCCAGGGCGTACTGCAAGGCTTTTCAGATCAAGGTTTGATCGGATTAGTAGCAGTTTGGATTTTATATAATATCTACAGCAGAAAATAATATATAGATCTAAGAATACGAGAACCTCATAGGGTGATGTGATGAATTTACGGATTGTGTTACATCACCCTTTTTTAATTTACACCCATATTACTGCAACTACGTGCCAATAAATATTTGCAAGTCATTAGTGCATTCGCACAGTACAGAGAACACGTACTTTACACGACACACTTATAAGA
>VMHT01008176.1_pt1 | contig 10192 bp, 14 predicted proteins | sample 4693611 | NCBI WGS metagenome assembly VMHT01 (sample SAMN12280063, study PRJNA550983) | marine metagenome | isolation source: seawater sampled from same location over 5 years 0.02-0.2 micron viral filtrate | place: USA: collected off the coast of southern California halfway between the port... ...
ACCACAAAACTGCATTTTGGCTAGCCCCGTTTTCAGCAGTGGGTACAGGTAAGAAATCACCACCCAGATTAGATTAGAGGTTGATAAAAAACTGCACGGGTATTTTTTTGGTACACAGGACCCAATTGGCCATAAGTACAGCAGTGAATATTCCCCACACATTGAGATGAAAAGTGCCGCTATAATAACTGGTTGCTGGCAACAGCACACACACAATGCTCAAGTTACAGCAGTGTATGATGCAATCTGTTCATACATCACTCAACACACACACATCGACTCTGTGTGGCTGAATGGTGAACACGTCAACACACAGATAGACCCATGGCATCACAATACTCACCAATTTCTGTATGAGAACCAAGGTGTAGACTGGATAAGGCGTGCGTGGACACAGAGTCAGCAGGCGCCTGCGTTTGCTGATGTGGCTGACTCCGTACGGGACTATGCCTATGGTCGAGAACAGTTGCTGGTGTCAGAAGGTTGGCAGATACAACACATGCTGAATCACACACATCAACACATTGAACGACTGTACTACTTTGGTGTTGGTTGGGATCAAGGCATGAAATGCGATGCTGTGGGTTGGGGACAGGTGTGTGATCTAATCACACATCAACACGTCAAACCCAGACAACTGGTCACTGTGCCTCATTGTGTGCTCACCAACACTGGCCGGAGTGATCAGATTGAAACATTTGAGTTTGTCACGCCCAACTTTGCTGAACACAATTGGCAACTGCACAACTCTGAGTATCACAAACAAGATTGGTTGTGGACCTAGTGCATTGGTTGTATTATGGTATGGGTGTGGTGGCTGTGCTGTTCATACTGTGCTGTGTGCCCATGATCATTGTGACTGTGTTATGAGTATGTGCCAATAATGCCCAGCACCAGCATGATGGGCAGTAGAGCATCAGCAGAGAACATGCTCAGACTCCAACACACAAAGCTGAGCACCAGACCAATAGCAATCACCAAACGAGTTAGACCTTTCATGATTTGATACAGTACTTCAGTGTGCATTACTGTATGTATGCCAAAAAAAAATCGCAAAAGCGGAACGGCGTCGCTCTGCTCGACGTGATGGCAGTTCTCTATCCCGGATGGTAACACCACACTTCGTCTGACTTGTTGCGTTCTTGACGCATATAGTTCAATTGTTTGAGTGTCTGCACACTGTGATCACATATCTGTCTGCGTTTGGCAGTCTTCATTTCGATATTGATCACAGGTTTACTGGATTGGATTGTGTGTACAGCACCCTCCAGCACACGATCTTCATAGCCATCCACATCAATCTTGATGAAGTCCACACAGTCTAACTGGTAAGAGTCCAGTGTACACAACTGTATGACACCTTCTGAGTCTGTGCGTGACAGGTTCTGTGGGCGATCGGGCAAGTAGTTTGTGCTGTGTGCATGATCAGATAGGCCAACTTCGTGCAACACAGCATTGGAATTGGCAGGAATGTTCTGGTGCCAACAACGTATGAATATGGGATTGGGTTCGAAACACACCACTGATCCAAAGTCTTTCTGCAGGAATCGTGTCCACATGCCCACACAAGCACCCACATCCACACAGGTTCGCCATTGAGTCACATACTGCAAAGCACGATCTCTCAGACCCTTTTGTCCATCACCCTTACCCAGTATGGTCTTTGAGTGATCTCTGTAACCAGGCATCCAAAAGTCTGTGTCTGTCATGCCAACCATCCTGCCAGTGCATAGCGATCATGTGCATGAGTCACTTGGGTCACCATGTGTTGCAAAGAGTTTTGAGTCACATCCATTAGAATCAGTGTGCCATGCTGAGGTGGCATCATGCACCATGCATCTGGGTTGGGTTGTTGCACACACAGAGCACCGCCCCATTCAGGCTGCCACCCACGATTCAGATACAGCAGGAATGCCAGTTTGCGTTGACTCACACCATCTCCATGTGCAGTCAGATAGTGTCCTTGGGAATATCTAGATGCCCACACACTCAACACACGAGTTACTGCACAGTGAGTAATTTTGACACATGCATTCACAAACTGATCAGATTCAATCAGATCGCACACAGGGTGATTCACATCTGTACACTGTTCCCATTCATAGGTGAACGTGGGGTTGTCCAGTTGTTGGCGCAGTGTGTATGGCAACTGTTCACAGTGTGTGAGCAGTGCATCAGCTGAATCCAGTGACCCCAACACATTGTGGATCTGCCACACACGGGCACAGGGTGTGTGTATGTGATCAAACTGCAACTGCATAACAATTATGTATATCACCATTAAGTATGTGTATGGCAAACAGAGTGATACTGGACAAATTGGCACACAAACCTGACGGTGACTGTCATCTGTACCGCTCCATGAACAGGAGAAACCTTGTGATTACCATAGGTGACTCATGGTCATATGGTGACTGTTTGGGTGATCAAGGTTCACATGCATACAAAGGCTCACAAGAATGGTCACAACTCAACAGTCTGTATCGTGATGCTAGACTGACACACTGCTGGGGCAGACATCTATCTGATGCACTGTCAGCTGATTGGTTCGAAGCCTCCACCAGAGGATCATGCAATGACACCATACTGATTGAAACTGAATGGTGGTACCATCCAGCTGCTGATGAATTCCTGGCACAGTATGCTCATGTGTATCTGTGTGTGGTGTTGACTGAAGCAGGGCGAGCAAACAGGTATCACACACTCACGCCCAATCCAGAAGCAATATTACACACAGAAGAAGCAGACTGCTATCAAAGACTGCGACAGATGATCAAGATGAGACCCAACATACACTTTTGGTTTGGTTGCAACATGACTCGATCATACAATCCCATGCACAACCCCAACTGGAATGGCACACCGTGGCTGGATGTGATTGCTGACCGGGCCATTGCTGAACAGGGTTGGTTGAGTGGAGTAGCCTCTCACAAATTGAATCAAATGTACATGCAATCCACAGTGAGCAAGTCACTACAACAATCTTGGAAACAACATTTTGTTGATCACACAAACAAGATAGCACCGGTGTGGAAGCATTTACACCAACACAAATTGCACTATGCTGGACACACCTGTCATCCCAAGCCTCGAGCTCATCGGATGTATGCTGATCATGTGTTGGCCAATGCTGGTTGGTGATGGTGCCCTCAAACAGATTCGAACTGCTGACCTATTGATTACAAATCAATTGCTCTACCAACTGAGCTATGAGGGCCTATGTTATATGTTACAGTGTGCCTTGAGCAAAGTTGAACACAACTGTGAGCACAAAGAAGAAGACTGCAATCAACACAATACATATGATGGGCATTAATAACTGTTTCATTGATTCAAATACTCCAACATGGTTTCTGCATTAGTTACTTCAAACGGATCAGGATCTGAATCTTCAGTCAGTCCAGGCTCTACCCACATCTTTTCTACCACACCATCTGTGATGATGGCTGAGTATCTCCAAGAACGTGCACCAAAGCCTCTATTTTTGAATGTGGTGGCCATGCCCATGCCTTGTGTGAACTCGCCATTGCCGTCTGGTATAACTTTGCAGTGCTTGATGTTTTGATCTTTGCACCATGCATTCATAACAAATGAATCATTTACTGACACACAATACACATCATCTAGTCCTGCTGACTGCAAAGCATTGTAGTTTGATTCATATCCTGGCAGTTGCATAGATGAACATGTTGGTGTGAATGCACCTGGCAAAGAAAATATACCAATTTTTTTGCCTTTGAATAAATCATCAGTGGTTATGTCTTTGAACTCTCCACCAATAAACCCACAACCACCTTCTGTGATTGATTGATCGTCACCAACTCTGCATTTGAAAGTGACTGCAGGTATTCGCGTACCTTCCATGATTGTCTTCTCCTTGTACAATTTAAAGTTGCTATAATATTAACACAGCATTCAATTTTTGTCAAATCAAGATGTGGGCAATTCTTGCAGACGTTTTCTGAGACAAAATGATCATTTAACTAGACACAAACTTTACAGAGTGTATAATTACAAGTGAGGGCATTACTAAACTCAAAAAAAAAATGATCAACACAAAGGATGAGACAGGCATCCGCACAGAGAGTATAAAACTGACTGTGGATGCAGAAGACATGACAACTGAAAAAGCCAAAAGAATAGCAAAATACTATGCTATAAAGGAATATAGATATATGAGAGATCACACATTCGATATAGGCCTGTTTGTAGGAACATCGGCCATATCTGGATTTACGTTTTTGATAATATCTAACTTATAACCATCAACTCCAGGGTCACTGCGATTCTCGTCGCAGTGGCTTCAAACAATTTGGTATAAATAATATTATGATAGTAAATTGGCTCATAGCACACAAACCAGTCAATCTGTTTATCCGCACAGCAAACGAATTCAAAAAGCAGATTGCAGAAGCAACGAACGGTGAAATTGAAATAGTAATTCACGAAAAAGAGTCTGAACTTGTGTTTGAAGCAGAGACAGGCAAGAACTGTGTTACAGCATTACAAGACAACGATTTTCAAATGAGTCAGACAGAAGTGTATCTAATTGGACAGATGCATCCAGATACACAAGACTTTTTAGCACTAGACCTACCATATTTGTTTGAGTCGCATGATCACTGTTCAGCGGTAATGGAAGGATCAGTAGGCGATGCACTGAATAGAAGACTGTCTAAAACTTTTGATGTTACAGGACTTGCATACACTTATTCAGGTGGATACAGAAACATTGGAGCTGACACACCAGTAACAAGTCTAGTAGACCTGCAAGGTCAAAAAGTTAGAGTTGGTGGTAATCCTGTAAATCAAGACTTTATGCGAGAACTAGGAGCAACACCTAGCAGAGATAGGATAGAAGGCGAAAACGGTTTATGGATTGAGAACATCAGCGACATTGATGTAAAAGCAGTTGAAAACACATACACTAGATTTCCTGAAGCCAAGTATTGGTACAGAACTAATCACAATATGTTCTTAACAGACATAATGGTATCAAACAAGTTTTGGAAAACACTGACTTCTGAACTACAAAAAACATTTAAAGACACAGCAGTAAAAGTTGCAAGACTTGAAAGAGCATGGTCAGAAGAAGATCATGATGCCTTCGAAGCGTCTGCACAACTACATGGCAAGACAATAACGCCAGTTACTCAAGAAGACAAAGTCACAATGAAACAAAAAGCAAAACCTGTCTATGACAAGTGGAGCAAAATTATCACGCCTGGTTTGTTAGACGCTATATCTAACACTAAACATTAAAGTTATCAAGTATATGGTCAATTGCATTGGCATAAGAACCTTTTGCCTTCTTTGCATACTGTATAGGATGACCAAACAATTCACCTGATTCAGTTGGCAATGTACATGCAGTTTCTTTGCCACACACAATAGTTCCATCTATATAATATCTAGGAGTAAGTTTTCCTGTCTGTATATGTTCCAGCATTGACTTGGTCCGTTCAAAACAGTTTAATGGTAAGTCAATCACCACTGTGCCAACATTACTTGTATACAATTTTTTTAGATCCGGATTGTAGTGTGCAAACGATTCATGAGAAAACACAACAAAATTATGTTGACACCAATCATAAGTGTGACTGTCTTCTAGCACTGTGTGAATTCTTTCACTAGTGCCAACTGTTTTTTTCACAGTGTTAAAGAAAGGCTGTCGCCATTTTTGCGGTAAAAACAAATAATTGTCTATCATGTACAGTTCTTTGTCTGTGTCCTTGATGTGTTCCCACAAACATCTAGAAACACTACCAGCAAATGCTCCTATGTCGCACACAGTTTTTGCATCTGAATTGGCTACAATGTTGCCAAGATATTTAAATTGTCTGCGGGAAAATTGATTCCATAGTGCTTCTATTTTCATAAGTGTATGTATCTAGTATGTAAATATTAACATATGAAACTTTCTGAATATGTAGAACATCTAGATAATAAAAATTTTGATTATTATCAAGACACATTACGATATGCAAATTATGACTTACCTGGCTATACTTTTGTAAAAAATGTATCAGTACCTTCTTTAGATTTTATTAAGAAAATTACCAACAACAATCGTTCAGATCATAAAGATGTAACCTACACATTAGGCAAACATGAACTACTAGACACTTGGGCCAGAACACAATTTCCTAATTTGATGTACAAACAAACTTACGCACAACTGCAAAAGCCAGGCGAACAAGTATTACCACATGTAGATACTTTGCACACACAAATAAAAAGTTGGATCAACGAAGATCCTAGTTTAGCAAACATAGAGCATTCTATGGACAACCCTAATCCTAACTTCAAAGCAGTAAGATACTTTGTTGCCGTTGAAGATAATATTGATGGACAAGACTTTATTCTCAACAATAAAAAATGGATATGGAAAAAAGGAGATTGTATTAGACTGAATGTGTGGACAACAGAACATCACACAGCAAACAAAAGCGATGTAGACAGATACATGTTAAAAATTACTGCTATTGAAAATTAAGTTCTTCATTATTCACCCGATTCAAAAATGCGATGGACTACTTCATCGTACAGCAGTTTGTGACCATTGCGATCAGGATGTTGTCCATCACGTGCAAACCATTCATGTTGATGGCGTGCTTGATTTTTCTTTACAACAGCATCCATTACCTTCACAGTTTGGTTTTTATCTTGCTCGGCGAGCGTGTTGACCAGCCATTCAACATCATCCCACTGTGAATCGCAAGCCTCTGCGGTAAACTGGTTAGTCCAAGATGGCCATAATACTTTGATACCAAGTGCTTCATATGGTTTTGGATTTAGACTGCACAGTCCTCCAACTACCCAAAAGTCCTGTTTAGAAAAGTTTTTATCTATTTCAGATGCTAACCATGTGTCATAGTCGTCAGCCAACTGATTCCAATCATGGTGTTGATCCCACCAAGACAACCACATCTTGTATTGTTCTTGATCAATATTGTCGTCGATAGCGTGTAATTTTTTTATTAATAGATCTCTAATTGGATCAGTCTTGACTAATAACCAATGCATCACATTCATATCTTTCAGAGACTTCAGATTCTTTACAGCATTACGATTGCTTAATCCGTTTTGGCCTACGTTAATAGTTTGATAATTGTTGCATTCTAGATAACAGGACAGACCTCTGTGTGTGATTTGATATTCGTCATCCACATGTGAGAACTCGCCCTGTGTGTATGAACAACCTGACAAAGCTAGATTGTAATACCATCTAGGCATTACTTTCTTCCGTAGTGTACTACTTTAATTTTATCGTAGAATGTGTTGTATTTTCTATACATGTCTACCACAACCGAACCTTCTGCAAAGTTGCCTGCTGTATAATCAACCGGATGTGCCAACAGATACACTGCAGGTGAAACACTGTACTGATCGTACATAACTTTTTGTCCTGCCTTCTCAACATAGTGTCCTACTAACATTGATGTTGAACCGTCTGTTAGATTGGTTTCTGGTTTGAATGATTTACCTAAAATGTGTACAGGTAAGTTGTGACTCAATAATTCTTTAGCAACGTTTTCTGCTTGTATCTCTCTTGCCTGCATGATTGATTTGAATAGATCATAACCTAGATCTAATTTTTCTGCTAACCAACTTAATGCAATATTGTCCCTAGGATGACATGGTCCACCATCACCCATTCCTGGTTCCATATACTTGTCTGACACAATCCTGTCTGCATGTCTAAGAGACTCTGCTATCACAGTTGGGTTTGAATGCCCAATCTTGTTTGTGACATCCTGTATCATGTTGGCAATGCCTACCTTTGCTGAAATGTATGTATTATGAAATATCTTTATACACTCTGCTTCTTCCCATGTGCCTAGTGTGGTGTGCGGTGTTCTTTTTGTTTGTACCGTCTTGTAAAACTCTACCAACTTGTCTGCTTTTGTTTTATTCTCTTCTGTTGGCCAATTGTTAAATCCTAACATCATAATGTCTGGAGCAAGAAAATCTTCAGTTACAGTACCCATGGCAATTAGATATGGGTTGTATATAAATTGGTCACCTATACCAAGTTCAGTGATCATTGGTCTTAGTGTGCCGGGAAGCACAGTTGATATGTTCACTATCATTGCATCTTTAGGAGCAAACTCGACAAGATGTGTTAATGTTTTCTTTAGGTATTGATAATCAAAATCTTTTGTTGGCAGTTCCGATGAAGGAGCCTCGCCACCATATGCTGGATCATGTGGAGTAGGCACAGCAATAAAAATTATTTCAGCATCATTAACAGCATTGAATAGTGAATTACAAATCTGTATCTTGTCATTTTTTATATTAGTATCAACATCATAACCTTTTACGTCGTGCTGTTCAGACATTACTTCTGCAACTGGTAATCCTAGTTTGCCTAGACCTATCATCGAAACTTTCATTATCTTGCTTTTCCTTGTCCACGATACGCTTTGAATGATCGACGTTTGTGTTTGTTCTTTGGTTTAGTTCTAATGCTGTGTCCTATACTAGTTCTTTTCTTTATAGGAGTTCTATATGAAGATGTGACATTACGTGCTTTCATACACTAATTTATACTTTGAATATGTTGGGCGTTCTTAATATGGCACTAATGAATTTAGAAAGTCATCAGATGCTTTGTTGGCGTTTCTTGATATAATTCTATGCCACATTTTTGATTTACGTTTGTAGTTAGACCAAACTATTTCGTTATAGTCGTCTTCTAACCAAATTTTTTTATCTAGTTCAGCATCTAATTGGCCAGGTTGCCACGAGCAAAATCCTAGCATAATCTTATAAAAGGTAGGACCTTTTCCTTGTGCAATATCATTTGCTATCTGTTCGTTGAATGTGATAGCACAGTGGTCATTCATTTGATTACTGCCTGAGATCATGTAATCTAAACTGTGAATAATAGTAACTTTTTCTGTGGCCATAGGGCCACCACAATACACAGGTTGTTGTGGTAACGATGTTTTGATACCATATATTCTACTGATTTGACTGTAATCTATATTCATTACTTGTTGATTCATTATAAATCCTATGGTGCTGTCAATCTGGTTGCCCAGCATGATCACTGAATGTTGCCATAGATTAAAGTTATTGGCATTTACATTTTTGCCTGACAGTATTAATTCGCTCACATAAATATTTACATTATAAGTAGTAAGAGTAACAATTAATGAGCACATACAAACTTACATTTTCAACCATGTACAATGCCTGGGCTAATGACGAAAAGATCAGTGCAGGCGATTCTACAAATCCATATTCAGACACAGCATACACAGTGACTCTTACTTTAGACGGCACACAGGTTGCTCAAGCAGAGGTTGACGGCTCAGCAACATTATCATTTGATGCTGATCTAAGTGTAGGTAATCATGCCCTAGTTGCTACTTGCTCTACTGGAACTGCCGGAGTTCACATTGATAAATTTGAAGTTGGATCAAACGAAGTAGTTGCTTCGCGATTAAAATACAACGAAGTAACAGCAGGCGGTACAGATTTACTTAGATGGAAACTGTGTCAGCCATGGGTTACTTGTGATGAATCATCAACTTATAATGTATGGTGGGCAATGATCAAAGACTTTGGTGAAGAGTCATTCTTGCTGAATGCAATGACATATAGACCACCGCTGTATGCAGGCAACGAAATGCATTTCAATCTAACAAAACATTCTAATAATGTGTTGTCATTAACAGACACATATGCATTTGATCCTGCTTCTGTAAATTTTGATTCTACAGAAACAAACAAATTTTATTTGGCTGTTAAGCCAAGTTCTATAGTTGGATCTGCAGAACAAGATCCAGATGATGTTGAATTTGATAGTTCAACAATGTATGATGGAAGTTCTGCCGCTGACGTGAGCATGGTTGATTCATCCAGTCCACAATACATTGGCCCAGGCCAGTATGATGAAAATCTTGTGTGGCACAGTGATTCAATCGATGACAGTGATGATACCGTTGATAGAATTGTTTGTCTGTCTAAGACAGAGTGGCAGTTGGCTAGAATAGTTTATAACTGGACTAATGCCGGCAATTCACTTACACCAATCACAGTAACTTAATTCAGTCTTTATATTATACATTTTGTATTGCAGTAAATACTATTACTGTTTGAGTCAAATCAAACATTAGGCAAACACAAGCAAAGGCAATATGAAAGACACAAAGGCGTTAGACCAGATAGGCAAACTTACCTC
>VMHT01176459.1_pt1 | contig 10191 bp, 27 predicted proteins | sample 4693611 | NCBI WGS metagenome assembly VMHT01 (sample SAMN12280063, study PRJNA550983) | marine metagenome | isolation source: seawater sampled from same location over 5 years 0.02-0.2 micron viral filtrate | place: USA: collected off the coast of southern California halfway between the port... ...
CAACGATGTCGATAGGATTATTTTTGATGCTTGCACAAAATTTGACGCACCGTTTGTTGTAATCACAGGAGATTCAAAGAAAATGCAGGAGATTGTTGAGATGGCTGCAATTAAAATGGGAATGCGTACCAGAGGAGTAATTGGAAACTTTGGCAGGTTGATCATTTGTGAAACAAGATAGATGAAGATAGGTGACCTCGTTATGTGGATAGGTTTTCCAGGTTCTGATCCGGCTGGTGTGAGGGTAACTGGTCCATCAACCGCAGGAATCATAATAAGGATAAGAAGGGCCGGCTATAGAATAGCTCCGAGGGTTGATGTGCAATGGGGAGATGGAACATTTGGTGAAGCATTGTATATACAAACAATAGAGGTGATTAGTGAAGCAAGGTGACTTGATAGATTTCGCAATGTCAGCCGACAGTTATGTACCGGCAATTATTCTTGAGGTCTGGGACTTTAAGAAGTATTGCGACACTCATGATGATCTTATGTTAGAATATGATGTGGACGAAGCGTGGAAGCATTGGCAGAAACAAGGTCCCCTGCTAGTTGTTTTGCATCCTGTTGAACAGGCACCGGTAAAATATTGGGCTAGAAAAAGTGATGGATAATTAATGAAGGCCGGTGATCTTGTCAGGTTCAGGAAAGAAGCATGGGAAAGAAAAAACCCAAATGATTGTGGTATGTGGACCTGGAAGATTGGACTTTTGATAGAGTATAAAACGTGGGAAAAAATAGCAACCATTTTGTATGATGGAAAAATGCACAGAATACATGCATCAGAAGTTCAAAAGGCTGGAAAAAAAGATGGAATAAATCACAATAAAAGACATAATTAATACCATATTATCAAACTCATGGGATGATCATAAAATGAAGATTACGAAAAGACAACTCAAAAGAATTATTAAAGAAGCATGCGGCGACGTCGGAATAGAAAAAGAGGCCGATGGAGAAGTTTATGGGCATGGCGGTTCAGCAAGGATGGTGAAATCACAGCTTTACCATATTGCAAAGAATGCAGCTGAGTTGCATGACATATTAGACGAAAAAGATGAGCTGCCAGAATGGGTGCAGTCTAAAATTGCAGTAATAGAAAATAATTTAGACGCCGTTCTTGATCATATTGAATACAAGCATAGGGATCATTTAGGCGGTGAAGACATCGAAGTTGACGACATTATTTATCCTGAATTATAAGCTGAGGTTTTAATGAGCAATATATTAGACAAACTTATAAAGCGTCTAGACGAACAAGCTGAGGACGTTGAATATGATCCTAGCTGTGCATATGAGATGCAGGTAAATCAGGCTTTGTCTCAGGCTGGACTGCGAGGTGCTTACTCACCCGGATCAGCATCGAATTTTTGCTTTGGAACTGACGCTGGAGCAGATGGTGAATTTACAAGCGAAAGCGGAACAGTATATAACCTTGAAATGAAAAACGGCCCAGGACAATCAAGGGCTGAACCGAAGGGACCTGTGTGGAAAGAAGCACAGGATTTAGTTGATACGGTTATAGAGAGTAACACGGCCGGAAAGATTAAAGACATACTTTTGGCTCAAAACGCGTCAGGGAAATGGAAGGGATTAAAATCCAAGCAACCAATTGTACTTAGCAATAATGACATAAATTTGCTGGCGGCAAAAATTGCAGAATTACAAGCCCCTGGGCTAGCAGCAATTGCATCCGAGATGGCTTCGAACTCAACCGACATTTCATATGCTCCTCTATATTATTATTTTGGAAGAACAGGCAACGCAATAAAAGATTTAGCTATGCCTCCAGAAGCACTTCACCCAATGAGTGTAACGTCAGCAATGGACGTCGGAGCATGGGTCAGTCACTACAATAGCTCTAACACATATTATATTCAGGTAGGACAAGGTGGTGGCCTTTATTACATGGGCAATGATCCAGCAGAATTAGGTGTTCCAAATTTTTTGTCTAGTGCAAAGCTCACTTCCAGAATTAGATTTCAAGCTAGTAGTGGTAACACAACTTTAGGTACGTTTTCAACCGAAGCAGACCAGCAAATTAAAATACTTGGAAGAAGGTTCACTATTGTTCCGAGTGTTGCACTAGGAGGGATTTCTCCGAGCCCAATAAATTTAGATGATCCTGCTGGTATTACGATATTAAAATCTAAATTAGGTTACCCTATTTCTGAGTCCAGCATTAGAAAAATGCTTTTATCTGGACTGTTGTCAGAAGGAACTTCAAGAGGTGACCAATATGAACAGACACTTGTTGATGCGATTAATGCTGAGGCTCAATCACGTCAGTCACAAGCCACTGCAAGTATTCAAACCGCTACGAAATATGACCTTGACATTAGTAATGGGCAGAAGAACGCAAAGATTGAGGTTAAGCTTGATCAAAATGCCCAACTGGGAAAAGTCTACAAAGATATGTGGGTTGACCTGAGGTGGGACATCGCAGGTAAACAACTTGTTGGAACACCTAAACAGATTGGTGATGCTGCTGGAAGAGGAAAAAGCGCTGTAAACCTTGAGCGTGATCATATTGAAGCCGGATTAACAGTACTGAACACTATCAATAGAGAGCCAGAGCTAATAAGCCGTATGGATTTATTGGCGCAATGGTACTTGCAAGGTGATCCAAATGCTACCGAAATTGACATGCAATCAGCTTGGCCCTTTGTCGGAGCTCGTCCGTCTCAAAAGACACTTGATAAAAATCCAAAAGCGAAAGATACAACTGTTCCAGGTACCCTTGGGAACAAAGGCAGCGCTGCGTCAGCTGCGGAAGTTGCAGCTGGAGAACCACCACTTCGGCAGGTTTCTTCATCGAGGTACCCGGTTATTCTGGCCGCAGCAAGCGTGGCAAACATTTTTCAGAAAGTGAATTACGTAATTATTGGTGATGGGAATCAAAATCAAGTTTCCGGAATGATTGCAACTACAGGCACTGATTCTTTAAGCAATAGAATCCCAGATGCTCAATTTAGTGACTCAAATATTGAGGCTAGATGGAAAACCAATCTATCAAGTCAAAATCCATATCGATGGACTATGGAAACAAGATCTTCTGGCGGAACAGCCGGTGGTGCAAGGTTTGAAAACGCAGCTGAACTTTATGACTTGTTGTTCCCATCTGCACCGGTACTTCCAGCTACGTCACGGAAGCCGGAAAATGAATTGCAGCCTACTGAGCGTCAAGCATTTCAAGACGGTGTAGAAGAAAACAGCAGAAAAGTTGCTAAACCACTTTTGAAAGAGTTGTTTAAGGGAATTTAGGCTTTTAATGATATTTCTGTGAAGAATTTGGCTTGTTAGTGTATAATACATGTATCAAGTCATTTTTATAGAGGTGAATCATGAGCTTAAAAAAGAAAAAAACAAAAGTTCCTAAACAGAGGAACTGGTTGGCTGTGCATGCATTCCTGCGATCTGGTGCAGGTGGCCACAAAGACAAAGTAAGATATACTCGAAAAAACAAACACAAGGGAGCTGTTAAGAATGAAGTACACACTTGAGCTGGTTAATGAAAAGCCAGAGCTTTGGAAACACTCTGATCCGGTCAGGCCAGAATTAGGAATTTCTTACAAGACATACCCAGGGAGGTATGTTTTTGCTTTAAGAGATGAGAACGGTGTGTATGTTTCATTTTGTTGTGTTGCAAGGTGCACCGGTGTTCCTCACGATGTGATGTCGCTTAGTAACATGACACTGAGTGATGGTAGGGTTTATGTTCCGTATACGGTTTGGAGTCTTAAAAGAGGGTCAGGAAAGAAAATAATAAACCAACTATTAGAATTTGTCAAAGATAATGAGCTAGCGGCTGGCGTCTCGCGGGTCGTAACTTTATCGCCTAACACTGGCATGGCTAGAGACTTTCACTTGAGAAACGGTGCTAAAGAAATAGCGACTAGTGTTGTTACTGCAAATTTTGAGTATAAAATTTAATTATTATCTTGTAAATCGCCCGTCTATGTACCTATAATACAATTGTAACAATAAAATAGGAGGGTATATAATGGCACTAACAGTCAGTAAAAAGCAACCAAACAAAAAGAAGCAAGACAAAGGTCGGATTGATGATATCAGGGTCAAGTTTGACTACAGGTTATTTCTAGAAAAATCACCTATTGAAATGTCTGAGCTTCATGAACAAGCACAATTTGTAGCCCATGATATCTACAAGAAACTTGATTGGAATTTTCACTTAGAGAACTTAATGGTCGGTTTAAGCTACGGTAGGGCTAAAAAAAGCAAGACTGGAAAACAAACTGTCTGGTTTAGCATTGACTGGGCAACAAGTGGCATCTCTGACAATGTACTTCGGCGCACCTGCTTAAGATCTGAACAGCAGGTTGGAACTCATTCATATCATAGTTGGGATAAAATGTGGTCAAGATTTAAGAATGATACCCTTGATGATATTATTGTATCTAAAAAATCAAACCCGCTTTTTACTGAGTGAATTCTGTGAAGTTATCGCTGGTATATGTTATAATATAATTGAAGGTGGAGCTAGAACGGTGAATGTAAATAGAAAAATTATATTTTGTGCATCATTCATTGCAATGTTGGCTCTTTGTACTTGGTTGACTTTAAAGATAGGAGGCATGTTTTGAATATCGGCGACCTGGTAGTCAGAAAAACCCGGGACCTTCCGGGCTGGAAAATGCGTTCTGCCATGGAGCAACGAACTCGGTTGGGTCATGGCGTTATTCTGTCAAAGCAGATGAGTGGAAGTCCGCTGCATCCGTGCTTAACAGTCTATTACCCAACAGCTGGAAAGGTTTACGATATTGCTGAGAGCTTAATGGAGGTGGTTAGTGAAATACCCAAATGAAAAGATTAGAATCGGACTACATGAACATTATCTTCACTGCAGGAAACTGTTGAATACCGGCTTTGGAGTTTTTTATACTACCCGTATTTTTGAAAACATTTTCTATGATAAAACTGTCTTTGAAAACAGCTGGCGAAGCACACATATCTCGGCAGCTGCAATCAAAACATTACTTTCAAACAAAGGCTCATCCATCTCTGGAGTGCAACGTTGCCATGGCATTATTGACAACCGGTTAGACAGATTGGTTAGGACACGCACCTTGCTGGAAGGCCCCGAACTGCCGTTTAAAGAGTGGTACACCTATTACCGTAAGCATGATCTAACGGTTCTGCTAACAAAAAAAGAACACCAATCTGAAGAGCTAAGCCGACTTTACCCTATCCCAGAAGAACTTAATCTGTTCCAAGCTTCAGGCTTTGGATTTAAGAAGAGAAAAAGTGTCGAATGTGTGTGGATGAATGAGGTGGTAAATGCTTGAACACTTAACAAATTGCCATGGAGAGTGGAACACTATTGCTGCATTACTTGGCTCGGTTCCTTTTGTGGGGGTATGGCTTCGGTCAAAGCTGAATCGAAAGGAGGAGATCAATGAAAATCGGTGACTTAGTTCGATCAATTCAAATTGATTCACATGACGTTCAGGTTGGAGTGGTTGTCGAGACGATTAATAACCCGCTGACACTCCCGCCTGTCGTTAAGGTGTTGTGGCAAAATGGTGCCATTGACAAAGAATGGACAGACGAGCTCGAGGTGATCAATGAAAGTCGGTGATCTAGTCAAACACGTTCATACCATGTCCGGGCCACCTGGGCTAGTTGTTGATATAATTCAGAAAAAGTGCTGGCCGAAAGATGTCAAAATCGGCCCTATGATTGACTGGAGGAAAGTAGACCCAGAGCCTCATGCAGTTATTCTTTGGTGCCACAACGAAGGAACAATTGATGTGTCTATAAAAGAGTTGGAGGTAATCAATGATTAAGAAGTTTTTTAGATATATGGCAGACATTTTTATGGGTGGCCGGTGCTGTGCAGGCTGTGGGTGCTGGAATGAAGCAAGCGAAGGTGATTAATGAAAGTAGGTGATTTGGTAATGTTTATAGACGAAGGGACCTATGCTAAATGGTTTTATGGCAAACTTGCTGTAGCTGAGAGTGTCAAACAGTCTGAAACAACAAATAAGTGGCACTGCCGAGTTAGATGGGTTCAACCGGTGAAATATCACAATAGTTTCACGGCTGTATCTGATTTTGGAGTTGATAGATTTGAGGTTGTAGGGTGAGCGAAATTATATCTGTAGGTGCCTTGGTCCAGAAAACGTCTGGTAGTTTGCATGTAGATCAGGTTGGTGTCGTATGCCAAATTGACACCAACGATTTAGGCGTTACTGTATTAACGGTATTACTTAATGATAGTGGTGAAACACCAGATATTGCAAAGTGGCTACGCGATTACGTTGAAATATTGGAGGCGGAAGATGAAGATCGGTGATCTTATTCGGGTTCTAAACTTAAAAGGTATAAATCATGGTACCGCTGTTATTTTAGGTATGAAAGGAACAAGAGGCACTGAACGAATTAATGACCCGTCGTTGCTAGAGATATTTTGGAAAGGCAGAGTTGCTACACTCGATATGAAGTCTTGGGTACCTGAGGTGATAAGTGAAGATAGGTGACCTCGTACAATCGTATACACATTCAGGCCCAACCGGAATTATCATTGGTTTTAATGAGAAAGGTGAAGGTGGGAAAGATTATGTACATGTTTTTGAGCCTGATGGTACGATCGGTGTCTTTCTTGCTGCATCTCTCATGGTGGTTGATGAAAGTAGGTGATCTGGTAATAAGTAAGCAAGACGTCGCAGCTGGTTTTTCCAACGTATTTGGGTTGATCATTACCATGAAGAGTGTTGGGCGTAAGCAGAGCTATGTTATCTGGAACACAGTGTCGGCACCTGTTGGGTGGCACTACAACGATACTTTAAAGGTTTTGTAATGACATTTTTGAAAGATAACTTTCGAAATATAGCAGCTGGAATAATTTTATTTTTTCTATATATTTTGTGCATCTTGTATACGCATGAAAAAGGATTGATTATCGGAAAACGTGTTGGGTGGTGCGAATTTGCATGCAAATCTACTGGCGGAGAGTTTATAGCTGTAGTAAGCAAAAACGAATGTCAATGCCAGTCCACCGGCAGAATTCCGTGGATATATTCCGTAGACATTGAACAGAAAGATGAGTAAACTTAAACATAACTAGAGGAGTTATCGTGGCGAATATTTACTGGAACGATAAAAAAGCAGATTTTGATTTAGTAAAAGATGAGTTGATGGCTAAAATGCCAGAAGTAACGGATTATGCATTTACCGTGATAAGAAAAGATGGTGACGTTATTTGTGTCTCTGAAAATGAAGGAGGGGGTAACTCGCCAACCAGCCCTTACAAGCCTGACAACATGAAAATTATTCCTGCGAAATATAAAGGTTGGAGAGTCATTAAACTTATAGTCCCTATTGGCTACATAGATGCTTTTCTTGTTGAAAAAGAAAAGGCATGAAGATTGGCGATTTGGTAAAGTGGTATGAGCTCTATGATGATATGTCAATTGTAAAAGACGCCGGATTTGGTATAATAGTTAAGAAGTACGTACACGAACAGTTTGATCCTCCGATTGAAACATTTGTAGTGTTAAGGTCTAATCATGATGATGAAATGGTTTTTGAACGGTATTGTTTGGAAGTAGTCAGTGAAGTTCGGTGATTTATTAAAAAGGAGGTGCTAAATGAGCGCTAATGGAAAAGTAGGGATCAAGGGAATTAGTAAGAAAGAAGAGCGTATTGTTACTTTTAAAAGAGAAGAAGATAACACATATACGAAAGTTACAAAGGTGATGACTAGGGACATAACAACCGGAGCGATTAAACATCTTAAGCGAACGAATCCGGAGATCCAAGAAGGTCCGTATCGCCCGACGGCTGACCTTGAAAATTATGATGAAAAATTAGAATATCAAGACTTTAACGGCAATCAGGCATTTTTATACTTGGTAAAAATACCAAGCGAAGAGATACATGAAAGTCGGTGACCTGGTAAGATACAAAAACTTACACGGTCATGTAGTTTTCAACAAATTTGTTTCAAAGAATTGGAAGGGATTGATAGTCGAAGTCGGCACTTACACCGGTAACAAAGATTTACTTGTTTTGTGGGATCATGGTTCAGTGGGAACAGAATCCAGGTCATCGCTAGAGGTGGTAAGTGAAGATAGGTGACCTCGTCATGGTCCAAGGCTGGTCATTACAGTATTTTGATTGGGTCGGCCCTATGTTGATTATCGGCAAAACAGAAGATAACTGGATTGCTTTGTTCGAACTCGCCGAGCATGAAATACCGTTTCGGCTGGTCTCTAACGGCCATCTTCGAGTTGTAGTTTTAGATCAAAAATAAGTTGTTGTTTTTGTGAAGTTAGTACCTGAATATGGTATAATATAGGTATAAGGAAACAAACAATAAGGATTCTATCATGGCTATCGAAACTCTTTCTAACCCCTTTATTACGGTGTTGACGCCACAAGCGCCTAAGTTCTCTCGCGTCACTGATGCTGGTGAATTTCGGCCGGATGCCATCGCTGACGGTTATGCATTGGAGTGCAGCTGTGGTGAACTGTACCGCAGTGTTGCTTCTGCAATCCACTGCCGTAAGTGCCGTAACTACTGTGTCTTCGGCTACTGTACTCACGTAGTCGATATCCGTACAGGCGAAGTTGTCGCCGGTAAGGTACCTTCTCAGGAAGAATACCGTCAGGCTGCAATGGCAGCCGCTGCCCGTTGGGAAGAAGAGCGAAAGGAATTCGAGGCTTCCATTGAGATGGAGTCTCAGAGTGGCCCGGCCTGGGAAGAGCATCTTGTGCTAACGCGCCAGCAGTCTGAAGAAGAGAAAGAAGAAGAGCTGTGGGATATTCAGGACACCATGATGGGTGTACAATGAAAGTAGGCGATGTAGTTAAGGTAATGCCTTCTGACGCATATGACAATTATCTTTATCAGGCAGGACAAGTCGGGATAATTGTTGGTAAAGCAAAGCGTATACACGTTGTTAGTTTTAAAGTTTTGTTGAAAAGTGAAGTATTTGAATTTGATCATGATGAACTGGAGGTAATTAAATGATTTTAATGTTTTTTCTAGCTTGTGGCTCCGGCCAAGACTCAGGACTTGCAACTATGCCAATCGAGGTCATTAGTTGTGCTCATCCTGACTCTATGTTTGAAGCCGCTGTAAGTGTAGAGGTCGAGGATTCTGTCACGTGGGGATCTATAAATTTTCAAATTGACCAAGGTGATAGAGTGTGGAGCACTAATCTACAGACTGACAACCGGCTTACTTGGTGGACACATATGCAGCTTTATGAGCTTGATTGCTTGAGTGACTTTGAATTTAAGATTAACTATGAAGAGGAGAGAAAATGAAGACATGCAAGTATTGTAAAGAAGAATTCGATTCAAAACAGAAAGTTAATCGCTGTGGTGGCTATGTTAATGTCTGTGAAGACTGTCATTGGGACAGGCCTGACCCGGATGCTAACACACCAACCATCAGAGGATTTGTGACGGGATCTGGAAAGATGGCCGCTATTCAAATTCTTGCTTTTGAAAGCACGGATGATGCCGATGCATATGGCAAAGCATGGAATAACAACAGCGGGTGGAATAATCGAAGATCAGGGGGCTTGAACGACGTAAGCTTCGTTAAGATAGGAGAAAATATTGGGAACTCAAACCATAAGGGAAAAATGTAATGCAACACCGGCGCGGACGGACTTCTGAGTGGTTTTACATACAACAGTGGAGAGCAAAAGAAGAAGAAAGGCATCGACAGGATGCACTCAACAGTGCAGAATTCAAGATAGGTGATCTTGTAAAGATCGCACCATGGTGCAAAAACAAGCATAGACTAGCACACGTAATTGGTGTAGCATGGTACGATACTAGAAATGTTACAATTCAATACATGGACTCAGAAGGCCTTCTGGAAGAGCCTAGCAAGGCGGTGACGGCAAATCTGGTGCTGGTTAGCCGCGAAGAAGATCAGCAAGCTTAAAAAAAATTTTTATTAGCTTTCGTAATGTATATGTAGATGGCGTGACAGTCTAATATCATATCTAAGTTTCATTACGAGGTGTTAAATGTCTTGGAATTTATTGTACTATTGCTTTATGATTTGTGTGGCTCATACTGGCTTTTGGTTTGCTCACAATGCACAGTTTACCTGGAACTTCTGGTCCGATAAACCGATTTTCGCAAACGTCTTATTCGGCTTACCAGCATTAATTGTTTTTTGGTACGCAATGAGATGGTTAATGCTTG
>VMHT01013228.1_pt1 | contig 10190 bp, 12 predicted proteins | sample 4693611 | NCBI WGS metagenome assembly VMHT01 (sample SAMN12280063, study PRJNA550983) | marine metagenome | isolation source: seawater sampled from same location over 5 years 0.02-0.2 micron viral filtrate | place: USA: collected off the coast of southern California halfway between the port... ...
ATCAAAAGGTTTTAAACCCGATCCCAACCAATTTGGTTACGAAATGGCTCAACGGTTTGGAATGAAAAAACCCAAAGTTAAAGAACTAATCAGAGAGTTTAATGAAAGTGCTTGGATTGGTTTCTTAGGTCCACACAAAGATGCAGTATATGGCATGGAACAGCTCAGTGCTAAAGGTTATACGTTTGGTGCTGTTACCAGTTTAAGTGAAGATGTTTATGCTAAGAAAATGCGTGAAATGAATCTAGCTGAATTGTTTCCTACTAGTACTTTTGCGTTTGTGGAATGCATTGATACGGGTGCAGACAAAGATCAATCTTTGTTACCTTACAAAGATAGTGGCATGTATTGGATCGAAGACAAGCCTGAAAATGCACAGCTTGGTGCCGATCTTGGGTTGAACGCTATAATGCTAAGGCATCAACATAACGCTTATTTTGACGATACTAGAGTTAAAGTTGTAGACAACTGGGCTCAATTAGTTAATTACGTTAACTAGCTTCGTCGTAGATACTTAAAACATCAGCAACTACAGGATGTCTTTCGACATCCTTTTTTGTAAAATGCACATGTCCTATAGTATTATAAATTTTATCATATTTGTTTAGAAAGTCTTTAAGACCGTTGTTATCAAATCCCCTATCATGTTGAGCAAGGTCTCCAGTTACACAAATCTTACTGCCTTCTCCAATACGGGTCAATAACATTTTGGTTTGCTCTTGTGTAGCATTTTGCATTTCATCTGCAATAATCCATGAGCTTTTAAATGTTCTACCTCTCATATATGCAAGCGGGCTGATTTCAATAGTTTTATTTTTAATCATGTCCTCGACTTGTTTGGGTTTATAGTATTCTTCTAAGAAGTCAAATATAGGTCGTGTCCAGGGAGCCATTTTTTCTTTTAAATCGCCTGGTAAAAAACCGTGTTGTTCGTCAACACTTACGGCTGGTCGTGTTATTACAATACGATCCACAGTGCCCTCTTCCAACTTACGGATACCCATTTGTACCGCCATCATGGTTTTGCCTGTACCAGCTGGTCCAGTCGCAAATACTATATGTTTGTTGGAATTTTCTAACATATCCAAGTAATCTTCTTGGTGTATGTTACGAGGTAATATCTGTAGTTTCTTTCTGCGATAATCTTGCAGTTCAATCACCATATCGTTAAATGATCCTTTCGGATTTTGTTTTCTTGCTCTTTTTGCCATTGTGTAGTAAACTCCATTGTGTCTGCGAGCCCAACGTTGTCTACATAAGTACTTAGCAAGAAGGACTAAATACAACTATGAAAGAGATCGAAGAATTAAAAGATACACTAGATAATCTAGTTGACTCAAGCAGTGACTTAAACGTACTGATTGATTTCGAAGAAGTGCTGGATAACTTGAACATATACAGTTATAAAAATTGGGAACATGGAGAAGTTATTGCCGGTCCGGAAGTAACAAAATATTGGGTAACAGTAACACTGATGTACCCATACAAACTTATGCCAGACCCAGATGCCGCACTACGTTTAACAAAACATGGAGCAAGAGTATTTTATGGCAAAGATACATTTATGGAGCCAATTAAAATACAAACACCAGATGATTTAGAACCAGTAGATGAAAAGGGCAAACGTAAACCAAAACGTATTAAACGACCAATTTGGTTGGTAACCGTCGAAATGCCTAGAGAATTTGTTAACGACTTCGACTCTAATAAAATTACAATCAATGGTATGGACATTGACATGAGTGAAGTAGAGGGTGCATACGATTCAGATTACGACAATGAAATGAATCCAGACAAACAAGATTTAGGAATAGAGTAATGAGCGATTTAGATAGAGTAAAAAAATTAGCCGGTATCCTCAATGAGGAAATGGACAAAGGCGATATGCATGATGCATTGGGTGATGCAATGATCGCAATGGATCAAGCTAATCAAAGTGTAAGAGCAGTATCAGATGAACTTGAGAAAGATTTTTACAAAGATGAGTCAGTAGAAGATGTAGCTGATCGACAAACTCTGCGTAAACTAGCAGGTATCGAAGAAGATATGGCAGACGGAGAGATTACCAAAGACTCAGTCAAGAAGAGTGCATTAGAATTACTAGTAGATATTGCAAAAACTTCTAAACAATACAAGGGCGAAATCACAGACGACCAAGTTCATTACTTAGGTAGTCTTGTACATGATTTTGATATGGCTGGCATTGAAACAGAAAAATATAGTGAAATAGAAAAATTATTTAGAACAATGGCAGACACTGAAAGAGCAGACATGGAAATGATTCAACCAGCATATGCCCAAGCAAAGAATCTAGACGAAGAAGCAGTTAAATGACAGTAAAATATGGCGAAATGACAAACCTAGTAAATGCAGTAGTAAGCATTGACCAATACAAACCTAAAATTGGTGAAGCTAGTGAAACTGTAGTATTGGCGTTTGAAGTAGACGTAAAACAAGCGGCGAACGACCTTAGTAATCTGATCGAAACTGACGTAGTAGAAAGTCTTGACGTGGACACTAGCCAAGGTCCAAACAACAAAGGCAAGCATATGGTGTTTGTTGAATTTACTAGAGATTCTTCACTGCATGAAAACATTAAAGAAATATTAAAAGTTGTTAGCAATGTAACAACTATAACAGAATGGAAATTTGAGTATTATAAAGGCGAAGGGGCTGTAGACCTGAACGAGGAAAATCTTAAAAATTCTGTGCTTGACAATCCACAAGAATATGTGCTAAAGTATGCACAACCTAAGAACGAGAATCTCGACAGAGTAAAGCAACTCGCAGGTTTATAATTCATAAGTTTAATAAAATAGTATTTAGAATATAGGAAAAATCATGGCAAGATTATATTTGGCAATTATCATATTTGGTATTATAGGCGGAGTAGGCTGGTTTGGATATCAATACTATGTTACATCACAAAATACAATTCGTACACTTACTGCTAATAATGCTAAGTTAGAAACCGCAGTAGCAACTAGTGAAAATACAATAGCCAGTATGGAACGAAGTGCAGAAGAACTAACAAATCAACTTAATTTTATTAACGAACAATATGCTAGTATAAGAAGACAAAATCAGAGATTAGCTGAAAGGTTAAGTAATGTTGACTTAGGGCTGGCGGCACAAGACGCACCTGACAAGATTGGAATAGCTGTTAATGCAGGAACTAAAAATGCAGGTAGATGTTTTGAGATACTAAGCGGAAGTCTATTAACGGAAGAAGAGAAAAATGCACCAGATGAAATCACTTTTAACAAAGAGTGTCCTTGGCTTTGGCCTGGTCATTCTACTGAGTAGCTGTAGTAGCCTACAGCAAGTACTACCAGTTGAAGTAAGCACAAGACCAGTGGAAAAACCTGAACTAACACTGCCTAGAGTTGATGAATTGCGTATGCGTGAAGTCAGTTGGATTGTAATTAACCAAGACAATGTGGACCAAGTGTTTGAAGATCTTAAAAATAAAAACATTCCGGTAGGTGTGTATGCACTTACAGGCGAACAGTATGAAAACTTAGGTCTTAATTTTAGTGATATTAGAGCTCTTGTACAACAACAGCAAGCAATTATCGTAGCTTACGAAAAGTATTATAAAGAAGCTGAGAAGACCTTAGACAAAGCAGTAACCGTCGAGGACTAATGCAAAACCCCTATGACACTCTTGGAGTAAGTCGTGATTCGACTGATACTGAGATAAAGACAGCATACAGAAAACTAGCTAAAAAGCATCATCCTGACGCCGGCGGCGATCAAAAACGTTTTGCAGAAATTAGCAGTGCGTACGACAGTATTAAAGATGCTGATGCTAGATTCAATCATGAACAGCAGTCACAGCCTCATATGAAGACCAATACATTTAATCAACATTATGGTGATTTCAATGATATATTCAACAATATGTTTGGGCATCATGGTCCAAATGGTCCATTTGGCGGTGTGCAGAGAGATATCGATGTAACTTATCATGTAGAGATAAAAGATGTTTTTGATTGTGCAACCAAACAAATTAATGTTAGTATGCCAAACGGTATGAGCAAACCTGTGAGTATTACAATACCTAGAGGAATAAATCATGGCTCGAGAGTACAGTATGCAGGTATGAGTCCAATGGGTGGTGATTTGTATGTTAGATTTATGTTTAAAAAAACAAATACATACTCAGTTGATAATAACAATAACTTAACAAGCAAAAAAACAATTGATTTGAAGACTGCCGCATTTGGTGGAGAAATGATTGTTAACACATTAGATGAGCGTAATATAAAAGTAACTATACAGCCCGGAACACAAAGCGGGACAAAATTGCGTATACCTGAAAGTGGACTACCACGTAGAAATAGTCCCAATGGAGATTTAATAATAGAAATAAAAGTAGTAATACCAAAATTATCAATTCCAGATCTTTACAAACCGGTACAAGATGTGCTATAGTAAATACAATTAGTAAACGGAAAGAATTAAATGTCGAGCGATAAAATACAACACTTAGTAGACAAAACATTTGGACTTAGCAAAGATTATAGACATGAATATGTTACGCTAGAACATTTGCTTGCTATTATATTAGATACAGATGAAGTACAAGATATCCTACAGGAGTGTGGAGTTGATCCAAAAGAATGTAGTAGAGATGTGTACGATCATTTAGAGAAAGAACAACAACAATATCCAGAGGGTAATGAAAAAGAACCTAAAAAGACAGTTATGCTTGAACGTGTGTTTCATAGAGCATTTACACAGGCATTGTTTAATGGTAGACAGCATTTGGATACTAGAGATTTACTAATAAGCATACTAAGTGAAGTACAAACTCCAGCCGCTTTTATAATGAATAGTAAAGGCATCAGCAGAGATAGTATAGCTAGATATCTAACAGACACAGTACCAGAAGGTATTACTCAACAAAGAGGACAAAATAAACAAGAAAGAATTTTAAAGAAATACTGCGACAACTTAAACGAACTAGCTGGCACAGGAAGAATAGATCCTGTAATAGGTAGAGAAGAGCAACTAGAACAATTAACACAAACTATTGCAAGACGTAAGAAAAATAATGTAGTACTAGTAGGTGAAAGCGGAGTTGGTAAAACAGCTATTGCTGAAGGACTTGCACATCTGATCAATGAAGACAATGTACCTGATATTATCAAAGACCATACTATCTACAGTTTAGATATTGGTGCATTACTAGCAGGCACAAAGTTCAGAGGAGATTTCGAAGAAAGGCTCAAAGAAGTTCTTGAAATACTAGAAGCAAAAGACAAGACCATCCTCTTTATAGATGAAATACATATGATTATGGGTGCAGGAAATGCAGGGCAAGGTGCTATGGATGTAGCTAACTTGCTGAAACCTAGTTTACAACGTGGACTACTACGCTGTATTGGTTCGACCACGTATGATGAATACAGAGAACATTTTGAAAAAGACAAGGCACTGAATAGAAGATTTTACAAAGTGGATGTTCCAGAACCTAGCGTCGAAGATGCAAAACGTATTGTTGTTAATAGTATACCAGCTTATGAAATATATCATGAGATTGCATTTAGCCAAGAAGCAATGCATGGTGCAGTAGATCTCACACATCAATATTGGCACAATAGATTTTTACCGGACAAAGCATTTGATGTATTAGATGCCGCGGCGGCTAGACAAAAGCTGTTACCAGAAACAGCTAGAAAAGGTGTACTTGAACTTGATGACATACGTTATGAAGTAGCCAAGCTAACTAGAATACCTGTTGACCAACTAGTGCTTACCAAAGACAGCGAGTACAAACAAGAACGTCAAATTGATATTGAAAAAGCACTACAAACAAAAGTATTTGGGCAAGATGAAGCATTAGAAAGATTAGCTGACAGCATTTATATTGCAAAAGCAGGATTAAAAGATGCAAACAAACCAATAGGAAACTATTTGTTTACAGGACCAACAGGTGTTGGTAAAACAGAAACAGCAAAACAACTCAGCGAAATTATGCACATGGAACTAGTACGTTTTGATATGAGTGAATATCAAGAACGACACACAGTTGCAAAACTAATAGGAGCACCTCCAGGATATGTTGGCTATGGAGAAGGCGGACAAGGCAGTGGATTGTTAATCAACAAACTTGAAGAACACCCTAACTGTATATTACTATTAGATGAGATTGAAAAAGCACACCCAGATGTAAGCAATGTACTGTTACAAATTATGGACAATGGTATGGTTACATCAAGCGATGGTAAAACAGTAAGTGCAAGAAACTCTATTGTTATACTTACAAGTAACTTAGGTGCAAGAGATGCAGAGAAAAACGGTATCGGATTTGGCAATATAGATCAAAGTGATGATGCTCAAGAAGCGGCAGTTAAAAGTTTCTTTGCACCAGAATTTAGAAACAGACTAGACGCAGTAGTACAATTTAAAAAACTAAATCAAAACCTAATGAAAAGTGTTACTGTTAAATTTTTGAGAGAACTAGAAGATATGCTTGAGCCAAGAAATATGGTTATAGAATACGACCAAGAGGTTGTTGACTGGCTTACGAATCGAGGGTTTACACCTAGTATGGGTGCAAGACCAATGGCTAGATTGATCAATGAGAAGATCAAAAAGCCGTTGTCAAAGCAAATCTTGTTTGGAGATGACGTGGACTTAATTAAATTGAGTATTGCAAATGACAACATTAACATCAGAACAGATAAGATCCAGACCTGATTTTAAATATAGTACAAAATTATTTTATAAATCACACACATGGCGTGTTGCACTATATCAGCCTCCGTGGCGTGGATTCAAGGATCCTGACAATAAAGTAGAATTACAAGATATATGGTACCGTAACAGATGTATAGCAGATTACTTAAAAAACAATGAAGGTTGTGGTTTTAAAATAAGAGCTGATAGAAATTATTTTGTATATCTTAAAAGACCAGACATAATAAAATGGTTAATTGAAAACTATAACGATCAGATTGTAGAAATAAACGGCCCAATTAACACTAAACACCAAGATATCTTACTTAACGATCTGACTGTGGTTACAAGACCACAACTATGGTATAAAAAGTTTCGTTATAAAATTATGAGTACACGTTATGGAGAACGTGACCAAGAAATATTCGAAGAGATGCAAAACTTTTGTCTTGATAGTTTTGAACCTGGCGAATACAAATTGAATGATACATTTAGAATTACAAGTAAAAGCTATCAGAAAAAAATGAATCAGCTTTGGCAAAGAAAAGCTAACCAGCAGAACTCACAACCAATTAGAAAAGCACTCAATCCAAATTGGAAACAGTTTAATGCAGTATATAGAAGCCCTTATACAGCAACAGGAAGTATATACCTAGTCAATCATGATGATGTAGTTACACTACATATGGTATATAAACAGTACATCACTAAAACACACAAGGTAATTACAATAGAAGAGCTAAATGGAAATAAATGAATTATTAGATAGATATGAAATATTGTATCCTAACCATGAATCTATTTCAGATTTGCGTAGAGCTTATACTGACAAAGACCTAAGAAGTTTATTCCGTATTGTAACTGATAGCAATAAAGACAATCTTCGAAAATTAATTATGGAAGATAATAAATGGAAGTTATGGCCTCTATTAGATGAATATGTTGAGACACAATTTACAAAAGCCTTCAAAAGTTTTTTTGTAAATGATACAGAGATATGGGATGATTGTTTTAGCCGAGGACAATTACAGAGTAAACTATGGCTAGTTGAAGAACTTGAAAAATTAAAACTTGAACTTGGTACAGTGTATTTGTGTGCAGGTTGGTACGCTACACTTGCTACAATGTTATTTGAGAGTAACATTAAGTTAGATAAAGTTAGAAGTTTTGATATCGATGAGTCTTGTGTAGACATTGCTGAAACATTTAATAAACCATGGTTTGTAGATAATTGGCGTTTTAAAAGTATTACACAAGATATTATGAATATAGATTATAACAAACATGTTTGGCAGTGTTGGAGTAGTTCAAATAACAGAATGAGCAAACCTATTACAGATTCACCTGACACAATAATTAACACTAGTTGTGAGCATATACAAAACTTTAAAGAATGGTATGCAAAGATACCCAAAGGTAAATTAGTTATTTTACAAAATAACAACTATGTTGATATAAAAGAACATGTAAATTGTGTTTCAAATACAGACGAGTTCATTAAACAAGCACCAATGTCGCACTTGATGTACAGTGGTACTGCACTTTTGCCTAAGTATAAAAGGTTTATGTTGATAGGTCGTGTCTAACAAGTAGTTACCCTAGACGAGTTGTAATAAATACAACTAGCGAAGGAGTACAACTATGGCACAATTAAACGAAGACATGGTCGTTATCAAAGTAAGCGAGCTGCTGAAAGATACTGACGATCGCCGAAAAATTATGAATCCAGAAATAGTAAGTACTATAGAAGCCGCGGTGCAAGAATTAGTTGGACCAGGCAAACTAGTAGAAATCATACAAGAAGAGAATCATGGCTGACACAGTAACAATATTATCAACAAGCGTTTTTTCAGGTAGTACAACACTACAAAGCGATAAAGTTAAAGGTGACGCATACTTCGGACAAAATGACGGATTGCACACTGTAATGATTAACCTAAATAGCTTTACCGGTATTGTTAAAATACAAGGTAGTTTAGAAACTACACCTGGAGATAATGATTGGTTTGATATTGAATTAGGTGCAGATGACTTCGCTGTTGATACGTCTGGATTAATAACAAAAGTAGCCGCAGAAAGTTTGATTTATAATGTAGTAGAAACAAGTAAGAAATCATACAATGCTTCAGGTAATTTTGTATGGCTAAGAGCAGATATAAGCAATTGGCAAAGTGGAACAATATCAGTAGAAATGAATCGTTAAGGAATAAAAATGGCAAAGCAAGTAATCAATATTGGATCAGCAGAACTAGCAGGAGACGGAGAAACACTTCGCAGTGCATTAAATAAAGTTAACCTAAACTTTACAGAATTGTACGACGATGATGCAAATGACATTACACTTGCAAGTTTTGCAGTAGGTCCAGCTCAGCCAGCTTCACTCCAAGGTGCTATTGCTTATAACAATGCAACTGGCATATTCACATACACACCACCAGTTATTCCTACAACACTTCTAAACTTAGGAATTACCGATGGTACCGCAGGACAACAATTAGTAACAGACGGTTCGGGTGGATTTACTTTCCAAACATATACAGAAACTGGAACTCTAGTTGATGAAACAACACCAAAACTAGGTGGCAACTTGGACGGAAACAGTAAAAACATTACAAGTTTAGGAACAATTAATTCACACACCATTCCAGCAGGTACAGGAACACTAGCACTTGCAAGTGATATTCCAGCTGACACAGACGCATTAACAGAAGGTACAACTAATTTATACTACTCAGATGCAAAGATTAACACATATTTAAGTAACAATGATTACGATACTGCTACAAATATTGTCGCAAGTATTACGGACTCGGCACCTACTACACTAGACACACTAAATGAACTAGCGGCGGCACTGGGAGACGATCCTAACTTTGCAACAACAGTAACAACTAGTATAGCCGAAAAACTACCACTAGCCGGTGGTACAATGACTGGAGCATTAGTACTTTCAGGTGCGCCATCCGCTGATCTCGATGCCGCAACTAAAAAATATGTTGATGATAATACAGGCGGCGGTAATGCTCTTTCTAACGTAGTAGAAGACACAACTCCACAATTAGGCGGTGATTTAGATGTTGGCGGTAATAGTATTGTTGGTGGTAATAGTCCTATTAATATTGCTCCGGGTGGTACAGCTTCGATTAACTTATCAGCTGATGAAACAATTACTACAGGAAAAATATTATACTCAAACATGTATGCTCAACTAGCTGACTTACCCAGTGCTACAACATATCACGGTATGTTTGCACATGTTCATGCAACAGGCAAAGGTTATTTTGCTCACGGTGGGAATTGGGTAGAACTAGCAAATATGACAGACGTTTCAAGCGGTGGATTAGCTAACGTAGTAGAAGATACTACACCTCAACTGGGCGGTGATTTGGATTGTCAAGGTTTCAACATCACAATGGACAACGGTATTATTTCAACAAGTGCTGGTAACTTGCAACTATCAAGTTTTAACTATGTTACAATAGATAGTGCTAATGACGGACAAA